>Ga0157359_1001244_pt1 | contig 10289 bp, 13 predicted proteins | sample AttcapACBM3_FD_111482 | JGI IMG/M metagenome (GOLD analysis project Ga0157359, IMG submission 111482) | Fungus gardens microbial communities from leaf cutter ant in Botucatu, State of São Paulo, Brazil - Atta capiguara ACBM3 | ecosystem: Host-associated > Fungi > Mycelium > Unclassified ...
AATGACTTTTAAATACATATATATCACTTTTAAAACATAAGTTAAGTAGGATATTTATGTATAAAAATTAAGCACATTTCTGTATAAACTGTTGCTCAATAAAACAAATAAATTGCTTTAAATTACTGCCCCATGTCTCAGCAGGCTGAGCAACGACATAAGTGGTAAAGTGCGCAGATTCAGTATTAATTTCAAAACAGCTTAATGACACTTTATCGGCCACTTTGTTTAAGTATGATTTTGGCAATAGCGCAAAACCGACACCCAACTCTACACAACTAACAATGCCGTCCAGACTGCCCATTTCCATGATTTGCGAAGGTGGCACACTATGATCATTTAAAAACAGCTCAATTGCATGGCGATAAGAACACCCTTGTCGAAATGCAATAAATCTGGTCTTTGCAAGCGTGGCAATGTCAGGAAACTCGGTTTGCTGTTTCGGACAGACCAAAACCAATTGTTCTTGCCACACTGGAAAACTATATAACTCAGGAATCACATATTTCGAGGCAACAAAAGCGCAATCAAGCTCGCCTTGCTGCACCGCATTAATCAAATATCCGGTTGGATGGGTTTGAAGCTCAATCGGCAAATTGGGATATTGCTGCATACACTGATTAAGCAATTGGGGCAGTCGTATGGCGGCTGTGGTTTCCATACTGCCTAAACGAATGGTTTCGTTCGGGTCAATATCACTGTCTTGAAAGATTTTTTTGGCTTTATTGTGCAGTGCAATCATTTGAACAGCATAGCTATGCAACTGCTGCCCTGCATTGGTTAATGTCACGGGATTATGGCGATTTAACAAAACCACCCCTAATTCTTCTTCAAGCTTTTTCACATGACTCGTGATATTCGATTGAACCGTATACATTTTTTGTGCAGCCAGTGAAAAACTTCCACTTTCTGCCACTGCTAAAAAAAACTCTAGAGACTTAAGCAACATACCACTATCTCAAAACAAGATAATTACTATCATATTAAATCATTTTTAAAGATTAGCAAACTCGCTTTTAATAATAAAAAAATTGAGTGATTTCTCATGACTACGCTTTATCGAATGAGTCTGCTTGTATTTTTAGCAACTTGCTTGGGTATTGGTGTTTTTAGATTTTCTTACACTGCCCTCATGCCGATCATGATTGTGCAGTACGGATGGACACACGACTTTGCAAGCTTCTTAGGCAGTGCAAATTTGCTGGGCTATTTGCTAGGTGCGTTGTTGGCATTGTTTAGTATTAAAGAAAAATCTATTCCCACACTCATTGTAAGTTCGGCAGTTGCAGGCAGTTTAAGCCTACTCTGCTGTGCCTTTATATACATGCCATTGGCGTGGTTCGTGTTCTGGCGCACTATTTCAGGAATTGCAGGTGGCCTACTCATGATTTTGGCACCAAGCTTTGCCATGAAAAATATTGCAATGAGTCAAAGGCTCAAAGTCAATTTCTTAGGGTTTAGCGGCATTGGTGTAGGCGTGTTATCTGCCACCATTATTATTCCCTTACTTAAAAATATGCCTGTTCAATATGTCTGGGGCATTTTTGCGGCGCTCTCTATTTTTGGCAGTTTGGTACTTTTCCAATTACTCAAACATCAACCGCAGCAGTCTGTTCAAACAGTCAGCCAAGCTCCACAAAACATTAAACATTCACGCTTAGGGTTGGTCATTATTATTGCCTATATGTGCAGTGCTTTTGCCTACATTCCACACTCTTTGTTTTGGATGGATTACCTATCGGGAACCTTGCATTTTCCACTACAACAGCGAAATTTATTTTGGGTGCTGTATGGAGTCGGAAGCTGTATAGGCGCTTTTGTGGCCTACTGTTTAAGCCGCCTCACCGGATATTTACAAGCAATTAAATGGCTTTATGGCGTTTACTGCATAGCCGTTGCATTGCCGTTCTTTTCGCATGCTGTTTCTTTACTGGCGTTGTCTTCCTTTCTTACAGGTTTGCTCACGCCTGCCACCGTGTTTATTAGCTCTTATAGCCTTTTACAAATTTATGAGCAGCGTTACCAAAAACTCTGGAGCCTTGCCACGATTGGCTTTGCCAGTACCCAGCTTTTAGGTGGCGTGGTGATAAGTACCTTACATCACTTGCACTGGTCGTATGCCCACCTCTTTTTAATGGGCGGCATTGTATTGCTGTTCGCCGCCAGTCTGTTAATTCGCACCCGTCCTTCTATGCCTCACCATCTTGGAGAAACCGAAACATGAAAAATTTATTGTTCCCTTTATTTTTAATTGCATTTGTACTGGTGATACAGGCCTTAGACCAAAGCTACCAAAAGAAAATTGGCATGACCAAAACAGCAAAACACCCTGAATTTATGCAATAAAAAAAGCCCCGTTTACTGAGGGGCTTTTTCATTTATTCAATATTTAACCACTATTATAAAGCGAAAAAACAGATAACAGATAATAATCAAACAGGCTTTCTCTATCATCCACATGATTGGGGCTTAATAACTGTGTCATAGCACCATCTATAATAAATAAAAACATATGTGCTTCTTGATAAGTCACGGTTTTTTTATGTTCAGATAAAATTTGATATATCGTGTTGATAAGCCATTTTCTATATTTTTTCACCACATCATAAGCAACCGGATAAGTTGACTTAATCTCTACAATTGCTTTAAAAATCAAATGATATGAGCTTTTCATATCGACATGTAAATAGAAAATTTTCTTAAGTTTATCAATTAAGCTTAAGTTTTCCACCCGATCTAAAATAAACTCAATTTTATCAATTAATTGGTTTTTATGTACAACCAAACATATTTCAACCAATTTTTCTTTAGATTCAAAATATTGATACAACGTCATTTTAGATACTTTTGATTCTTTAACAATAGTATCGACACCAACATTGTTAAAACCGTACCGACTAAACAACAAGCTAGAAGTTTCAAGCAGTTGTTTTGCTTTACCACCCATTTTCAAATTAAGCATAAATTATTATTCCAATCTTCTTATTTTAAATAGTCGAGATAAATTTCTACACAGCATAGCGGGAGAATAAAAAATAAAGGCGTAAGAAACCACCTTCAAGATTATATTACCAAATATATCTCGAATATAAATACTCAATATAATTTTTAAACGTAATAATCTAAAAAATTAAAACCTATAAAAGATTAAAACTTTAAAGAAAATAATAATTTCTAATGAAATATAGGGATTTTGGTCAAGGCAACCAATAAATGAAATTTTAAGAACATGACAACCTCCAATACTCACAATTGGATTCTGCCAAGATAATAAATTATGGTGGCAGAACGGAAGAGGGTTGACGGACCAGTAACGTTAAACTAGCACACCCGAGGGTGTCCCTCTCCCGTCCTACCGCTACGGGAGGGAACGAGTGGTACATCCGAAGCAAATCCTCAGAAAGGATTACCTCTGATGTTAACGTTAAACAGTCCGTCAAGACTGCCTGGCAATGTGGCCAGCATGTGAAGAATAATGATTGGTTAAACCACTGTCAATAAACTACATTTATTAATTGTAAAAAAAATTAGACCGTAAATAAATACTTAACAATCTATATGTTGGGTATTTGATCATAAATAAAGCCATCTTTACTTTGAAAAAATATATCAAAGCTTTGACTCATTAACCAATCTTGCTGACTTTGCTTTTTAAAAATTGGGGCAATTCTTTCTATATAGTAACTCACCCATTCTGTATTATTTTTAAAATATGATCTGTCCTTTAAATCGTCATATAAAGCTTTTAAATTAACAGCGATGGTTTCAACAGTTGGATTAAATAACCAAATGGTTATATCCATAGGTTCAGCTTTGCTTACCTGATAGTTATAATTAGACTCAAAACTTTCAACTCGATAAAGCTGTGCCCCATTTTCGGTATATACCGAATACATCAGTTTAGTATGAGCCACTTGAAAATAATCTTTCCCTATTTCATACTCTCTAAAGCGTCTTGAAATTTCTAAACAGTCTGACAAATACTCAGGTGCTAGCCCTTCAATATTATTAAAAATAGAAACAGCACGACTAATCACAAAATACTCGCCTGTTCCTGTAATCATTCCATTTTTCCATGGAAAGATTTTACAAATACTTTCATTAGAAAAATTTAATTCACCCTTTAGATTAATAGTGACTTTCTTATTATCAGAAGCAACGATAATGCTATCATTCAGTTGTATTGCCAAAATAAAAGACATAATCCACTAGAACAAAATATAATTAAATAATATAATATTTTGATTATAAATTAATTTTAAATCTTTTTAATAAAATATTAGGTAAATCATGGCTGGTGGTTCCCAAATTATTATCAATCAAAGCGGTATTACCGTTATTACCCCTTCAAAATTTGAAGTCAAAGCTGGGCAACACCTTTTTAAGTCTGGCGCACAAGTAAAAATGCTTAACCACGCACTCCCCCAACCTATTTGTGTTGAATGCCTTATGAAAGCCGCAAAAGAAGGTGCAGGGATTGTAAGAAGATGAGTTTTAAGCAACCCAATTTAGAAAACTTAATCGCAAACCATCATGCAAATGGGCCACTGTTTTTATTGGTTGACGGCGCACAACTCGACCACGAGCAGTTATCAAGCATTGAACAGCACTATGGCGATTGCATCTATTTATTTAAAGGCACTTATGAAGAAGAAGCCTACAGCCACGGCCCGATTTTGTTTGAGCTAAAGCAGCTCACCCCAGAACACATTGAAAACCACATTCAACTCATGAAATCGAAAGATTCTATGATCTTGATTAAAAGTCAGCTTGATATTCAAAGACTGAAAAACAAATTACTTGAAAAACTTTATATAGAGCTTGAGGACGGCGGCATCGGCATACTTCGATACTACGACCCGCGTGTATTAAACCGCCTGACTCTTATTTTTACCCCAAAGCAAAAACAACAACTGTTAGAGGGTTTTGAGTCTATTTATTTTGCGCTTAACCAAAAAAGCTATGAACTAAAACCATGATTAAGTTAGACCCAAAGCAAATAGAAAGCTTAGAAAAAGTACAAGACAGACAAGACCTGTGCGAAAAAATTTATAGTTATTTGGTGGAACATAAAACGTCTTTTAGCGCGTATCAGGTCAATTATGAGCAGCTAAAAACAGACATTTATACAAGCTTTGATTTGTTGATATCGCTACTTTTGACAGATAACGAAGTCATTTGTCAGCTCATCGTATGGAATACGATTATGAGAAAAGACGTGCTGAAAGACCCCAAAATCCAAGATTTTATCTATGGCTCAAATATTCGTGGCAAAGACCTGTTATCGACATTGGAATATTACGAATTGAAAAAGGACAACTAACATGTTGGGAATCGTGTTACGCGGGCTTGCCACCGCTGGCGCAAGAGTTGCCGCCCCGACTGCGGGTGAAGTGATTGGCGTGCAAGGTGGCAGAGTCATTGCGACCGAAGCTGCAAAAGGTATGGCGACCATTATTTTAGCCAAAGAAGTCGCCAAAGACATAACCCAACAACAGCGTTGTAATAAATGCGAGCCTTATCAAAGAGGCAATAAACATCAATTAGAACGCTCGATGGGCAATGAAGTTAATACCCAATATCAGCTCAAAATCGCCAATTTATCGAGCTTTCCTTTAACCTTTAAAGCCTCACCACCCTTCATTAAACCGGGAAATAAAAAGGCGACTACCGTAATACAAGAGTGGAATGTTGCGGGTGTGTCATTTGATGGTTTATGGCCGATGGAATGTATTTTAGTTGAAGCTAAAGGAAGGTATGCCCAATTTTTAGATCCTAAAATGAATAAATTCATCAAAAAAAATGTTTTCAACCTTATGTATAAAGAAGCTGAAAGCCAAAGAACCGTTGTACTCATGCTCAAGGGTGCTAAATTACAATGGTACTTTTATGAGAAAGAAACCAAAGATTATTTTGATGGTCTTATTTTTAATATGATCCATACAATTTTTATGCCTTTATAAAATAGGATAGTAAAATGAGCGAATTTCTCCTTAGTACACGTCTACCTAAAGTGTTAGGTACATCTTCTTCAGATACTGAAACCCAATTAAAAATACTAGAAAACATAGTAAAAGAAATTTCTGTTATTGATCCTATTTTTGCAAATTGGTATATCAATAATTATGATGAGACTGCGCCTGAAGCACCTTTAGTTTATAAATTTCCATCAGATAAAAGTTTTAATTATCTGTTTAATAAAAAAAGTGCCGATCAATTCGAAATCTTTTCATTATGGAACGGCTTAGAAGAAAATACTGATTTTGCTAGTTTAGATTTGAGAAACATAGGCCTTATAATGGAATTTGAAAAGGTTTTAACTGCCGATCAAATTGTTCAAATTTTTGAAGTGTTGTTAAAGTATCTAAAAATTGAATATTTATATGTAAATTATGAATTTTTTAAAGATATTAATGTTTTTCAACATCGTTTACCTACAACCTCAATTTGCTATGTCTCTTTAAATGTTGCAGCGGACTATTTGCCGTATCTTTATAAAAAGGTTGATGTAAATAACCAATACAACAAAGGCACTATTCTGGTGTTTGATGAAAATTGGGCATCTGAAACTGATGAGTTAAAAAAGAAAGTGCAAGAAAATTCTATTGCATTAATTGAGCTTGGTGCAATTCCTGAAGCTATGATTCCTGACTCTTTTTTTGAATAAACAATAGATATATGGGGTACAAAGCGTGCCCCTGTTTTTATAGAAAAATAACAACGAAGAATTAGCTAAATGAGATGAGCAAATTTCACTCATCTCAACAATTTTATGCCTTTATAACAATAGGATTTAAAATGAGAGAATTTTTTCTTAGCACACGTATTTCTAAAGTCCTTGGTAATGCTGACCATGAGATTAAAGAACAAGTAGAAAAAGTTGAACAGATTATCAATGAGCTTTCAGATATAGACCCTATTTTTAAGACTTGGTATGTCAATAATGCAACCAGTTCAAAACCACCATTAGACTATCCATTTCCTGCCGATAAAGCGAAAAACTATCTTTTTAAAAATCGAAAACTAGACATTAACGAAAGCATCTTGTTATGGAATGCTCAACTAGACAATAGTCAATATGCAAGTTTTCGGTTCGATAGAGTAGGCTTGCTAATGACATTTGAAAAAGTCCTAGAAACAGAACAAGTAATTAAGCTATTTAATGCTCTTCTTGAATGTTTTAAGTTTGAATATATATATCTCAATACTGATTTCTTTGCAGATATAAACGTATTCCCTCATCGACGTGAAATAACTTCTATTTGTTATGTACCTGTAAAAATTGAAGATAACTATTTACCTCATCTTTATCAAAAAGTTGAAGTTGAGAATAATTTGAATCAAGGCACTATATTGGTATTTGATGAAAATTGGGCAGATGAAACAGACGAATTAAAGAAAATAGTTCAGGAAAATTCGATAGCACTCGTTGAATTAGGTGTTATTCCAGAAGCGGGATTGCCAGACGGTTTCTTTAATGAGTAATTCAAAATAGATTCTTAGCCCTCTTTGAGAGGGCTTTTTTTATCAGTATTAACATCTTCTCAAAGTGAAAATTGATTGATAGACATGTACCACAAAATGCATAATGATCATTCTTTTGAAGGCTTAGCAGAGTACCCTACTGACAATAAATGTCACATTATGTCAATGTAGAGTGTTATTTTCTGATCTATATTCATTCAAAATTTATAATTTTAAATACTTAAAATTGAGTAAGACATGAGCAATAACAATTATATTGATGAGCTTTTAACGCTCTTGGCGATGTTCGCTTTTATCTGCGTTTCATTATTGGCATTTAAATGTCGAACCATCTTTGCACTAGATCTAGAAACATCGTATGAGGTCTCTTTAAAGATTATTATCTATGTTGCCACAGCAGCCGTACTTGGCTTTTTAACACGCGATCATATTGAGTTTACAACACAATTTTTAATTGCTGTCCCCTTCGCGTACTTTTGGTTAGAGCCAGTTCTTGATTACAAAGCCATTCAAACCATCCCAGATGTTCCGTTTTATTTGTCAGGTCATGGCCAAAGTTTGGGGCTACTCATCGTCACTATATTCTGTTTCGCCCTGTGGGTATTTAAAGAAACAAGCTCAAGTTCGCCTGAGTCTCAAAATGTCTAAATCAGGTTTTTTAGGCAGTTTTATAAAGTTAAAAATGGTCAATGTACTCTATATTTTTATAATATATATTTTAAACAAATTACTTTATACCAATTAAAAACTTTAAAAATGTTTAATGTATCAAACCCAGCAAATGCCGTTGTAGTGAGCATTATTACTATTATTTCTACAGTTAGCCTTCTTATATGGAAGTTTAATTTTTATCTTGGCATAGATATTTATACCAGTGGAGAAGTGCTTTTCAAAACACTGTTATATGCGGCCACAATAGGGCTTTTTAGCTACTATTTTCGCTATACCATTAAAATTAGTAATACGGTGATTTTATCATTACCTCTTTTTTTCTTTTGTATTCGTCCTATTTTGAACTACAAAATGACGCATACGCTTGGTAGCATTCCACTGTATGCGACTTATCATGGTCAGGGCAGCATATTGCTAAGTTTAACGGTGCTGGCCTGTACGCTGTGGGCTTATACTGCTCACTCTTAGCGTAAATTTTAATATTTAATCATGTTAATTTTTATTCATTTCAACATGATAAAAATCTGTAAATAGCACCTAAAAAGAATTAAAAAAAAGCCCTCAGTTGAGGGCTTTTTTTATGAAAGATTAATCTTCCATGTGTTGAATAATCGCGTCACCAAATTCCGAACAGCGCAACAAGGTTGCGCCCGGCATTAAACGCTCAAAATCGTAAGTCACCGTTTTAGCTGAAATCGCTCCTGAAATACCTTTAATAATCAGGTCAGCTGCTTCCGTCCATCCCATATCTCGAAGCATCATTTCAGCAGATAGAATGATTGAACCCGGGTTTACTTTATCTTGTCCGGCATATTTAGGTGCCGTGCCATGCGTTGCTTCATAAACTGCAATTGCTCCACCAATATTTGCCCCCGGTGCAATACCAATTCCGCCTACTTCTGCTGCCAATGCATCAGAAATATAATCACCGTTTAAATTAAGCGTTGCAATCACTGAGTAGTCAGCAGGACGCATCAAAATTTGCTGTAAGAAAGCATCTGCAATTACATCTTTAATAACGATGTCTTTACCAGTTCTAGGGTTTTTAATTTTAACCCACGGCCCGCCATCTATGAGTTCACCGCCGAATCGATCGAGTGCTAACTCATACCCCCACTCTTTAAAGGCACCTTCGGTATATTTCATAATATTCCCCTTATGAACAAGGGTTACCGATGGTTTGTCATTATCTATTGCAAACTGAATAGCCTTACGTACTAAACGCTGAGAGCCTTCTTTAGAAACAGGCTTAATTCCAATACCGCATCCTTCTGGAAAACGAATTTTGGTAACGCCCATTTCTTCTTGAAGGAACCTAATCACTTTTTTGGCTTCTTCAGAATCGGCTTTCCACTCAATACCTGCATAAATATCTTCCGAGTTTTCACGGAAAATGACCATGTCGGTTAATTCAGGGTGCTGAACCGGTGAAGGAACACCTTTAAACCAACGCACAGGACGTACACATACGTACAAATCCAATTCTTGGCGCAAAGCCACATTCAGTGAACGAATGCCACCGCCAACTGGGGTCGTTAATGGGCCTTTAATTGAAACTACAAACTCGCGAAGCGCTTCAAAGGTTTCTTCAGGCATGTAAGTGCCATAAATTTTATTGGCTTTTTCACCGCAGTACACTTCCATCCATTCGATAGAACGTTTGCCGCCATAAGCTTTTAAAATAGCCGCATCAACGACCGTTTTCATGGTGGGTGTAATATCTACACCAATACCATCGCCTTCAATGAAAGGAATAATTGGATGGTTTGGTACGTTTAGTGACAGGTCTGCTTTTACTTTAATTTTATCGCCATCGGCAGGCACCACAATCTTCTGATAACCCATTGTGTCGATTCTCCCTTTTATAATATTTAACTAACCAAACAAAAATAATTATCGATAAACAATACTTTCAACTTTTATTAACGCATAATAGCTTAATCGAATTTAATCCTTTTTGAGATTTATGTGGGAAATAAGCAAATTTCACACTTAAATATAGCTCAATGTTTTACTGCTTATTTGAAAGAAGAAGTCATTTTTTATGAAAATCGTCATTCTCAACAAACCATATGACGTTCTCTCCCAGTTTCGTAAAGACGAAGCGCACATGACGGTCTCTGACTTTATAG
>Ga0157359_1001247_pt1 | contig 10285 bp, 11 predicted proteins | sample AttcapACBM3_FD_111482 | JGI IMG/M metagenome (GOLD analysis project Ga0157359, IMG submission 111482) | Fungus gardens microbial communities from leaf cutter ant in Botucatu, State of São Paulo, Brazil - Atta capiguara ACBM3 | ecosystem: Host-associated > Fungi > Mycelium > Unclassified ...
CTGTTTTTTTGAAATCCTGGCATCAGTTGGCCAGTGTACCTTTGAGAAAAAATCATCTGGAAAGCAAGATAAAAGCGATGATTTCTCTTAGTGCCTGTTTGGCGTCTACGCATATCTATCAACCAGGTATCCGTCGATATATTGATGTGGCACTGCAATATGGTGCTACACGCGAGGAATTGGTAGAAATTCTGGAATTGACCAGTACACTCGGTATCCATGCCGCTAATATTGGTGTGCCACTTTTACTGGAAGTCCTGGAAGAAGAAGGATTACGTCAGGGACCAGAACCTTTAACTGAACGTCAACAGGTATTAAAAAACAGTTTCATTGAGAATCGTGGTTATTGGCATGCGTCATGGGATGGGCTGTTGGAGTTGGATCCAGATTTGTTCGAATATTATATCGAATTCTCATCAGTGCCCTGGCGCACGGGCGTTTTATCTCCCAAAATTAAGGAGCTCATTTATTGCGCTTTTGATGCCTCTGCAACACATCTGTATGAGCAGGGATTAAAGTTACATATGCGTAATGCCATTGGTTATGGTGCTACAAAAGAAGAAATTCTAGAAGTACTGGAGATTGTGAGTCTGATTGGTATACATGGCGTTGAAGTCGCTGCACCTTTACTGGAGCAGGCACTGAATACGCACTGAAAATAGTAGGGCTACGGCAAAGTGACTTGTTGTGGCCCTCACCGATATAATAATAACCCCACGGTTTTTTTGTCACACAGGATACAAGAATGAATACGGAGATAAATTTAGTTCGGCCCAATACCCTGAGGCGCCAGGTTGAAAATGCTCTCCGTGAAGCCATCATGACAGGGCGATTTCATCCGGGACAACGTTTGATTGAACGTGAATTATGCGAAACGCTTGGAGTTAGTCGTACATCTATTCGTGAAGCATTACGTCAGCTGGAGGCAGAAAAGCTTATTCGTATTATTCCGCATAAAGGTCCCACTGTTGCGAGTATCTCTCTGAAAGAGGCCGAGGAATTATATGCATTGCGCAGTGTCCTGGAAGGATTTGCTGCCAGGGAATTTGCACAGCATGGTAGTGATGATGAAATATTGCAATTCTCTCAGGTAGCCCGGCGGTTACGTGAAGCAGCAGAACTTGGTCAACAGGAAGAAGTACTGCAAGCCAAAACAGCTTTATATAACATCATTTTTGATAACTGCAACAATAGCTTAGTGAAGGAGATTCTTACCAGTTTGCATTCAAGAGTGAACCTGCTTCGAGCCACAACGTTGATGGAACCTCATCGCATGCCATCGAGTTTGGCTGAGATTGATCAATTAGCGCAGGCGTTTAGAGATCGGGACAGCGAACAGGCGCAGATGATAGCAACTTTACATGTGAATAATGCCTGTAAGGTTGCATTGCAGATGCTTCGTCGTCAGAACGATCAGCAACAGTGCCAATAACGTTACAACATCCCAACCATCGCCTCCAGATTGGCTGAATGTGTGCCTTTACGCCACATCAGCCAAATCTCGATATTCCCCATATCTTCACTAAGTGGCCAGGCCTGAACACTGTCCCGTCCAGGCATACTTTCCAGCATGCTGGCAGGGATAAGTGCCAGTCCGGCGCCGGCACTGACACAGGCCAGAATCCCATGATAAGACTCCATTTCAAAAATCTTTCCGGGAGCCGAATTATCGAGGGCGAACCAGTTTTCAAACAGTCGCCGATAGGAACAGTTTGCGCGAAAGGCATAAATAGTGGAACCGGCAATACTGGAGGCATTGGGTACAGGGGGATGGTTCAGCGCACCAATAAGCACCAGCTCTTCGTTGAATACCGGGATCCCTTCCAACAGTGGATGTTTGGGTGGGCCATCAACAAAGGCTGCGCTGTATTTTCCGGATAACACGCCATCGATCATCTCACCGGAAGGGCCGGTGGACAGATCCAACTCCACCTGTGGCCAGCGCTGATGGTAGTGTGAAATCAATGGCGGCAGGCGAACTGCAGCCGTACTTTCAATGGCACCCAGAGTAAAAATACCGCAGGGTTGCTGACCGGAAATACTTTGTCTGGCTTCATCTGCCAGAGCAAGAATACGGCAGGCATAATCCAGTAATGTACGTCCACTGTCCGTGATCTGCAGACGCAACTTCTCACGATGAAACAACTCACTGCCCAATTCGTCTTCCAGTTGACGCAGGCGGGTGGAGATATTTGAAGGCACCCGGTGCAGTTTCTCTGCAGCTCCTGTAATGCTACCTTCTTCAGCAATCGTGCGGAAAATGTCCAGCTGCGTCAGATCCATACTATTCTCATAAAAAGAAAGAAATTTTCATTATTATTCATTTTTAAGAAAATTAAGACAAGGCTATGCTGTCTGTAAACGCATATGGACTCACTGTTAAGAGGTAAACCATGACTCATGCAACATTCGCAGTTTCCCGTAATCCATTCACCGGCGAAGAAGTCGCTCGTTATCCTTTTGCCAGTTCACAGGATGTGGATGCCGCTCTGGCTCTGACTGACAACGCATTCCGCCAGCGGCGTGGCTCACAGATGAGTGAGCGGGTACAACTTCTGCACGCGATGGCGGCTGGCTTACGTAAACATCATCAGGCGCTGGCAGAGATGATGACTACGGAAATGGGTAAACCTGTGGATCAGGGACTGGCGGAAGTGGAAAAGAGCGCCCGTCTGTGTGAATGGTATGCAGAACATGGTCCGGCATTTTTGCAGCGTGAACCGACGACGGTGGAAGGGAACAAAGCCTTTGTGGATTATTTGCCATTAGGCGCGGTGTTATCTGTAATGCCGTGGAACTTCCCAATCTGGCAGGTAATGCGTGGTGCAGTACCGATTATTCTGGCGGGGAACAGCTATCTGCTGAAACCTGCACCGAACGTGATGGGATGTTCACTGTTACTGCAAAACATTCTCCTTGAAGCTGGTGTGCCGGAAGGTCTGTTCGTGGTGATCAATGCTGATAATGACGGTGTGTCTCAGGCCATTAAAGATAACCGTATCAAAGCGGTCACGGTGACCGGCAGTGTACGTGCCGGTTCCGCCATTGCTGCTCAGGCGGGTGCTGCACTGAAAAAATGTGTGCTGGAACTGGGGGGATCAGATGCCTTTATCGTTCTGGCCGATGCGGATCTTGATGCTGCGGTTAAAGGGGCGATTACCGGACGTTTTGTGAATACCGGACAAATTTGTATTGCCGCCAAACGTATTATCGTTGAAGCCTCTGTGTTTGATGCCTTCCGCGATAAATTTGTTGAGGCGGTAAAAGCCATGAAAGTGGGCGATCCTCGTGAATCTGGCGTCTGGATTGGACCGATGGCGCGTTACGATCTGCGTGATGAGCTGGACGCACAGGTCCAGGCAACCCTGAAAGAGGGGGCAACCTTGCTGCTGGGTGGTCATGCCTTACAGGGAGAAGGTAACTATTACGCACCAACTGTTCTGAGTGATGTCACACCAGAAATGACCAGCTTTAAGCAGGAAATGTTCGGGCCGGTAGCGTCACTGATTGTTGCGGATAGCGCAGAACATGCCATAGAGCTGGCCAATGATTCTGAATTTGGTCTGGGCGGCAGCCTGTGGACCCGGGATCTGGAAGCTGCACAAAAACTGGCCTCGCAGGTTGAAACCGGTGGCATGTTTATCAACACCCCAAGCTTCTCTGATCCTCGTGTACCTATCGGTGGTGTGAAGAAGAGCGGCTTTGGTCGCGAATTGTCGCATTTCGGTCTGCATGAGTTTACTAACCCGCAAACTGTCTGGATTGAACAGGTTCAGTCCAAATAAATAAGTGGTAGTTTGGTGACGAACACAGAGTATATCGTGTTCGTCACCATTCATTGTTTTTCTGTAGACCTTCACGTTTTACCCCGCCTGATTTCTGCATAACCCCACATACCACTTGACGATCAGGCCACAGATGCAATAAAACATCCTTTGTCGGGGGAGTCTCGCCAAAGAGACTGAGAGGCTGATAGCGATTGCATCGCGGCTTAGCGACCCTTAGAACCTGACCCAGTTGATACTGGCGTAGGAAGACCAGGATTGTCGCGGAACAACGCTCGTTTACCGGGCAGTTATTCAGCTGCGAACACCGATATTCTCCCTCCTCACTATCATGGGTCTCATAAGTTATCTGAGAGGCCATCCATGCAGTTTGTCATTACTCTCCCTGTTAATTATCCAGGAGCTTCGTTGTGAGTTTCTGGTCGGTTTTAGGTTCCGGTGCATCCGGGCTCTGCGTGGCAACAGCGCTGGCTGATGCCGGAGAAAAACTGGAAGTGATTACCTCTGATCATCTTCCTGCATCCCATTTTGCCGGCGGTATGCTGGCTCCCTATTGTGAAGGCGAAAGTGCACCAGCCGAAGTGGTCAAACTGGGGCAACGCTCTGCCGACTGGTGGCAGGCCCATGTCAGTGGGGTGGAGCGTAACGGTACGTTGGTGATTGCTCCGCCGCGTGACAGCATGGAGTTAAACCGTTTTGCCAAAATGACCCAGGGGCATGAGTGGGTGGATCCGGGCAATGTCGAAGATCGTCTGGCCGGACGTTTTGCCCGCGGTCTGTATTTTCCGACTGAAGGCCATCTTGATCCGCGCAAAGCTATGCAGGAGTTACGGCAAAAACTCCAGGAAAAAGGCGTCGCGTTTCATCAGGGCAAATCTGCCGGCAAAATTATCGACTGTCGCGGTATTCACGCTGCACCACAATTACCGGATCTGCGCGGCGTTCGTGGTGAAATGCTGATCCTGCAAAGCCCTGAAGTCCGTTTTTCCCGCCCGATTCGTTTACTGCATCCTCGCTTCCCTTGCTATCTGGTTCCTCGCAGTGAAGGACGTTTTATGCTGGGTGCCACTATGGTGGAAAGCAACGATGCCAGCCCAATCAGTGTCCGGGCAATGATGGAGTTACTCAGCGCCGCTTACACCATTGATCCTGCTTTGGCAGAAGCGCGGGTGATTGAAACCGGCAGCGGTTTACGTCCTTCTTATCCGAACAATTTACCGGAAATCCGTTACCAGGACGGTACTTTCTATATTAACGGCATGTACCGGCACGGCTTCCTGCTGTCGCCAATCATGGCCGAGAAATTTATGCAGCAACTCTCCGGGGAAACTACGCAATGAATATTTCGCTGAACGGTCAGACAATCGAAACGCAGGCCACCACGCTGGCGGCCTTGCTGGAAGAACAACAAATCGATCGTGGCGGTGTGGCCTGTGCGCTGAATGGCGACTTTGTGCCACGCACACAATATGACAACACACCAATCACAGCGGGCAGCAAAGTTGAAGTGCTGTCACCAATGCAGGGCGGCTGATATGCAATTTTACGATTACACACCTGAATCACGTTTTCTGTTGGGCACGGCGGGCTATCCGTCACCAGAGATACTCAGCCAGGCCATTGACGCTTCTGGCACCGAAATTATCACCGTGAGTTTACGCCGTGAAGGGAGCGATGGCGGGGCATTCCGCGAACTACTGACTCGCCTGAACAAACGCGTACTGCCAAATACCGCCGGTTGTTACACAGTGAAAGAGGCGGTCACTACCGCGCATATGGCGCGTGAACTCTTTGATACCCGCTGGATCAAACTGGAAGTGATCGGCAATGCCGATACGCTGCAACCCGATCCATTTGCACTGGTGGAAGCGGCTCGTATCCTTTGTGAAGACGGTTTCCAGGTATTCCCGTACACCACCGAAGATCTGGTGCTGGGAGAAAAACTGCTGGAAGCGGGTTGCCAGGTGCTGATGCCGTGGGGAGCGCCTATTGGTTCCGGCCAGGGTCTGCGCAATATTGAAGGGCTGCGTTCCATGCGTGCCTGGTTCAATAAAGTTCCGCTAATTGTGGATGCCGGGATTGGTACGCCAAGTCAGGCGGCACAGGCAATGGAGATGGGCTTCGACGGTATCCTGCTGAACACCGCAGTGGCAAAAGCACTGGATCCGGTGCGTATGGCGGGAGCATTCCGTGATGCCATTCATGCCGGACAACAGGCGCTGCTGGCCGGACCAATGGAACGCCGCGATATGGCTGCCGCATCCACTCCGGTCTTTGGTATGGCGGAGTTTAACTGATGGATCGTTATCAGCGCCAAACCATGTTGCCGGAAATCGGTGAACAGGGGCAGCAGCGTCTGGCACAGGCTCGGGTACTGGTTGTCGGTGCGGGTGGACTGGGGGCGACATTGCTGCCGCAACTGGCTGGTGCCGGCATCGGCTACCTGCGGGTTTGTGATGATGATCAGGTAGAAGTGCATAACCTGCATCGTCAGACATTGTTCACTATGCAGGATATCGGGCAGCCAAAAGCGGTTGCTGCCCGCCGGGCGCTGAATGCGCTAAACCCGGAATGCGAAGTAGATGTACTGACTTTACGTCTATCCGGCAGCAATCTGACGGATGCCCTGCGCGATATCGACCTGGTGGTGGATGCCGCAGATAACTTCGCCATTACCTGGTTGTTGTCCGATGCCTGTGTGGAACGGGGATTACCACTGATTTCCGCATCCGCGCTGGGTCGCAAAGGCTATGTCGGAGGTTTCTGCGGTGGTTCGCCAAGTTATCGTGCTCTTTTCCCGCAGTTACCCTCTTCCGCTGCCAACTGCAGCACCGCAGGAGTGATGGGCCCAGCAGTTGCCACTATGGGTGCTATTCAGGCACAGATGACACTCAGTGTGCTACTGGGGCTGGAGCCTTCCCCGCTAGGTTGCATGGTGAACTGTGACTTTGTGAGCTGGCGTTTTACCCAGTTCCGCTTTGACGATGCCCCGGAACCAGAAGACCCGATCATTCCATTTATTGATATGCAAATGCTGACCGTTGATGACTGCATTGTTGAACTGCGTGGGACGGAAGAAGCGCCTGTCAGTGTGGCTGAGTCTGTACATCGTATTCTGCCGGCACAACTCGCCGACTGGCAGCCACCTGCATCCGGCCGTATTGTGTTAGTCTGTGCCAGTGGCATCCGTGCCGGACGAGCGGCAGGGCAGTTAAAAGCCAGGGGATATACTGATCTGGCGCTGATTGCGGCGGATTATATTGCTGTTCCCTGATGATTCACCGACATAAGGAATCTGGATAATGAGTGGTTTTGGCGGTCTGAATAAATCGGCCAACGGCGTGGTAATCGGTCTGGTGCAACAGCAACTTCCGGTAGTGACAAATCGTGAAGAGCTGGCAGCCCAGACAGCGCGTATCTGTGAACTGGTAGGGAAAGCTCGTCGCAATCAACAAACTATGGATTTGGTGGTATTTCCGGAGTATTCCCTGCATGGTTTATCAATGGATACCAATCCGGAAATCATGTGTACGCTTGATGGCCCGGAAGTGGCGGCTTTCCGTCAGGCTTGTATTGAAAACCATATCTGGGGTTGTTTCTCAATCATGGAAGCTAACCCGAATGGTAACCCGTACAACAGCGGGATCATCATTGATGATGAAGGTGAAATTCGCCTGTATTACCGCAAATTACATCCGTGGGTGCCTGTGGAACCGTGGGAACCAGGTAACCTGGGTGTCCCTGTTTGTGACGGACCGAATGGCAGCAAATTGTCACTGATTATCTGCCATGACGGGATGTTCCCTGAAATGGCGCGTGAAGCCGCTTATAAAGGTGCAGATATTATTCTGCGTACCGCAGGTTATACCGCGCCAATTCGTCATGCATGGAAAATCACTAACCAGGCTAACGCATTCTGTAACCTGGCTTATACCGCCAGTGTTTGTATGTGTGGCAGCGATGGTACATTCGATTCCATGGGCGAAGGCATGTTCTGTAGCTTCGATGGTACGGTGATGGTGGAAGGCGGTGGCCGTCCGGATGAAATTATTACCGCAGAAGTACGTCCGGATCTGGTGCGGGAAGCACGTACCGGCTGGGGTGTGGAAAACAATATTTATCAGCTCTACCACCGTGGTTATGTCGCTGTAAAAGGTGGAGCGCAGGATTGTCCTTACACTTATATGCACGATATGGCCGCAGGCCGTTATCATTTGCCGTGGAGTGATCAGGTGAAGGTAACGGATGGTAGTGGCTTTGGTTTTGCGCCACCGGAACGTCAGTATATCGGTGCTGAACAGCATCCTTTAGTGCCGGATTCGGTAGCGAAGAAAGCCGATTAATCGCATAAAAAGAGGATTGAACAGGAAGTCTGATTCAATCCTCTTTTTTATCGACTTATTCACCAGCACAATCTCTGTTTTCAATCAGTTAATCATTCGTATGTAGCGCATTACTCTTTCTCCCTTCTTATCATACTTCCCAGCTTTGATTTTCCTTCTGGTTATAACCTATAACTAACGGTTATTTGTACCGTCAGTCACAGTGTGGGAGCGTAAAAGACAACATAAAAACAAGGAAAATCATGATGACTGCAACCAACAAAAAAATTCAAAAACTTGCTCTGCTGGCTGGTCTGGTATCCATCGGACTGACCACTTTCACTGCACAAGCTGATCAACTGGCCGATATCAAAGCAAAAGGTGTAGTGAAAGTCGCTACCTTTGATGCCAACCCTCCATTTGGTTCTGTGGATGAGAAAACCCATGAACTGGTGGGCTACGATGTGGACTTCGCCAAAGCGCTGGCTAAATCTCTGGGTGTGAAACTGGAGCTGGTGGCCACCAACCCGGCGAACCGTATCCCGCTGTTGCAATCCGGTAAAGCGGATCTGATCGTTGCTGATATTACTATCACCCCGGAACGTGCACAGGTGGTTGATTTCTCCGTGCCTTACTTCGTCACTGGTCAGCAGTTCCTGGTACCGGCCGACAGCAGCGATAAACTGGATGACTATAGCAAAGCGCGTATCGGTGCCGTGAAAGGTACAACCGGTGAACAGGCTCTGCACCAGCGTTTCCCGCAGTCCCGTGTTCTCTCCTATGATGATATCCCTCTGGCACTGACTGCACTGCGTAATGGCAACGTAAAAGCTATCACGCAGGACAGCACCATCCTGGCTGGTTTGCTGGGTGGAGCACCGGATAAAGCGAAATTTAAAATCCTGCCGGATCTGCTAAGCAAAGAAGAGATCGGCGTAGGTGTGAAAAAAGGCGAACCTGCATTACTGAAAGCGGTTAACGATGAGCTGGTGGCACTGGAAAAATCCGGTGACGCCGCGAAAATCTACGATGTCTGGTTTGGTCCATCCACCAAAGCACCACAACCTCGCTCCTTCACCATAGAAGCAAAATAAGATGTTGTCGGCGTTAATGACTCGTTCCGCGGCGAAATCCGCGGATTTTTCACATCTGAAGGATGCCAGTGTGACATTCCAGAAGGTGGTGAAAGAATACGGCAGCCATCGGGTACTGAATGGCATTGATTTAACAATTAACTCCGGCGAAGTGGTGGCGATCCTCGGGCCATCCGGTTCAGGGAAATCCACGCTGATTCGGCTGATTAACCAGCTGGAAACCCTGAGCGGTGGCGACATTCTGGTGGATGGCAAACCTACCCGTCAGCTTAGCGGTAACGCCTTGCGTGAATTACGCAGCCGGATTGGTTTCGTGTTCCAGCAGTTTAATCTTTATGCCCATTTGACCGCTGCGCAAAACATTATGCTGGCACTGGAATCTGTCCACGGCTGGAACAAAGGCGATGCAAAAAAACGGGCACTGGAACTGCTGCAACAGGTTGGTTTGTCCGACAAAGCTGATTCCATGCCATCACAGCTTTCCGGTGGGCAGCAACAACGTGTAGCGATTGCCAGAGCGCTGGCATCCTCGCCACAAATCATTCTGTTTGATGAACCGACATCGGCGCTTGATCCGGAAATGATCGGCGAAGTTTTACAGGTAATGAAATCACTGGCTCACAGCGGGATCACCATGATTGTGGTGACGCATGAAATGCAGTTTGCCCGCGAGATTGCCGACAGAGTGGTATTTATTGACGGTGGTGATGTACTGGAAGTGGCTCCGCCTGCGAAATTCTTTGTTCGTCCGCAACATCCGCGCGCCATTCGTTTCCTGCAAAAAGTCCTGAATCCTCTGCATCAGGAGGAGAGTGCGTAATGGTGCATTTTGACTGGCAGGGGGTGCTCAGTGGGCAACCTCTGCAATGGATTACGTCCGGCTTTCTGACCACCTTATGGGTGACGCTGGCCGGGGTGATTCTGGCCAGTTTACTGGCAATGGGCTTTTTGTTACTGCGTCTGGCTGGCGGTCGCCTGGGGCAGGGGATCACCGCCTGCTGGGTTTCCCTGTTTCGTAACACGCCGCTGCTGGTGCAACTACTGTTCTGGTATTTCGCTGCATGGAACTTCCTGCCTTTGGGCC
>Ga0157359_1001248_pt1 | contig 10282 bp, 4 predicted proteins | sample AttcapACBM3_FD_111482 | JGI IMG/M metagenome (GOLD analysis project Ga0157359, IMG submission 111482) | Fungus gardens microbial communities from leaf cutter ant in Botucatu, State of São Paulo, Brazil - Atta capiguara ACBM3 | ecosystem: Host-associated > Fungi > Mycelium > Unclassified ...
ATGTTGATCTTAAGAAGAACAAATGGCCTTTAAGGTAGATTAATGATACTGTAGCACAGACCAGTAACTTAGTGTATATAAGATAGACTATTCTATACTAAGAACTTCATTGAGTTTTCTTGTGTTTACTCTAATACAAGATTCTTTTACTTGACCTACTCTAAGATCTTGTGATTGTAACAGATATAAAATATTAATCTATATGTGTGTGAGCAAGTGTGAATATAAAAGTATACCTAAAAATACTTAAAGTCCTATCCAGAATTAGAAAGCAGAAGTCTTGAAAGTCTTAGAAATAAATCTATAATAATATACCAACTACAACTGTTTTTCTGAATTAGATTATTGTTCTCTTATATCTCAGATCAAATCAGATAAGTATTTCTTATTCTAGATATATTCTAGACATTTTTATCACAGTTGACAATTATCTTGATATTATCATTCTCTACTGAGATCAACATTGTTTCACCAGATTGGAATATAGTCTAGAGTATTTAGGATAGTTGCTGTTTTTAGAAGATTTTATTCTGTTCTTTTAGATTTTTTTAGAGGTAAGTAATATATACTGTAGCTATCAATATTACTTAGATTCTTCGGGAGCACAAACTCTATGTAAACTATTTTTGCCTAGCTACTAAATGTATAAACCAAACTTTAGAACAATACTTTTTTATATATGGGAGGTAAGATGGTGTAATGATAATAGCCCTCCTACCATATATATTATGCCTACCTCTATCTTATTGTAAGGTTATGGGTTTGATCCCATAGTAATTTCTTATATAGGCATAGATTGCTATCATACCTTATATAATAAATTGTTGATTTCAAAAAAACCTCTTTATATATTATAAATACTAGTAAGATAACTTGTCTAAACTCTTGTTTCTTGTGGAGTTTGCTTATGATATTACTTCTAGTACTATTACTAATGTCTTTCTATTCTTGAATAATAAAGGTTTTATCCTAGTATTAGTGTACTCTGAATGCAATATTGCTTTCTTCTGAGTTTGTGACTTTGTTATTAATCTTAATGAATTACAAAGTATTCTCATATCTGAGATCTCTACAGCCCAATAGCATTACCAAAAGTTTACTGATATATAGCAGTCTCTGACCTCAGAAGTCAAAAGATTTTTATACAAGCCTAATTCAACACTTTGTTGTTTACTTTTTACCATATACCTAGTCTTTCATATCTCCTATTGTAAATTTTTTTCTATTTTAATTTTAATATTCTTTATCACTTGACAAGTCAAATATTACAATTATGTATTATAAAACTCAGTAGAATATTCTAGAGATAAATTACATTATAAACATTAGGGTAAGACTTAGTTTATGGTATATAGACCAAGCATAATTTGTATAAGTAGTAGTCTAATTGAACAAAACTCTTTGTTGAGTTTTCTTGTTATCTCCACTCATTAGTTGTTATGACTTAAAAGCAGTAGCTATAATTGTAGAACTCAATGTTGACAGAAGTCAAGCAGAAAAGAGGTTATGTTAGAATGCAATAGGAACTATGCAACAATAGCCCTTAACTACACACTAAAGAATTCAAAGGGAACAATGTTAGCTTCAGGAATCAAGAAAAGATATAGAAACAATAATATAGAATAAGATTAGAATATATAAAACCCTTAAAAGAGCTGTTGTAAATACACAAGAATGAAGTTGGAAAGAATAAAAGAAATATATGAATAATATCTGCTTGAAAATGCTTTCTCTTGCTAACACACTCCTAAATAGTAAACCTTACACTGTATAACAAGCTTCTTTAGAAAGTTTAGAAAATAGATTCAAAAGAAGCTTCATCAGAGCTTTTAACTTATCTTGCTAGCCTTTTCCAGACTACTAGAACTCTCTGAAACTTGCTTCAAAGTGATAGTAAATACTAATGATGCTTACTTGATAAAATAGAAGTTAAAACTGCTTTTGAGTGGAGGAATTTGGATAGAGGTTCTCCCTCTTACTTCTCTCCACTTGTAGCTTATGTATCAGTCTAAAAATACAAAGAATAGAACTAGAGAATAGAGATCAAAACTATAAGAAAGCTCTTTGAGGTCTTACAAGCACATAACTGTCTTTTTGTTTGCAATCCAACATTAACCCAATGATTACTTCCTACTCATGAATGCCCATTCTATTCCTTTATTACTATTTCTGTAGTTGTCCCTACTTATAAAGCCATTATAGATTCCATCAGCTTCTAATCCAACATATTTCTGCCTTATCTAACTGTCTGAACATTTGTAACTATGTAAAGTGCTCTTGCAAGTGCTTGTACTTCATAGCTAGTTGTTCATAAGTGTAGTGGGATTTCTTATTTCTAAGAACTCTATCTTTTGAAGGTTTGGTTTGATTAACAGCTACTATGCTATCTCTTAAGTTAGTATCTGCTTAAGGGAACCTAAGGCATTATTTAGGAGTATAAGATCTTTTCAATAATGTCTTCAAAGAGGTTTTACATGCTTGAAAACTCTATAAGAGTATATGCTTTCATAAAAAAGTGTTTTCCAGCATAACAATACTAAACTCTTTGGTAGCTCCAGTCAATCTCCAAACTCTCTTATTATTCTTAACTAATAGTTAGTATAACCATTAGTTAAGAAGAATAGCTGAACTCTAGACTTAAGAAGAGAGTAACTGCATATTAGAAGCATAATTATAGATGTCAGTAACCAGACTCAGGTTACTGGCTAGATATATTCATTGTTTAATTAAGTAGTATTAATTTAGCATACTTGTAAACTTTTTATATATCAACCTTGTACTAGTAATCTCTTTGTAGTCTGTATATGTAGAGAAATAGACTACACTTCTTAAGAGATAGTCATAGCTTAAATGTTCTCTTCTGAAAGGTAATAGTATAACCATATTGTTGGAATACTAGTTAGTAAGATAGTAGATATCTGGTTAGGAGAGAACTGAGTGCCTAAAAAGACCTAGTTATAAGTAAAGAATCTAAGTTTATAATGTTATACCAACTATCCTACAACAACTACACCAAATTCTTGAGTTAATATTATAGGAGCAAATGATACAACTCTTAAGTTAATAACTATCTATGATGTAATAATAACTTATAGTAATAAGCAGAGGTAGTATCAAGATGATAATTCTATTTTTACCAGAGAGAAAAAAAGATTATAGACTTCATCAATGACTGTAGACTTTATCTAAGGTTTAATATAACAACAGCCTCAAAATGTGGATAAAATAACATGGGTATTGAGGTATATATAAAGAAAATGTACTGAAGTATAGAAGAATAATATATTATATACCATTTGACCATATCTAACATTCACATTCATTCACCCTCTTCTAGTATAAGTCACACTCTATTCCAATTAACCTAAGGACTAAAACCACTCTATTTCTCATTAATCTTATAGAGTTCTAAATGATAATCTTTGTAGTACTCAATAATCCAGAGTATACACAGTAGTAATATTATTAGAAACAACTTCTTATATTTAAGAATGATAGTTACCATATATATTCTTTAGTTTGATAATTAACTTGAATTTGTGCTACACTTGTCTCACTTTCTTCCAGATCTTTTTTTCTCAAAGTATGACCACATGATGAGTAAGCTAGGTATAGTGTTATTCATTGAAGCTAAGATTGTTATCTATGTAACACTACTTCTGAGTCCTTTCTGCTCTATATTTACTAATTTTAATTAAGAAAATAGAATAAAGAACAGCAGATTTAGATATAGTTAACAACCTATATAAAAGAATTAAGATGAATTTGGCAAAATAGATGAAGAATCAATAGAGGTAGATTGTTAGGATAACTAGCAGAGCCTATGGAATTTTATAGACTTTCACAATCTCCTGTTAGATACAGTTCATATCTTGTTATCCAAGGTTTAATGAGGGTCTCTCAAAAGTCCAAATAGTTAAGTTATGCATTATGTTGTGACAACTACTAGTCTAAGAATAACCAATAGTGCACTAAGTAAACTTATAGACAAAGTATTTCATGGGGATTACAAAAAAACTTGGCAAAAAGTTCCCAATCTATTGCTGCCTTATTTATACAATAGATACATAGTCTGTGCTAACAATAAATATGCCTACCCTAATATACATGTATTGTTCATGAGTCTACTATACTGTTCTTACAAGACAAACATATTTTCTTCTATTATTATTCTAAATTCTTCTACTATATTTTAGATCTATGACCTCATCTCATGTGACACCTTATGTGACCATGGTTATGTGCCTCTTCATTGTCCAAGAGAATTAAAAAGAATGAAAAAGAAAAAGAAAACAGAAAATAAAAGAAAAAGAAACATTAAATTAAGAAAAATAGATAAAAGGAAAAGAAAAATGTTAGTGTCCAAGTGCACCATAACACATTATCTAAAGATACAGAAGAGAGAGTTGGAACAATATTTAAATTCAGCTTATATACTATATCTTTATAGTTGCATTAGTTGTATATTTTAGAAGAGTATTTTAGGAGACTTAGGAGGTCAAGGCTACTGGAATATAGTGAGGTGTATCATCACCAACACTAGAAGTTAGTGGGAGTTTTTGTCAATTTTAGTATAAGGCTATTATAGTGTAAACTATTAATTTAAATACTAAGTATATTATCTAAGGTAGTTATCTAGTATAGAAACTTCTAAGTAAGTTATCCTAGTTTCTAATGATCTTTAGATGTTAGAGATAGAGATACATGGAGTTAGCAAGAGTCTAGTAGGTAGAATAGAGGTAATTGATCTATACCAGAAAAGATCAGAGAGTGTGAATAAGAAAAGGAGTATTATTTGTTAATTGGAACAAATGTGGCTGGATCAGAATGTGACATCTCCAGAAAGTCCTAAGTATATTGATTAACAAAGTATAAGTAATGCTTATCTCCAGAAAGTTCTAAGAGAACAGAATAAGAATTTCTGAAGGTAACAAATATTCTAAATTCTACTAGAATGCATTTCAATCTGAGTACTGACATAACTGAAGAATAATAGTATACAGATAGTTAAAAACTCTAATAAAATCATCCACTAAGAAAAAAAAAGCTTATAATAGTGATACTTAGAATAGAGTAATATCCAGATATTAGATAATGCTAAGCAAGGTTTGATAGTAGAGACTAGTGGTATAGGTTTAAGGAGCTCTATAAGATTCAGCAGAGTTCAGAAAGTGTTTAATAATAGGAAATAAGAACTCCATAGAATTTAACAAGATTATAAGCAAAGTTTGAGTACTTGAATTTCATGCAAAGATAGGTCCTCTCATATAGATCAGTTATGGTTACTAGAGCAAGGCTTCAAGAATTATAACAAATATATACAAATCTTCAAAAAGACTATAAGAGAGAGCAGTTACAATGAAAGGTTAATATGAGAAATCAGTACATGAATACTACTGATATCCATTACTGAGCTCACAGACTTCTCTTCTTCTAAGTTATAAGTCTTGAATGCCACTACTAATCAGAGTTGCTTAAATTAACTTTACTACTACTGCTTTCAAACTTTGTCATATACCATCCTCAAAATAAGTATAATCCTCTTTTTTTGACTATTGTCTGATAAGCTTTTACCAATTTGGGTCAATGTTTGAGATCCTTCCATTAGAAATCCTAATTATCTAGTGTAATTATTCTAAGGTTAGTGTCAAAGTTGAAAGCAGTAGACTTTATTTATTTTTATTTTCATTTTTCATTTTCATTTTAATGTATTTTTCATTTTTCTATTTTTAGGACTTAGGGTTAGGGTTAAAGTGATGAGATCATGCTGTTACACATCAGATGACATAGTCATAGATTACAAGATGCATAGAAGAATATAAAAGGTTTTGAAAGGATGATATTATACAATATGTACAATACATGTTGACCTTAAGGCTAACACATGGCTGTTTAGGGTAGGTTAGAAGTAGCTAGCATGAACCATGTAGACTTAGTATATAAGGTAGACTATCTTGTACAGAGTTTTCTATCAAGTTCTCTTATATAAACCTTATACAAGGTTCTTCTTTTGATCCACTCTAAGGTCTTTAAGTTGTAACAGTTAGATCAGTAATATTCCACCTGATATTTTGCTTGACTAATATAGACTATTTGAATATTTAGAGTAGTTGTTATTTCTAGAGAATCTTATTTTATTTTCTTAGAATTTTCCTGAAGATAACTCATTGTTAGGGCAACTGGGTAGAAGAAAAAAACACTTCAAATCTTCTGTAAATTCTAAGTCTATTGTCTAAGAAATTACTGAACTATACATTTACCTTGAGAAATTCTAAAAGAACAGAATGGGAATTTCTGAAGATAACAACTACTCTATATAATAATAGGTTTATTCTAATGTGTTAGAATTCTGTTTACATAAGCAAGGAATAATAATAATCAGAAATAGTTCAGAATAAAGAAACTAAAATAAAAAGTACTTTTAGAGTGTGGGAAAGCAGATAAGCAGATGTGTGGATAATACTAGCAGACTTTGGAAAACTACATAGTATTGTAAAAGAGCAAGGAAGTACTGGAAAATAACATATCTAAATAGTTAGGAGTATTGGTATAAAGCTTGAAAGGGTCTAGAGCATAGGAAATCAAATGAGCAAATGAGTGTGAATGTGGGAAAAAACTATAGAACATAGAACAGCCAAAAAACACAAAAGGAAAAAGTCTCAGGAGAGCTAGTTTCCTTACAGTCATAAATTGGATAGTTGAGAATAATAAACTTAGAATTTTCCTAAAACACAAACTTCACTAAACTCTATGGACTTTGTTCAGCTACCCTAATAGTTGCTATCAAAGTATTTTTGTATTCTAGGATAACTAAACTGTTAATGTGCTCCAAATTTATAAAAGAACATAGCTTTGAGTTAATCAAGTTAAAACAACTAATACTTATAAAAAATATGGATGGAATATATAACATGGGGGGTACAGTTAGACATGAGGTGGAAGTAAATTTATGCTCTGGTTATACATGCACAACCCTAGAATAGACTGGAGACTCCTTGTTAAGTTTTCTTATGATCTCCATGAGACTCTCATTTTGTAAGACTACTTAGTGTATTATTAACCATCTTAGTTAGTAGTTATCATAACACTGAGTGTCTTTTGTTATTATACTACAATTTCATTATTGATAATAATTCTGTTAAACTGTTATCACAAATTGAGAAAGATAAGATGTAAAAGTTTCTAAGAAATCAACTACAAAAGAGATATATTAGACTATCAAAGTCATCATAGACTTTTCCAGTCTTCTTTGTCTCTAAGAATGATGGAAAGAAGCAGATGATACAGAACTATAGATATATTAATTCTTGAATAATTAAAAATAATTATTCTTTACCTTTGATTTCAGACTTGATAGATACTATAGATACTAAGAAGATTTTTACCAAGTTGGATTTATAGTGAGTTTATAATAATGTATGTATAAAGAAAAGAGACAAGTAGAAGGGTATATTTACTACACCAGAAGGGTCTTACAAGCCTACTGTAATGTTCTTTGGATTGACTAATTCACCAGCTACTTTTCAGACAGTAATAAATAATATCCTTAGAGATTTGGTAGATACTAGTAGTATAGCCAACTTTATAGTAACTACAAACTTGGAAGAAGAACATGATGACATAGTGCAGAAATTGATCAAAAAGATAGCAGAAATTGATTTATATATATAATAAGATAAGTATTGGTAGAAGGGTAGAAAGATAGAATTTTTAGAAGTAGTATTTGGACCAGATAGTATAAAGATGGAAAAGGAGAAAGTATGAGGAGTACTATAATGGTCTGAGCCTAAGAGTATAAAGTGTTATGACTTAAGTCTAAGAGTTAGAATAAAAGAAGAATCTTATATTAAGGTTGGCAGAGTTTGTTTACAATAATAATAAACACAATGATAAAGGTGATATCTTTTAAGACAAACTATGAACAAGATCTGAGAACAAGATCTGAGCTAAGAAAGAAGAGAAAGATGTCAAGAATGAAGGAAGTAGACTTAATATTTTCTTATTTTCTTTTCTTATTTTTATTTTATTTTTGATTTATTTTCCTTCATTTTATTTTTAGAACTAGAGTTAGGGTTAGAGTGACAAGATCATGCTGTCACACAGCAGATCACATTAGATGATATAGTCACAAGTCACATGACATATAGAAGAACATAGAAAGTTTTAGAAGGATGATATCATACAACATGTGAAACATATGTTGACCTTAAGGCATACACATGGTCATTTAGGGTAGGCTAGAAATAGCTTGCACAGACCATTAGGTATTAGTATATAAGGTAGACAGTTCTGTACAAAGTTCTCTATTGAGTTCTCTTGTGTTAATTCAATACAAGGTTCATTCTCTTAACCAACTCTAAGGTTTTGAGTTTGTAACAAAAGAGTGTCAGAGCAAAGGAATTTATACAGGAGATAAAAAAAACTCAGGAAAAGATTAAGACTGCTCTGAGGAAAGCATTGGAAGAGATAAAATAATATGTGAATGGAAAGAAGATAGAACTAGTAGAATATAAAGTGGAAGATAGAGTTCTACTAAGTACAAAGGATTTAAGGTTCCAGATAGAATGGTAGAGAATAGAGAAGTTAATAAAGCAATTTATTAGGCCTTATAAGATTAAGGCAATAATATTAATGAACACAGTAGAATTGGATTTATTTAGCATGGTAAAGATCTATTCAGTTGTGAACATTAACAGAATTGCAATATATAAAGAGCAGATAGAAGTACAGATACTATTAAGACAACTAGATAAAGTTTGTGATATTCTAGTAAAGTTTATGTCTTCAGGAAAATTCTAAGTATATCTGTTTAAATAGCTAAGTATATGACTCATTTCCAGGAAAATTTTAGAAGAACAGAATGAGATTTCCTAGAGATGATAGCTATTCTAAGTATCCAAGAGTCTATTTTGATTAAGTAGAACACCAGGCAGAACATTTAGTTACTTAGCTATAAAATGACAATACTAGACAGTCAGATATCTAGATGAAACATTGTTAGACAATGAGAGCTCATTAGCTGGCAGCTGAGGTTGATGGTTATAAAAGAGTGTACAGAGGTTGACAATAGTATTATAGAGATTAAAAGAGTCTAATGATATTGTAGTAGGATATTAGTGTAAAATTTAAAGATAAGTAGACTGTAAGGTTGACTTAGGCTTTGGCAGATGTTACTAACTTGAATTTAGGCAAAGAAGAGAATCTCCTTATAGATATATATGAGAAAAAAGCTAAAATATTTAATAAGATAGAAGAGATATATATCAGAGGTAAATACTTGAAAGAATAAAGAAATTTCCAACAAATCTAAGGAGTTAGTAGATAAATTTAAGAAATAATATATCACAAAATGAATTACTTACTTATTTGTAATATAGATGCAGTTCACACCTTGTTATTTAAGATCTGAAAGAGACATCTTAGAAGTCTAGGATTAAGTAATTTTGTATTATTCAAGAATATAAAAGATAAATCAGAATGATCTTCAGCTTCAGCTTATGTGCTGTATCTTTACAAGTTGCATGAGTTGCATATTTTAGATTGGGGATTGGAAACTTAGAGGGTAGAAGTCTACTAGAAAGCAGCGAGATGTGTTATTGCTAACACCAAAAGAAGAGTGCTAGTTTTAGTTGATTTTCAAGATGAATACTATAGTATAAACTATCAGATTATATACTAGTTAGTATATTTAAGATAACTATCTAGAATGTAACTATTAAGTAAATTATTCTAATTACTAGTGATTCTTAGATGTTAAGAGAGGGAGATTCATAGAGTTATTTTAGACTAGCAAGAACATTCAAGGTGAAATGAACAGGCTTGATCCATACTAGAAGAAGTTTAACAACACAAATAAGGATAGGTATATCACAAAATGAACTACTCACTTATATGTGATATCTGAACCTTGGGTATACTCTTAGAGGTCTAGGAGTGATTTCAAAGTTCAATAAAATGACCATAATGATTAAGATCAATACAGGTGATAAAGAATAAAGATTGATAAAAATTAATAAAAATTGATGTTATTAAGTCTGAGATCTAATTCTTAGATATAGAGGTATATATAAAAGAGTGATAGTCTATGGATAAGCTGCTTATATCACATGATCAAAACTTGTACCTGATAGAAGCTGTCATCTGTCATAGCAGCTGTCAAGCTAATTTTAGAAGATAATTAATTATATCACTATATTGATATGCTTGTATCTCTATAAATACTTATTGCTATGTGATATACCATATATTTTTGGAAACAGTTTGATGAGCACTTTCCAACACA
>Ga0157359_1001249_pt1 | contig 10277 bp, 4 predicted proteins | sample AttcapACBM3_FD_111482 | JGI IMG/M metagenome (GOLD analysis project Ga0157359, IMG submission 111482) | Fungus gardens microbial communities from leaf cutter ant in Botucatu, State of São Paulo, Brazil - Atta capiguara ACBM3 | ecosystem: Host-associated > Fungi > Mycelium > Unclassified ...
CTGATGGGAGCTGTCAGCTGTCATAGCAGCTGTCAGGCTAATTTTAGAAGGTAACTAATTATGTCACTACATTGATATGCTTGTATCTCTACCAATACTTATCACTTTGAGATGCATCATATATCATTGGAAACAGAATGCTACGTAATTTCCAACACAAGTTTGATCATGTGAATCTGTCCAGTTGTTCATGAGATATTAGCAAATGAAGATTTTACAGTTACTGATGACCTGATATCTCAGTCATTTGTTGTCGCTTTTGTACATCCCACATATGTGGATAGCCCTCATTTGGGGCTTTCCAGTGCAACTTAGTTTGTGAAAATTGGTTCACTGGTTGTGGAAATACAAGCTGAATGAAGTTTGTGACAGTTTGATGCAAGGATGTCTATTGAAATGAAGTGCTTCAATAGCGGGAAGTTTTCATTTTTTGATCCAGTTTATAAGATTCTGGGGTTGCTTGTTCTTAATGTGATTTCTTGAATTTTCTTGTCAAAAAATGAGTATTTTGTTAGTTTAACAAACCATTTGAACTTCTTTCAATCCTCAAGTAACTTAGATGTATAATATATATTCAATTTGGTGCTGCACTCATCATTCCACCATACCTTAGATCATTTAGTGATGCTGGTATTCTTGGAAAATTTGTACCCAAGATGATTCAAGATTCTTGTATATTTTTGAACTATTTCTTCAAGAGACTCTTTATTTGGTATGGTAGTTGTGACGATATTCCCTAAAGTGTTTGTAAGATCCACAATGAATTTTCCTTCTTCTTTGCTATTTCTAATGATTGTTTATCACTTGTCTTGAATGAATTCCTCACTGATGGAAATATCAATTGTTAAAGGAGTGTGTGATCCAATAAGTATCAAGATTCTGGTAAAATAAAATGATTGTTAAATTCAACTGAATCTGGTCAAAGAAACACCAGGTCAATAACTGAATAATAGTTGTTAGTATTGTCCACATATTGAGTAGGGAATTGATAAACAGGAGATGATAGACCCAATTCAAAGGAATCAGCAATTTCCATAAGGATATCACTGTGAGCCAAATGATGGGAATAAAGAGGATCCCAATCACTATCTCTAATGTTAAAGTCTTCAGTTAAAACAAGAATGTTATAAATATTGGCCTCAGTATCCTTGAGATACTTTAAGGCTAATTGGTGATTGTCCAAATAAATGTTGATCATATAGAAAATAGAATCATTATTGAAAAAGGAAATACAATTAATGTCTCTGTGATTTAAAATGTCTTTTCTTAGTGAAAAATGCAGTTGAATGAGTTGAACATTGACATAGGTTATTATCCTTGGATTTTCATTGACTTAAGCTGGTTGTCTAGAAAAAGTGATCCAGGCAAGATGATTGGGGGTGCCAATGATTTCATTGCCCTCCTCATTTTATAAACTTGGAATATTCCAAATATAAGACCAAGGTGATTTCTGGATAAAAATGACATCAGAGTTTAAACTCTTTTTTGTTTTCTAGAATTATTTTATCAAGTAGTCTGTTCTTGTGAACATTCTGTGAAAAAAACTTGAGATTTTTTAAAATCATGACCTAGATTAACTTGCTTCTACTTTTGTAAAGCTCTTGATATTTTTTCACATACTATTTTTTATTAAATCTATGCTTCTAGAATAGGCACAAATTGCTATCTACTTGGTAATCTCCTTTACAGTTTACACATTTGAACATGTGAGAGCATAGTTTACCTTGTTTTATCTCCAATATTGGGGGGGTTCAGTTTAAATTTTGCTTTACAACACCACACTATGTGATGGTGGTATTCAATCTTGTAAGATCTATTGCATTTGACACACTTTGCTCCATGTATATGGCAGGAGAATATAATGTACCCCTATTTCCAACAGTTCTTATATTATGGTATACCTAGATTTATATCTGTACCTCAGACAATAGCAATATAACTTCCTATGTTGAAATACCTGTTAATTAATGATTTAGCCTTGACTTCACTTTGAGTATCCTATATGTTGATACAAATGATTGCCAAGTTATTAGGCGTGGTTCGCACTTGAAGGTGAAAGTCTATGGAGTTGGCTCAGACATGCACAAAGTGTAGAAACTCCATACAATGAGCTTAGTGATGCAGACTTGCTGGAACGACCTTGGCCTCAACTTATGTATTATACCTCCTATGAGCTGTGTGGTTGCAATTTTAGAGAATGGTCTTGTAAAGAGTCATAAGAAGAGGAGTAAAGCATGTTTCCATTAACACCAGAGATTTAGCATTAACTTTAGTTGATTATCAGGCTAGCTATTGCAAAGTGGTCACTAGCCTTAAATATATAAAATAACAAAAGAAGTAACTAAAACAGATCTCCAAGTGAGTATTTCATTAGTAGGATATGACACAAGTCCAACTTGAAAGAAGCCTTGATTATTCTCAGTTTTGAAGCAAGCACCACATTGTTAAAGATATGTGTGGATTGGATAACTTTCTCTATTATGTCAGTAGTAATGGGAATGTTAGTTTTCTCAATGAGGTATGAAATTCCCAAGATCTTGAGATAAGACTTGAATTGCGGCAATCTTGGTATTACAACTTCTCCAGACTCAACAACATTAGTATTTTTCTCAATGGTGGTTAGGTCTGATTCTGAAGTGACCTTGTTAGTAACAATAACAAGGCTTCTATTATCAGCCCTGATATAATCATCCAATACATTTGATTTGATGTTTTTCAAAACCTTATTGATATTAGCTATGTGTTGGCCAGATAAAATCATGAATTTCTTTGAATTTTCTGGGCTCATAGATACTAGAACTTGTCTTCTAGATAGACCTTTTGTAGCTATTTTAAACTTTGGTTTCTCTTTCTTTATGTCATTGATGACTCTGAATGTCTTCTATCTTCTTGAAAGAGAGATTTAGAAAGGATTCTTTAATCTTCATAATATTCTTAATATTGACTGAAGATGCTTTTATATAAGAACACTCCTTTTGATCATTAGTTTTGATCTCAGATTCCTTGTTTTTACCTTTATAAAATTGAGTTCTCCAAGACTTTTTTGTTTAGTCTTGAAGGAATTGAGGAGAGGGATCTTAGAAATTGTTGCTTTCTTTTCAAGGTTTTGAGATACTTTTTTATTTTCAGAATTTTTCCTGTTCTCTCTTGGTTTGAACTAGACAGCTATACATTGACAAAAAGTGAAATTATTTTCATTAGCCATGAGTTTATCCCATCCTGATTCATAAATGAAAGAAATTAAATTCCAAACCACAAATCCAATAAATCCAATGGGAGAATGTTCTTTTCAGTTTTGCCCCCAAGAGGATAATCTCTAATATAAGAAGCTATTCTCACAGGAGAAACTGCAATATTATTAGTGTCAGTGTTTAGGTGATTATCTAGACCATAAATAAAAACAGGATATGTATTGCTATTCTAAAGATTAGAGTCCACAGGTTGATTGGTAGAATAGGAGATTGATGATATTTCTAATTCCTGTGGATGACATGTGTTAATGTCAACATGTTCCACATGCTCACCATAAGATTCTGGCATATTAGTAGGAGTAATGGCCTTATTTACAGTAATATTCTCCTTCTTCTTTGAGATTGTGTAGGACAAAGAGAAATCCTGAGATAGGTTAGTTTCAACTTGATCCACTTAAGAGTGGTCATTGTTGAGGGCTTCCACCCTTTTAGCATATAGGATAGAAAAAACACCAAACAGTACCAAAGACTTTCTAGAGTTATTGGTGCTTGAAACATTCAACCAATCTCTCAAAGTGTTGATATCCATGTCCATTTATGACTTGTAAGGTTAGATGGAAGGCAATGTTTGAGAGGAAATAATGTATTCACTAGTTCTCTGTTGGATGCTACTATTCAAAATAGTAGTATAAGAAAAAAAAGCAATGCTGGAACCCAGAGGTCTTGTTGGGTATATTTCAGATCATTTTGCATATTACATAATATATTATTATTATTGACTCCCTAACATTCATTCTCAAAAAGCTACCTGTCTATAATATTTGTTACATCCTAATCTAGCTATATCTATTCCAACCCATGGATAATGTCTCTTCCCTTATCTGCACCCCTTGACCTCTTCCAGTGTGAATCACCTTTCACTATTTCACCTCAGACATTCTCACTGGACTCTTGCTAACTCCATGAAATTCTATTCCTAATATTTGAGGATCATTAGAAACCAAGATAGCTTGCTTAGTATTCTCCATTCTAGACAACTACCTTAGGTAGTGTACTTAGTATATAAACTGATAGTTTATACTGTAATAGTCTTATTCTGAAAATCAACCAAAAATGACACTATCTTCCAGTATTAGTAATGACATACCTTATTACCTTTTGGTAGCCTCATCTTTCTAGTCTCTTAAGTACTCTTCCAAAATATGTGACTAGTACAACTTATAGAGATGCAACACATGAGCTAAAGCCAAATGTCATTCCATCTTCTGCTTTCATGTTCTTGGATAACACTTATCTAACTAGTTGGACTTCTAAGAGACTTTTATTGGATTTTGGATAACAAGGCGTGAACTGCATCTAACAATATTCAATAAAAACTCAAACTGTACACTTGTTCATATTACTCTTACTAAATTTCTTTATTCTTACAATGTCTACTTCTGCTAGACTATTACAGACTAGTAGCTTTAACTGGCTATATATCATAATCTGGTTATATTTGTTCCAATCTATGGATAATGTTTCTTAACCCATCTGCACTTCTAAATCTTTTCTGGTATAGATCAACTTTCTCTATTTCATCTTGGACATTTTCACCAAACTTTCTAATAACTCTATAAATCTTTATTCTAACATCTAAGAACTATCCAGACCTAGTGTCAAGATCGAGAAAGTGGGCTTAGTTTCTTTTTATTTATTTTTCTCATTTTTATTTTCTTTTTGAGTTATCTTCCTTTTTTCTATTTTTAGAACTTAGAGTTAGGATCAAATCCGTGAACACAAGAAGAAAGGCATGGAAGGATAATATCATATAACATATACAACACATGTTGGCCTTAAGGTGCATACATGGTAGTTTAGGGTAGGCTAGAAAGACTTAGCATGGACCAGGTGCTTTTAGTATATAAGGTAGACCAATCCTGTACAGAGTTCTTTATCAAGTTTTCTTGTGTAACCATATACAAGGTTTTTCTCATTGACCAGCACTAAGGTCCTTAAGTCGTAACACCTAGAGTAACTCACTTATAGTCTTCATTCTTAGATAACTACTCTGTCAGAGTTGTGAATGATAGACTTAACTTTATTCTATTTTCTTTTATTTTATTTTATTTTTGGTTTTTATTTTCACTTTTCTTTATTTTCAACTTATGTGAAAGGTATGATGTGACATCACTTGTGACAGTCACATGATCACATATCACAGAGAAGATCATAGAAGGTTTTGGAATAGATTGTTGTGACAACTACTAATCACAAGACTAATAGTAATATAATGAGTAAATCTCTTAGTAGAATATCAAGTAGGGATCACAAGAGAACTCAACAAGAAGTCCCCACTGTATTCCTATACTATTTATACAAAAGTGTCCTAGTCCGTGCTAACAATAAATAACCCTACTCTAATGTCTATATATCAATCTCATATTTTCCATAAAAACACCATACCATATACATGTACCCTGACATCATTCTTTAGTCTCTTCTCCCAAAGTCTAGGCCTATGACCTCACATCATGTGACATGTCATGTACCTCTTCATTATAAAAATAAAAGAAAAGAAATATTAAATCAAGAAAAATGTTAGTGTCCAAGTACACTATAACTTAGATGATATCATATAGTATAGCAACAATATGCTAGTTTTATGAAAAGTACATGGATATTAGGGTAGGTTAGTTGTAATGTGCATACAGACTATGGTCTGTAGTATATAAGTTATAATATACCCTAATTAGAATAAAACCTTATTCTAAAAATCAACCAAAACTAACATTATCACATTATCTTCTAATGTTGGCAATAATACACCTCACCACATTCTGGTGGACTTATTCTCTACAAGTCTTTCTGAGTAGCTCTTCCAAAATATACAACTAGTATGACTAGTAGAAGTATAATATATAAGCTGAAGCCAAAGATCATTTCAACATTCATATTCTATATATTTAGATAATGTATATATATAAATTAATGGTCCATGTCATTCAACAAGTTTGCATATCTCTGAGTCAATCTTGTAGACTTTCACCCCCAGTATGAACCATGCCTAACAATGATACATCATACTATGATTAGTACTTACAGAGATATAAGCATATCAATATAGTGATATAATTAGTTACTCACTAAAATTAGTCTAACAACTGTTATGGCAGCTGTCAGCATTAATAAAAAGAGAATGGATATATAGTCTAGTAAAAATAGTAGTACAAGGACCAGAAGTAAAAATAATGGAAAAAACAAAGAAAAATAGCTAGAGTGGTAAAGAAGATAAAGAAGATGAATATTAAAGCATTAAGAGAAGATGAGTAGAAAATGGATAGTGAGTTATTCTTGAAGGAAGAAAACATTTATGTTCCAAAGAATAAAGTTCTCAGGCTGGAAATTATATAACTACATCATAATGTATTAATAGCTAAGCATAAAGGAAAATATAAAATGACAGAGTTGGTGATGAGAAATTACTAGTAGCTAGGAGTGATAAGAGATGTAAAGCAATATGTAAAAAGTTATAATCTATGCCAAAGAATGAAAAACTGTATGAAACCTCTAGTAGAAAAACAAATGGCTGTTACAAATGATTTTACATTATGTTTTACAGATGTTTGTCTCATATTAAACATGTCTTGAACATATATTAGAGTTTATTCTATTTATGACTCATATTTACTGTGTCTTATATCTACTATATATTATCAATTACTACCTCATATAGTAGTGGAGGCCTTCTCATATTTCTCTTGTACTTTTCTCACTTCTTTCTCAAGAATTTTATTCTATTTCTGTTGTGATTCTAAGCTTGGCTTAGGTTACAACTTAGACAAAGACTTGAGTAAGAGAGAAGAAATAATCAATTGGTAAAACATAAAGATATGGGCTTGTATCTATAGTTATATATACTTATCAACCATGAAGAAATATAATAGTGTCCTTGAAGAAACAATAAGGAAGAAATATGAAAAATATGAAAAGGCTTTACTTTTATATGAAGCACTGACTAATACAACATGAGGAAGATGCAGGGTACAGTAAATATGAGTTATAAAGTAAAATGAACTCCAACATATATGTTAGACATAAAACAAACATCTGTTAAACATAAGATAAAATTGTTTGTAACAATTTTCTTATAGTCAATAGATAGATAGTTGTAGATGTATATAGTTGTAGATATATATAGTTGTAAATACAAGCCTGTTATCAGAGTTGAAGATGGTGAACTTTATTTATTTTCTTTTCATTTTCTCATTTTCATTTTTATTTCTATTTATTTTTTATTTTCAGACTTAGGGTTAGGGGTTAGCATGATGTTACATGTTATATGTCACAGTCATATGTCATGGTCACATGATCACATGTTACACAGAAGGATATAAAGGTTCTAGAATAATAATATTATACCATATGTTGATGGTATATAGTATACATATCTTTTATGATAGGCTAGGTTTAGTGTAGCATAGACCATTAGCCAAGTGTGTATAAGACAGATACTTTATACTTGGAACTCCATCAAGTTCTCTTGTGTTAACCCAATATAAGATTCATCTTTTGTCTTAACACTTAAGTTGTAACACCTGTATCTTTACACTTTACCAATTAATTATTCTCTCCTTCATTACTCAAGTCTTTGCTTAATTTATAACCTGAGCCAAGCTTAGGATTGTAATATTTTGTAAAGTGTTGCCAGAATTACCTTGTAAAAGAAGAGTATATTGTAGTTAGACCACTAAAATATCATAACAGTTAGACTGTTGAAGAAATATTGAGACAACATTGTAGTTAGGCTATTGTTACGACCTTAGACTTGGCTCAGGTTACAACTAAGGCAAAGACTTGAGAAAGAGGTAAGAGTAGATGCAATTGGTAAAGCATAAAGATACAATACAGTATCTACTCTATATATAATAGGAGCCCATGAGGAAAGTATTCGAAGTACATGATGTGAATGAGTTATAATACATGAGGCACTGACTGAGACTACTACATCACAGCCGATTGTGTCGTCATTATCCTTTGCCCTTCTCCACAATGCATCCTTGAGGCATTGATCGTAACAGCTATTAAACAAACAAGATGGATAGAACCAGGCAAGAAGTCACTAGTATAGAGATATTAGAAGAAATATTGAGGATCACTGAAGAAGATGCCTTAGAAGAAACTAGAACAACTGATATAGTATCAAGCAATATGTTAAGAGTACAGAAACTAGCAGCATTAGTGATAGTAACATCAAAGAGCATGGTCTCAGACCTAGGATATTTTGATGAAGATTGGACAAAATTTGAAGATTGGTAGAGAAATATGTGATTATTTCTCAAGAATAACAAAGTTATAATAACAGTATAACAAACTTCATTCAGCTTGTATTTCTACAACTAGTAGACTGATTTTCACAAACCAAGTTGTACTTAGAAGTCCCAAAAGAGGGCTAGCTACATATTGTTACAATTTAAGACTTAAAGTGTTAAGTCAAGAAAAAACCTTATATTAGGATTAACTGTCACATTTTGTTCTAGCCACATTTGTCCCAACCTATAGATAATATCTCTTTTTTTATCTACACTCCTTGATCTCTTCCAGTGTGGATCACCTTTCACTATTTCACCTCAGATATTCTTACTGGACTCTTGCTAACTCCATGAAATTCTATTTCTAATATTTGAGGATTATTAGAAACCAAGATAACTTGCTTAGTATTCTCCATTCTAGACAACTACTTTCGATAGTGTACTTAGTATATTAGTAGTTTACACTGTAATAGTCTTATTCTGAAAATTGACCAAAACTGACATTATCTTCCAGTGTTAGTGATAACATATCTTATTACCTTCTGGTAGCCTCGTCTTTTTAGTTTTCCAAGTACTCATTTAAAATATGTAACCAATACAACTCATAAAGATGCAATATATAAGCTGAAGCCAAATGTCATTCCAACTTCTGCTTTCATGTTCTTGGATAATGCTTACTTAATCATTTTGACTTCTAAGAGACTTTTATTGGATTTTAATAATAAGATATAAACTATATCTAATATTAACACAAGAGAAATCAATGGAGTTCTTGTTACAAACTAGTCTATCTTATATACTATAAACTATGATCTGTACACATACTATAACTAACCTACCCTTAAGTCCATGTGCTTTTCATAAAACCAACATATTATTGCTATACTATATAATGTTATTTCAGAACCTTCTATGATCTTCTCTGTGTCACATAATTATATGATATATGACAATTATAACTATTGCATATGATATTACACTAACCTTTTTATTTATCTATTTTTATTCAATGTTATCAATTTATTATATAGAGCTTGGTAGTAGTCTGTGCCTATAGATATTCCTAGGAATTACTATGGGATTGAACCACAACCTTTATATAGTTGCCTACAATAAGGGATTACTATGGAATTGGACTCACAATCTCAAGTAGGTTAGAGATAGGTATAATACATATAAATGGGAGGGTCTTTTACTATGCCATTTCACCTCCAATATTATATTAACCTTAAGTTTCAAATAAGAAAATAAATAGGAATGAAAATGAAAATGAGAAAGAAATAAAATTAAAGTCTACTGTTTTCAATTCTGACACATATATGTGGGATATACAAAAGTGACAACAAATATCTGAGATATTAGACTATCAGTAATTATAAAGTTTTGTTGGCTATTATCTCATGAATGGTTAAACAAATTTACATGGTTGAACTTGTGTTGGAAAGTGCTCATCAAATAGTTTCTGGTGATATATAGTATATCACATAACAATAATTATTCATAAAGATACAAGCATATCAATATAGTGACATAATTAGTTACCTTATAAAATTAGCCTAATATCTGTTATGGTATCCATTAGGTACAAGTTTTGATCATGTGATGGAAATAGCTTGTACCTTGTGTTGTGGCAACCACTTATCACAAAGGACAAATGATATCACTAACAAGTAAACCTCAAAGGGGAAGTATAATGTGGGAATTCACAAGAGAACTCGACAAGGAGTCTCTTCTTAATTAATGTCCTATTTATACAAATGGTTCATGGTCCATGCTACTAATAATTAAACCTGCC
>Ga0157359_1001250_pt1 | contig 10273 bp, 8 predicted proteins | sample AttcapACBM3_FD_111482 | JGI IMG/M metagenome (GOLD analysis project Ga0157359, IMG submission 111482) | Fungus gardens microbial communities from leaf cutter ant in Botucatu, State of São Paulo, Brazil - Atta capiguara ACBM3 | ecosystem: Host-associated > Fungi > Mycelium > Unclassified ...
GTTATTTCGCAGTATGTTTTCCCGTTTGCAGTGGCTGGCCAGAGGGAAGGCGGATTAATCTATAGAGAGAAAAGCAAAATGCCAGTACATGCTGGCATTTTATGGGTATTTGAAACGGTGTAAATGAACAGATTCAGGCATCAATAGCAGCTGCAGTTTCTATTGGCACAATCACACTGGCATGTGTCCCTTTAGGGCCCTGATGGACATCAAACTGCACCTTCTGACCTGCTTTTAATGTACGGTAACCATCCATTTGAATGGTGGAATAATGGGCAAAAATATCTTCACCGCCTTCTTGTGAACAGATAAAACCAAAACCTTTTGCGTTGTTAAACCATTTAACAGTACCTGTCTCCATATTTCTCAATACCTCACAGAGCAGTCAACATTGATAAAGAGATATCAGACCGGGAGTCTGATGGTTATTTAAAGCGCACTTAGTTTGTTTGTGTACTGTAAATAATTCACCTGGAGGGTCAAGCAAACGCAGAAGAATGGTGAGGGAAAAATCATCAAAATTTGAAGTAGTTAACGCTATGGCTAATTTTGTGATAGCTGTCGCGAATAGCCGTTTTTTTACTGTGTTGCATTACGATGACACTGCATGTTTACCATGTAAAACAGGGTTGGAATGATGTTACCCTGACAGTATCAGATGAGCGAAGTACACTGAGCAGATATGGGAAAAACTAACGACTGGCTTAATTTTGATCAGCTTTTGGACGATAAGGTTCGTGAAGAGCTGAAACCACCTTCGATGTATAAAGTTGTTCTGCATAATGATGACTATACGCCGATGGAGTTTGTTATTGACGTGTTACAAAAGTTCTTTTCTTATGATATTGAACGTGCGACACAACTGATGCTTACTGTGCATTATGAAGGAAAAGCCATTTGCGGTGTATTTACTGCGGAAGTGGCGGAAACTAAAGCGGTACACGTAAATAAATATGCCCGGGAAAATGAGCATCCGTTGTTGTGTACGCTGGAAAAAGCCTGAAATAAGGCGATCAATTGGGGGAGGTGCCTATGCTCAATCAAGAACTGGAACTCAGTTTAAACATGGCTTTCGCCAGAGCGCGTGAGCACCGGCATGAGTTTATGACCGTCGAACATTTGTTACTGGCATTATTAAGTAACCCGTCGGCCAGAGAAGCACTGGAAGCCTGTAATGTGGATCTGGTGCAACTGCGTCAGGAACTGGAAGCCTTTATTGAACAAACCACACCGGTATTACCGGCGGGGGCAGAAGAGCGTGAGACACAACCTACGCTCAGTTTCCAGCGTGTGTTGCAGCGAGCGGTATTCCATGTTCAGTCATCCGGTCGTAATGAAGTGGCCGGCGCGAATGTGCTGGTGGCCATTTTCAGCGAACAGGAATCTCAGGCAGCGTATTTGCTGCGTAAATATGAGGTCAGCCGTCTTGATGTGGTGAACTTTATTTCTCACGGTACACGCAAAGATGAGCAGGCTCCGCCATCCGGTGCTGAAAACCAGCCGCAGGACGAGCAACAGCCGGGTGGTGAAGAGCGGATGGAAAACTTCACCACTAACCTGAACCAGCTGGCGCGTAATGGTGGTATTGATCCACTGATTGGTCGTGATAAAGAAGTGGAACGTGCCGTACAGGTATTGTGCCGTCGTCGTAAGAATAACCCGCTGCTGGTGGGAGAATCCGGGGTCGGTAAAACGGCCATTGCCGAAGGTCTGGCCTGGCGTATCGTGCAGGGCGATGTTCCTGAAATCATGAAAGAATGCAGTATCTATTCCCTGGATATTGGTTCGTTGCTGGCGGGAACAAAATACCGCGGTGATTTCGAAAAACGTTTTAAAGCGTTACTGAAACAACTGGAACAGGACAGCAACAGCATTCTGTTTATTGATGAGATCCACACGATTATCGGTGCGGGAGCCGCATCGGGTGGTCAGGTGGATGCCGCAAACTTAATTAAACCGTTGTTATCTGGCGGTAAAATTCGGGTGATGGGTTCCACTACCTATCAGGAATTTAGCTCGATCTTTGAGAAAGACAGAGCGCTGGCACGTCGTTTCCAGAAAATTGATGTGACAGAACCGTCAGCAGAAGAAACGGTGCAAATCCTGAATGGTTTGAAACCGAAATACGAAGCGCACCATGATGTTCGCTATACTGCGAAAGCGGTACGTGCTGCGGTGGAACTGGCGGTGAAATATATTAATGATCGCCATTTGCCGGATAAAGCCATTGATGTGATTGATGAAGCGGGAGCCAGAGCACGCCTGATGCCAGCCAGCAAACGCAGAAAAACAATCAACGTAGCGGATATTGAAAGTGTTGTTGCACGTATTGCCCGTATTCCGGAAAAAAGCGTTTCTGCCAGTGACCGCGATACATTGCGTACACTGGATGATCGGTTGAAAATGCTGGTATTTGGTCAGGATCAGGCGATTGAAGCACTGACTGAAGCTATCAAAATGAGTCGCGCCGGGCTGGGGCAGGAACAGAAACCGGTAGGTTCTTTCCTGTTTGCCGGACCAACCGGGGTGGGGAAAACCGAAGTTACTGTACAGCTCGCTCGTGCTTTGGGCATCGAATTGCTGCGATTTGATATGTCCGAATATATGGAACGTCATACCGTCAGTCGCCTGATCGGTGCTCCTCCTGGCTATGTAGGCTTTGATCAGGGCGGGTTGCTGACGGATGCGGTGATCAAACATCCTCATTCTGTGGTGTTGCTGGATGAAATTGAGAAAGCACATCCGGATGTCTTTAACCTGTTGTTACAGGTGATGGATAACGGGATGCTGACAGACAATAATGGTCGTAAAGCTGATTTCCGCAATGTGGTTCTGGTGATGACCACCAATGCCGGGGTACGTGAAACCGAACGGAAATCGATCGGATTGATCCAGCAGGATAACAGTACTGATGCGATGGAAGAGATCAAAAAGATCTTTACGCCAGAGTTCCGTAACCGTCTGGATAACATCATCTGGTTTAAACATCTGGATCGGGTAGTGATCCATCAGGTTGTGGATAAATTTATCGTGGAACTACAGGCTCAACTGGATGCGAAAGGCGTATCACTGGAAGTCAGTGATGAAGCTCGCGACTGGCTGGCAGAGAAAGGCTACGATAAAGCCATGGGTGCTCGTCCAATGGCACGAGTAGTACAGGAAAACCTGAAAAAACCATTGGCGAATGAATTGTTATTTGGTTCGCTGGTGGATGGAGGCTCTGTATCGGTTGGACTGGATCGTAAGAAAAATCAACTGACTTATCAGTTCCTGAGCGCAGAGAAACACAAAACAGCAGGAACGGTGCATTAATGTTGGGCAGATAAAATAAAGGCCGGATAAGTATCCGGCCTTTTTCATGATATGTTGCCGTGCTTCATGAGACGGAAACAAAATAGTGCTAATTAATTAGCGACTACGGAAGACAATGCGGCCTTTGCTCAGGTCGTACGGGGTCAGCTCTACAGTGACTTTGTCGCCCGTCAGGATGCGGATATAGTTTTTGCGCATTTTACCGGAGATGTGAGCGGTAACCACGTGACCGTTTTCTAATTCAACGCGGAACATGGTGTTAGGTAACGTATCCAGTACGGTACCCTGCATTTCAATATTGTCTTCTTTGGCCATCGAATCCTCTGAGTGGACTAGCTTAGTTTTAAACCGGCAAGATAATGCCGAATTTAACAAATTAAGTAAAGAATTGCGGGTGATTTAACCACCAGCATCAACTCACCTGCACCATCTGGCACAGAAAAGTTACGAATTAGTCGTTTGGATAGCGTCTGCGTGGGGAAACAGCGGGCTGAGGATCTGTGTGTGTCGAACACAATATAAAAAACCATGTTGATATGGTGTGGAGGATCCAAAACCTGGGTTCCGCATCACTGTTTTCGTGAGTGAAAAGCGGACGACATACAAAAACGCAGCGCATTATATCACTGTTATCCCATTGGTGCTGGAAAACATTCCTGTTAATGACTAAAAAATCAGCGATTGCTGCCAGCAATGGGTGGATAATGGCTGTTCAGCAAAACGATTCAGACAGGATAAATAGTGATCACGCGGGATTTCTTTCGCTCCCAGTGATGCGGTATGTGGATTGAGGATCTGGCAGTCAATCAGTTGTCCTCCCTGCTGATGAAACCACTGGCTGAAGACCAACAGAGCTGTTTTGGAGGCATTTTCACAGCGACTGAACATGGATTCGCCACAGAAGATTTGTCCCATCGCCATGCCATACATTCCACCCACCAGTTTCCCATCCAGCCAGACTTCTACAGAGTGGGCATAACCTGATGTATGTAGTCGTAGCCAGGCGAGTTTTACTTCATCCGTAATCCAGATGCCATCATGGCGATCTTCCGCACAACCGGCGATCACACCAGCAAAATCCTGATTCAGCGTCACCCGGTAAAGTGAATGACGGTGAAAACGTCGCATACTTCGACTGAGATGAAACTGTGTAGGGAACAATACAGCGCGTGGATCGGGTGACCACCAGAGGATCGGATCTTCGGGGGAGAACCACGGGAAGATCCCACGACGATATGCCTGTAATAAACGAGGTACGCTGAGATCGCCGCCTACAGCCAGTAAGCCGTTGGGTTCCGGCAATGCCATCTCCGGGGATGGAAAATCGAGGGAATGAGGTGATAACTGAAACAGACGCATGATTTTCCCCGCTTATGACACAAAACGTTGCAGAAACGTCCAGTAACGCCCCTGTTTTTCCAGCAATTGTTGATGGGTTCCCTGCTCGATAATCTTGCCACTGTCCATGACACAAATACGATCAAAGTGAGACAGACCATGCAGGCGATGTGTCACCATAATCAGTGTTTTATCTTTTGCCACGTCACGTAACAGTGTAAGAATATGCTGTTCTGTTTCTGCGTCCAGTCCTTCAGTGGGTTCGTCCAGCAATAATAAATCACCGTTATGCAGCAGAGCTCGTGCCAGTCCCAGGCGACGCAATTCACCGCCGGATAGCTGACGACCCCCTTCACCTAACCAGGCATTTAGCCCCTGATCATTATCCAGTAACTTTTCAAGCCCTACCTGGTGCAAGGCTGCAGAGAGTTGTTCGTCACTGCTGTCAGGGGCTGCCAGCAACAGATTATCGCGTAACGTACAGGTAAACAGATGCACGCGCTGAGTGACTACGCTGGTGCGCTGACGTAAATCTGCTTCACTCCAGGTATTAAGCGGCTGCCCGTTTAACAGAATCTCTCCCTGCTGAGGATCCCACGCGCGGGTGAGTAGCTGTAGTAATGTGGATTTACCACAACCGGTACGTCCCAGTAGCGCAATATGTTCACCGGCAGCAATCTCAAGAGTGATGTTGTCGACTGCCTGTGGTGCGTTATCCGCATAACGAAAACGCAGATTCCGCAGGCTGAGTGCGGCACCCGGCTGGTGTTTCGGCGTATTTTTTGCAAAAGTGACAGCAGGTTTTCGTTCAATAATCTGCGCGACACGTTGTGCGGAAGCGATGACATGTCCCAGATGCTGAAATGCGGTTCCTACCGGTCCTAATGCTTCGAAAGCCGACAGTGCACAGAACACAAACAAAGCAATACAGGCACCAGGATGTAAATCACCGCCGATCCCAGCAGCACTCAGCCAGAGGATCAGGGTCACAGCAATGCCGCCCATCATCATCACCAGTGCTTGAGAAAGGCCACTCAGACTGGCCTGACGTTGTTGTACGTCCTGCCATTGTGCTTCGGTTTGATCCAGTGTGGTTCGAAAATGCTTTTCGGCACCATAAATGGTCAGCTCTGCGTGTCCCTGTAACCAGCCAGTCAGGTTATTACGATACTGTCCCCGTAATTGGGTCAGTTTTGCGCCAACGGGTAATCCGGCACGATAAAACAGGGGCGGCATGATAAGTAATGTCACCAGCATCAGTGCTGCCAGGGTTAATGCCAGCGTTAAATCCAGCCAGCTTAACCCAATGGTGACGATCACAATCACGATCAGCGCACCAATAAGTGGTGAAAGTACGCGTAAATAGAGATGATCGAGGGTATCAACATCGGCGACCAGACGATTCAGTAATTCCCCCTGACGAAAACGGGAGAGCCCGGAAGGGGAGAGGGGAAACAGTTTACTGAAGGTAAAAACACGCAGATGTTGCAGAACGCGAAACGTACCGTCATGACTGACGATACGTTCAACATAGCGAGCCACTGTACGGCTGATCGCTGCACCCCGAACACCTGCTGCAGGCAGCATGTAGTTGAAACTGTAAATCCCTGCCACACCGGCCAGTGATGTTGCCGCCAGAAACCAACCCGACAGAGTGATCAAACCAACACTCGCTAATAACGTGATAGCGGCCAGTATGATACCAACACACAAACGCAGACGATGGCGACGATACAGCTTAAGGAAAGGTAACAGGGTTTTCATTCGAGCGATCCTCCACGTTGTGCCAGCAGATCAGCAAAGGGACCAGGTATACCCGCTAGTGTTTCGGCATTTCCTTGTTGCACCAGACTTCCATCGCGCATCAGCCAGATTTCATCCCATTGTGACAGGCGCTCAAGTTGGTGAGTGATTAGCAGGGTACTTTGGTGATGGGATGCCTGAAACAGGGCATGATTAACATGCTGTTCACTTTGGGCGTCCAGGCTGGCATCTGGCTCATCCAGTAACAACAACTGGCATGGCTTCATCAGTGCCCGGGCAACAGCCACACGCTGAGCCTGACCTACTGATAAATGTGCTGCATGCTCACCCACTTCGCTTTCCAGCCCTTTTGGCAGGCGAGGAAGAAATTCATTGACCCCGGACAATTCCAGAACCTGGTGTAAACGCTGATCATCCTGAATGCCACTTAACTGGATATTGTCGCGCAATGTCCGGGCAGGCAGATGCGGATTTTGTCCAACCCAGGCCAGCTGTTTTTGCCAGTGAGTCCGGGAGATATCCCGCAATTCGATGCCATTAACCGTTAAAGAACCCTGATAAGGTAGCCAGCCCAGTAACACATTCAGCAACGATGTTTTCCCTGCACCGCTCTGACCTACAAGTGCAACCCGTTGTCCGGGGGACAGCGTGAAATTGAGAGGTGCGGTGAGTGCTGTCCCTTCGGCGGTCGTGACGATAAGGTCTGTGGCAACCAGATGAAATCCGGCACTGAGATCCGGTGTCTGAGAACCCTGTGTAAACGTTGTTTTTTCACTTTCTTCAAGGAATTGTTGTAATGCATCAGCACCACCAATTGCCTGGGCTTTGGCATGATAAAACGCCCCGAGATCACGCAGGGGCTGATAAAATTCTGGTGCCAGAATCAGTACCAGGAAACCGGCAAAGAGGGTGACTGGCCCACTGTAATGACCGAAATCAAATACACCCAGATAGGAGAAACCAAAATAAACAGCGATCAGGGCAATGGAGATAGAAGCGAAAAACTCCAGGACGGCAGAAGACAAAAACGCCATCCGCAGCACCTCCATGGTGCGCTGGCGGAATTGTTCGGAAGCTTCCCGTATATTGTCGGTTTCTGCTTCAGCCCGGTGGAATAATCGCAGTGTTTCCAGACCACGTAATCGATCCAGAAATTGCCCACTCAAACGGCTCAGAGCAAGGAAATTACGTCGGTTGGCATCAGCAGCGCCCATACCGACCATGGCCATAAACAGGGGAATTAATGGCGCGGTTGCCAGTAATATCAGCGCGGCAGCCCAGTTTACCGGAAAAAGCAAAATCAGAATCATGAAGGGGATGATGCCTGCCAGCGTTATTTGCGGCAGATAACGGGCATAATAATCCTGCATATCCTCAATTTGTTCCAGCAACAGTGTGGCCCAACTACCGGCGGGTTTACCCTGAATCCATGCCGGCCCTAACTCACTCAGACGATCCAAAACCTGCTGACGTAATATGCTACGGATAGCTTGCCCGGCTTTAAAGCTGACTTTTTCCCGTAGCCAGACAAGCACTGCCCGGACGATAAAACAGGACAACAATAAACAAAACTCTGACCACAGTGTCTGGCGGGGACGTTGATCGGCCATCAAGGCCTGTAACAGAGAAGCAAGCAACCAGGCTTGTGCCAGAATCAACAATGCGCTCAATGTACCGAGCAAGGAAGAAAAACGTAGCCAGCGCTGGCCATGGGTACGTTGGCTTTTCAGCCAGAGGGTGAGTTGTTGCTGTCGGGTTTTGTTCATGAGTTGCCAAATTGCCCTGATATAAATAGTAGTGGGATAAAATCCTCAGAAAGATCGGGGTCAAGCGTGGCAATGGTACAATGCGGAAAATAAAAAGGCGACAATTGCTCGCCGCCTTCCATCAAATAAGCTCAGAGTTTTAACAACTTAGTGATTATTCTTTAACTAAGCCATCCAGATAGCGTTCAGCATCCAGAGCAGCCATACAGCCGGTACCGGCAGAGGTAATTGCCTGACGATAGGTATGATCCATCACATCACCCGCCGCAAAGACACCTGGAATACTGGTTTGTGTCGCATTACCCTGCAGACCAGACTGTACTTTAATGTAGCCGTTTTCCAGTTCCAGCTGGCCTTCGAAGATACCGGTGTTTGGGCTGTGACCGATTGCTACGAACAGACCCATAACGTCCAATTCTTCGGTCAGGTTTTCATCCTGGGTTGAACGCAGACGTAAAGAGGTAACACCCATCTGATCACCCAGCACTTCGTCCAGAGTACGCTCGGTATGCAGTACAATATTGCCGTTTGCCACTTTATCCATCAGACGGTCGATCAGGATTTTTTCGGCGCGGAAATTATCACGGCGATGGATCAAATGTACCTCAGAAGCAATATTTGCCAGATACAGCGCTTCTTCCACGGCGGTGTTACCACCACCAATTACGGCAACTTTCTGGTTACGGTAGAAGAAGCCATCACAGGTTGCACAGGCAGATACACCACGGCCTTTAAATTCTTCTTCAGAAGGCAGGCCGATATAACGCGCAGAAGCGCCGGTGGCGATAATCAGTGCATCTGCGGTGTATTCACCTTCATCGCCTGTCAGACGGAAAGGACGATTTTGCAGATCAACGCTGTGAATGTGATCAATGACGATTTCAGTATTAAATTTCACCGCATGTTCATGCATACGTTCCATCAACAGCGGACCAGTGAGCTCGTTTGCATCTCCTGGCCAGTTTTCAACATCAGTTGTTGTGGTGAGCTGACCACCTTTTTCCAGACCGGTAATCAAAACCGGATTCAGGTTGGCCCTGGCTGCATAAACGGCAGCGGTATAACCTGCCGGACCCGAACCAAGAATCAGTAACTTACTGTGTTTAGCCATACCCATGAGATCCTCATTATTTAACTGACGAGCATTTCTCAGGATTGTAGGGAATTTAACGAGGCAAAAAAAGTATTCTGCGATTTTGTTAACAATTAATAGGAAAGGTAAAACCAATCAGCGAAGCATCAGGCATCATCCTGCGTATAAAAACAACAAATATCGACTTTTTAGTAGAAAATACGAAAAAATTCTCATTAAAAAGCAGAGGCATGGCACCTTATTTGGAATGTTGTACTGGTTTTCGCTGTTTTGCTTTGACAATCGCCTACGGTTTTGCGAAAACATTGTTGGAAGCGGAGAATATTCACGATCGTACACCGAATTTGGGTCGGTTGGATGTGCGTATCCAGGAAACAATCTGATTTGTTATTTGTCATGACGCATGGGGTGGACAGACAACATGCGCCATACAAATTGAGTGGGTTTTATACAATAACTGGGTATCTCTGCTTCGTATCCACTCTGTAAATGTGTTCTATTTGCAGGGCAGACAGGTAAAAGGGAAAATTATAAGAGAGACAATAATAATGGTAGATAACAAAAAGCGTCCGGGTAAAGACCTTGACAGAATTGACCGTAATATCCTGAACGAATTACAAAAAGATGGACGTATTTCTAATGTTGAGCTCTCCAAACGTGTAGGATTATCTCCAACACCTTGCCTGGAGCGTGTACGTCGTCTGGAGCGTCAGGGTTTTATTCTGGGATACACTGCGCTACTGAATCCACAATATCTGGACGCATCATTGTTGGTTTTTGTTGAGATTACTCTGAATCGTGGTGCACCGGATGTATTTGAGCAATTTAACACCGCTGTGCAAAAACTTGAAGAAATTCAAGAATGTCACCTCGTTTCCGGTGATTTTGACTATTTGTTGAAAACACGTGTACCGGATATGTCTGCATACCGTAAATTACTTGGTGAAACCTTGCTGCGTCTGCCGGGTGTCAATGACACACGTACTTATGTTGTGATGGA
>Ga0157359_1001251_pt1 | contig 10273 bp, 7 predicted proteins | sample AttcapACBM3_FD_111482 | JGI IMG/M metagenome (GOLD analysis project Ga0157359, IMG submission 111482) | Fungus gardens microbial communities from leaf cutter ant in Botucatu, State of São Paulo, Brazil - Atta capiguara ACBM3 | ecosystem: Host-associated > Fungi > Mycelium > Unclassified ...
GTATAAGATTACAGAGTAGTATCTATAGCTATATATATCTAAAGATCATAAGAAGTACATAAGGTAGAAGTGAGAAAAACATAAAGAGATCTTACCTACTACATAAGGTACTAACTGATTATACATAACAAGGACACATGATATAGCTGATCATTGAGTCATATAATAAAAGAATCCTAATATCTAGTGTCCATGAGCAAACTACCTATGAAACATAGGGCATTGATTATAATACTGAAAATACTATATCATAAAAAATGCAATCTTAATCCTGAGTAGACTATAAAGCTCTTTAGTAAAGAGAACAACAAACTGCAGGCCTCTATCTGAAATAATATGAAAAGAAAGGCCATAAAGTTTTTATATATGATATAGAAATATTCTCTCTGTAGTAATAGTAATGTAAGTTAGAATGAAATATATCTTCTTAAACATAGAATTTACTACAGTCATTACCATATCAAACTCTAATAACTCCAGAAGTTTAACAACAAAGTTCATACTAATGGTTTTCTATCTTGTATTTGGTACAGCTAGCAGTATTAGTTCTCTAAGTAATAATTAGCAGATAAGCTTGGTTTCACAAACAAATGTTGCAGATACTAATATATTGACCAATATTTAAGGCTACTAGTAACTCTGAAATACTAATTCCAGTATTTTCCAATGCTCAGTATATCTAGCAATCTTGGTATCATAGTATAGAGAGATTATGTAACAGATTATAAAGATTAGAGATATAAATCTTACTATCACAAACTTTATTCAGCTTGTATTTTACAACCAGTAGACTGATTTTCACAAACTAAGTTATACTGGAAAGCTCCAAATGAGGGCTATCCATACATATTTGAGATGTACAAAAGCAACAACAAAAAACTAAGATATCAGGCCATCAGTAACTGTAAAAGTTTTGTTGGATATTATCTCATAAATAGCTAAATGGATTCACACAATTGAACTTGTATTGGAAAGTGCTCATCAAATGGTTTCTAATGATATATTATATATTATATGAGGATCAGTATTCATAGAGATACAAGCATATCAATATAATGATATAATTAGTTACCTTCTAAAACTATCCTGTTATCTGCTATAACAGATGATAGCCCCACCAGATACAAGTTTTAAACATGTAATGGCAATAGCTTGTATACAGACCATTACTATTTTATATAAATACTTCTGTATTTGAAAATTAAATTTTAGACTTAATAATATTATTTATTATTAGTTTTTATTAATAATCATAAATTATTATCCCTCATTATCATTGACATCTATATTGCTTCTTTTCTCTTAACTATCATCTTACATAATAGCACCCAAAAGAATATTAGCAAATAAACAAATTTCTCAGTCTTTAGCTATTCATTCCAACTCTATAATGTCTCTTTTCCCTTCCAACACAGAGATGGATGTTGGTGTTGACAGTATCTTAAGGGAGAGATCCAATCTCATTCACAAATCAAATTTAAAAAACTCTTCAGTTTTCTCAAGTATTTCTTCTATCATCTACCATGAACACATAGAAGTGGACAACAACAAACCAGACAACAATGAAAGTAGGGAACTCATCAACAGTTTCCAATTATCCTATATGAATAATACAAGCAGAGGTAAGTCTGTTAGTAGAGTAGCTGACAATTCTTCTATAGATAAGAGTTAATGTGTTTCTAATAAGACCCCAGCCCTAATGATCTCACCTCAAACATGAGGCCAAGTCAATAACAATAATGGGTCAAACAGTGAACAACAATTGACCTTCAACATTAATTTACTATATAATATCAATCAAACAATCAATCAAGACTCATAGGATAACACTTTTCAATCCATTTCTCTTTATAGTTCAATAGAATATCTTTCATCAGATATTAATAACATCAAGGTGTCTCTCAAATAAATCACCAAATACATACTCAACAAATCTGTTAAGAAAAGTAAAGTCAATGATTTCAAGAATCTTAATAGTATAGATAAAGTAGCATAGGAATTTATATCTTTTCTTTATAATTCAGGATGGAATGCTCTTTGTGTCAACAACAACACATTATTTAGGAGCAAAGTCACATTGAAATTCACTTCTAAAATCAATAATATCCCAAAAAACAAAGAAAGTAAAAAAAACCAAAGAACTGGCTTCTATTTCAAGTCTACCTCCTCCAATTTCTGCAAAATCACCTAAGAAGGTCAAAGATATCACAAAATATTAAGAAAAATGACAATCCCTAAAGGTAAAGAAACAACAAGAAAGTAATATGCTCAAACTTTGTCTTCTGGAAACAATACAAGGGAAGTTTTGAAGATTAAAGAAGTATTTCTGAATCTTCAAAGTAATAAAATTGAAAACATCCAAAAAATCATTAATAGAGGCAATAAACCAAAGCCCTGTCTTAACATAACCATAAAAGGCCTTTCACACAAACAGGTTATTATACCAATGGACAGTGACAACATGGTTAAGTTCATATCCAACAGTAGTGATTATATCATTAATATTAACAAATTGCTAAAAAATATCAAATCAAAGTGCAAGACTAATTATATTAGGGCTGGAAAGTCAGGCATCATTATAGTTACTAACAAAGTCACATCACCATTAGATCTGCAAACTATGAAAAAGTATATAAAAAACTCTAATCAAATTAATACAGATAAAGTAAAATCTCCACAGCTACCTCAATCAAAATTCTATTTCAAGATCATTGGTTTACTATACTTCATGGACAACACAAATGTTTCTATCAAGGCAGATGTGGTCAAGAATATTCTCAAAAACAACTATATTTTCAACAATATTTTGCTTATTTTCTGATCTAGGATTATCAAAATATCTTCCAAGTCAGATATAGCCATTATATAGCTTGATATCTGGGACTTTCAAAACAACATGAATGCAAGAGGTCTTATCAATAGATGCTTCAATGTTGGTAGGTTTATTACAACCATTCAAGGAGCAAACATGAATCTGGGTGTTTTACAATACAAAAAGTATTGGAAATGAGGTCATGCTACTCACTCTTACAGAGTACAAGGCTTTAAGTGCATTAAATGCAATGGACTGCACTTGACTGAACACCATTGGCAATTCTCTTGGTATTGTAAGGCTAACTCAAAAACTGACCCTTCTAGGTTAGAAACTAAACAAAGAAAACTATGCTCACATTTCTTTAGATATCAAAACTAAAGGCAGTGGACTCTAAATTATTTTCATTTTCTTTTCAATTTATCTTCCTTTTTATTCTTGGAACTAGGATTAGGGTGACCAGATCACATTGTCATATATCAGTCACATCAGATGCCATAGTCACAAGTCATGAGATATATAGAAGGATGTAGAAGGTTTTGGAAGGATGATGTCATACTACATATGCAATACATATTGGTTTTAAAGCAAATACATGGCTGTTTAGGGTAGGCTAGAAGTAGTTAGCATGGACCATGAGGTTTTAGTATATAAGATAAACTATCCTGTATAGAGTTCTCCATCAAGTTCTCTTGTGTTAACCTCAATACAAGGTTCTTCCTCTTGATGAGTTTGTAACATTAGGTGCCTAAATTGCAAAGGTGATCACCAAGCTGACTCAAATTTATGCTAATTCTGGAAACATCATTTCAACAAAGAATAGTATTCCAAAGAGTATCAAAAACTTTACAAAAGCAAACTTTAATTGATTTGTTCATCTGTAAATAGTAACTCAACATAATTATTAAATTTTTTATAGAACATTTAGAAAAAAAATTCAATTGTCAATACTATTCTTGAGACTCAATCAGATTTTGATATCATTTCATTCAAGAGCCATCTTAGTCTACAATTTACTCTATACTAAGTTCAAGAAGTAAAGACAAAGAAGAATTAGTAGGAGTTCCAAATCATTCTAACTGGATTACCTTTTCTAGGCCCTCTACTAAAGAAAACAACTCACTATGAGTTGTCTCATACATCAATATTAGGCTTTCTTCACTTCACTTTTCTTTATGCAAAGACATTTTCAATTACAGGAATATTTTTCTTATTTTCTTTTTCAATGACAATTCAATTTTCTTTTTAATGAATATCTATTCAGACTCATCTCAAATGGCTTTAAATTATCTCAAGGATATTAAAGTTGTAATTAGCAATGTTCTTATTATGACAAAGGATTTCAATATTCATAACAATTTTTAGGATTCTAACTATCCTTTTCATTCTACTCATAGTAATTTACTTATTGATATTGTAGATTCTATGTATCTTGGCTTATTGTTTCCACTTAACTATGTTCCTACTAGATACTCAGACAACAATTGCAGCTCAAACTTGATTATTGATTTAATGTTCCTTAAACATGAATTAGAAGAACTTGACAACCACTCTATTTGCCCTGAATAGAGACTTGTCTCAGACCATGCCCTCCTTCCAATTTGTATCCCAATATTTGAGGAACATATTCAGACCAAGAAGTGTTTACTTGTCAAAGACAGCAATCAAGAAAAGAAGTTTATTAATAAACTAATCAATCATATCTATGAAATCAATATGTCCAACATTTCAGATACTATTTTGCTTGAAAGTTTTGTCCAAACTATTGCTCATGCCATAGAAAGCTTATGGGCTCAATACTTGAAGACTGTCAATATCACCAAACATTCTAAAAGCTGATGGGATTTGAATTGCAATAGAGATCTTGAAAAGTATAGATCTTCAAAGCACATTAAAGATTGGAGATAATTTAGAAATATGGTCAAGAAAACAAAATGAACATTCTTCAACCTAAAAATCCAAGAAATCACCAACAAGGGTTGTGGTCCATGGGCTCTCATGAACTAGGTCAAAAAGTGAAAATTACCAGCCATAGAGATGATTAAGTATAATAACAAACCTTGTCTTGAAATCAAGGATCTGTGGCAGACTCTTCATTCCACCTTCAATAAGGCACAAAATCAGCAAATTGATGTTGGTCTATTGTACAAAATTTCAAGCAAATATTCATCAGTGTGGGTACCTTTCTCTAAGATAGAGTTTACTAATGCAATCAGCAAGTGCAATAACTTATCTATCTCTAGTCCCAATAAGTTGTCATGGAAATATCTCAAAACTATTATTAATGATTCCAGGTATCTGAGAAAATTTGTTGATATTGCTGATGCATGTTTTAAAACATCAACTTCCATTATCATATCTAAATCTAACAAAGAGTCATATAACTCTCCCAAATCTTTCAGACCCATTGTCCTTCTCAACATGATCAGTAAACTCATTAAGAAAGTTATTGGTAAAAGACTTCAATTCTATTTGATCTCAAACAATTTCATTCATCTGAGTTAACTGAGTAAACTTAAACAATGTTTGACAGTTGATGCTGGAGTTGCTCTCATGTATTTCATTCACTCAGGATGGGTCAAAAATATTAATACAAGCACCCTTGCTTTTGATATAGCCTAATTTTTCCCATCTCTTGACCACCAACTCCTTCCTCATATTTTTGACAAGGCAGGCTTTAATCTGAAGGTTTCAAGATTTTTCCAAAATTACTTAGCAGGAAAAAAAACTAAATATATTTAGAATTCCTTTTCTTCTTCTTTCTTTAATGTAAATGTTAGAGTTGGCCAAGGTTCAGTCCTCTCTCCCATCTTATCTACTCTTTACATTGCTCTGGTTTTTTATATCTTTGAAAACCAATTAAAATCCCTAAAAATTCCTATCTCCTTTCTTTATTTTGTGGACAATGGTTTACTTGTTGCTCAGAACAAATTGCTAACAGTCTCAAATTATTTTCTTTTTTGTAGCTACCAAATTATTTTCTCTTTCTTAGATAGATTTGGTCTCAAGTCGGAGCACAGAAAGACTAAGGTCTTTTATTTTTCAAGATCTACTAGCCTCTTTAATCTCCCCCTTGACATTTTTCCACTAGGTGGTCCTATTTTACAGCTGAAGAATTCATATTTAGGTTTTATTTTCAACAGAAAGTTAACATTTTATATATATACATTGACTTCTATGCCAATAAAGTAATTTCTATAGTCAAATACATGAAATTACTCAGCAATTTCACTCATAGTCTCATCTCTCATTAAAAGTGCCTTCTGTCTAGAAATTTTGTTCTCTCCATTGTACTATATGGCTTCCAATTGTAGTTTTATAACAAAGTACTGCTCTTATATCCTATCAAGAAACTTAACAAAATGCAACAAAGAGCTGTCATATAGATCTTGGGCACATTCTGTACTTTTCTCTCCTTGTGTATTGAGGCTATTATAGATCTCATTCCAATTAAACTTCATCTTCAAAAGCTTAGTGGTAGATCACAGCTCAGAGCTCACTCTTTTTCTAGCAACCACATCTTAAGATCCCTACTAAAAGCCAATTCATCATCTAATACCACCTCTTATTAACTATTACTAAATAACCTCACTCTTAAACAGCAGTTAAAAATCAAAAGACCTGTTGTTGACATAGACAACAGGTTTAATGAATTTTTTTCCTCTTTTGACCCATTTAACAAGAAATTCACACCAGGTTGTCATCTCATCGACATCTTTTCAAATTGCTTCTCCTTTCATATTTCAAGTAAACAAAGCAACAAATGCCTCAATATACATATTCAAACCCTAGATAATATTGCTCTCACTTTCTGATTAGACCTCTCAATTGCTCTGGTGGTATCCAATGCTAGCATAAAGAATCAAGTTGCTACCTCTATCTCTCATATCCATATTCATAACAAACAGATCATCAAAACAATCTATCAAATTGTAATTATCATGAATTCCATTCATTCTGCTAGGAAAATTTTTGATTATACTTCATATTCCTTTCAAGTTCATATAACATCAATTTTCTATAAACTTAGGAGATTCTTCAATAACAACAATAGTAATACTATTAAATTCTGAGAATGTCCTAGTTAATGTGATTGGGTCCTTCATAAAGCTATTAATAGAGAAACTAAGAAGTACTGACCTACCCCATCTTTTCCATAGAAGTTGTCTTGAAACTTTAGCAAGAAAAGCGAAAGCAAAGATCTTATCAATAGATGGAAGATGACCTTCCAAGTATTGGACAACAAAGGTTGTAATTTTCTGGAATTGTTGGATGATGAAAACAATTCACTCAAACTGACCCTATTCCAAAGGTAGAATGTGGCTCAAATATTTTGGTTATTCAAATTTGTTATGCACTAGAGCTACAAGAACAATTGTCAACCATACACCAATTAGTGAGTATCAACTAAGATTCTTTCTCCATAAAGATTTCAAGTATCCATGTAATTCTTACCCTATCAAGACTAGATGTCATATTTCATATGAGTACAAAAGATATAACAACTACTAGAATCTAAGAAGAGATATAATAGTGTAACGACCTTAAGCTAGAGCTCAGGTTGCAACTAAGGCAAAGACTTGAGAGGAGTTAAGGGATATATAGCAAGTGGTAAAGCGTACAGATACAGGTATCTAGCTACGCTATATATACTGAAAGAAGAAAGATAATGAGACATACACGAGTATAGAAACATGTGAAGAACTAGAGGAAACAATGAGGACTAGGTCAGGCTGTAGCACCTACTACATGAGGCGCTGACTGATACTACTTCGGCGCAGCCAATCGTTGTCATCATACCCTTTACCCTTGTCCATGCTACATCCTCAAGGTATCCGTCATAACAAATAGGTTATTTTACACTTTTCTTGGTGTATAATAGTAATGTTTTCTCATTTGGGGAAAGTGTTTTCTTTTCGTTTTAGTTCTCTTTTCTTTCTCTCCATATTGCATGTATCTTAATGTATATAGTTATGAAGTAGCTACCATAGATTGCTCTTGTGCCCCATGTAATAAATTTTTGATTTTAAAAAAATCATGACATTTGTATTGATCTTAATCATCATTGTTATCATTATTGAACTTCTAAATCACCTCTAAACCTTTGAAAGTGTATCCAAGGTTTAGATATTATAAATAAGTGAATAGTTCATCTTGTAATACTTAAGAGCAAACTATCAACTTCTAACTACTTCAAATAATACACAGACTTTTTATATGTTTGTCAGAATTTCCTTACTACTCTAGCTATAGGTTTCTCTTGATAATCTGTCAAGAGATTTTGTTCTTTACCTTCAAATACCATTCTTTCCATCACTCAAGTTGCTAGAAATTCTAGCTTAAGTAAGACTATATTTTCATTGTCATGTGACTCATCTCTGTGATCTGGTTGATGAGAAAGTATATCTGGTTTGCTTATAGACTTACTTAAATAATAGTGTAGCACAAAATCAAATCTTATTAAATATAAAAACCAGTAGGCTTGTTTTTAGTTGAGCTTTTTAGTCATCATGAAGTATTCTAAATTTTAATGATCTATCCAAATTTTCATAAAGTTTGCTATTTTTTCAAAAAAATGCTATTATTTTTCAAGAGCATAAATAATTGTTAACATTTTCTTCTTATAGATCTTATAACTGTATTTAACTGATGAGAAGGACTTTCTAAAGAATGCTACTGAATGCTACTTACTGTCTGCCTTGGACTCTTGAAATAGCATAGTTCCAGTTGTAAAGTCTAAACTATCTGTCTTTATTCAAAATAGTACAGAGATATTAGAAAAAGTTAAAACAGATGTAGAAGTGATTGTCGCTTTCAGTGAATCAAAATTATCTTGTTGGCTCACAGTTTGTGTCTAAATACTGCTGTTTTCAGTAAGATCAAAGAGAGAGCATACTACATCCAAAAATTCATAAATAAATCTGTAGTAAAAATTAGTGAAGCTAAGAAATACCTGCAGATTAGTATGGTTTCTGAAAATTAGCTAGTCATGAATACTAGCCACTTTTACTAGATCTGTCTCCACTCAATCTTTTGATATAACCAAACCCAGATACTCTATCTATTACCTATCAAATTTGCATTTTTTAGGCTAGAGATATAGCTTGTGCTCTGTTACTACTTCTAAGACTTTAGAGACTACTCTTAGTATTCTTCCAAAGTCTGAGTAAAGATTAGGATATTGTTCAAGTAAACAATTATAATATCTTTTACTATGAAGTTATAGAAAATGTTATTCATTATCATCTGAAATGTTGCTAGGCTATTAATTATGTCAAAGAATATTACCAAGAGCTTGAAAGTTTTGTAATTATATAAAAAACAACCTTCTACTTATCTCCAGGCTTGATACAAATATTATTAAAACCCTAGCAAACATTCAGTTTGGTAAAATACTTAACATCTTGAAGTTACAAAACAAGCTTGAAAATCAGTAGAAGTAGGCATTTGTTCTTGATTGTTATAGCATTAAGTATTCTATAATCTTATACTAACTAAAGAGAACTGTTTTTTTTCTTGATAAAGAATACTAATATAGTTATAAAGAACTTAAAGAAATATATTCTTCTAATGTAAAGATTTTTGGCCAGAAAAGTATTAAGCACCAACTATTCTACAGATAACAACAGATATACCTTGTGTTAGGATCGCAGAAAGTAGACTTAGCTTTTTCTTATTTTCTTATTCTTATTTTCATTTCTTTTTGATTTATTTTCATTTTTCTATTTTTAGAACATAGGGTTAGGGTTAGTGACAACATCACTCAGTCACACAATATGATGACAGTGACAGTAACAAGTCACATGATATATGGAAGGATGTAGAAGGTTCTAGAAGAAGTGATGTCATACAACATATATATTATATATTGACCTCATGTCTTACACATAGTCATTTAGGGTAGGATGCACAGTAGCTAGCATGGACCATGTGGATAGGTATATAAGATAGACTACTTTGTAAAGAGCTTTCTATCAAGTTCTCTTGTATTTTACTCTAATACAAGAGTTTTGTTCTTTTATCCAACTCTAAGGATTTAAGTTTATTTTGAACTTAGAATTAGGGTTTAGCATGACATCACAGGTTACTGTCATATATTATCATATGATATGGTTATAGTTGTATGCTCACATATTACAGAAGGATGTAGAAGATTCTGGAAAAATGATGTCATATAATATGTTTAACATATGTTGACCTTAAGGCAAATATATGGTCATTTGGGATAGGCTAACATAGAAGAGTATGGACTATGAGTTTTAGGTATATAAGATGGATGATCCTATATAGAGTTCTCTATTGAGTTCTCTTGTGTAAACCTTATATCAGGTTCTTTTTTTTACTAGCTCTAAAATCTTAAGCTTGTAACATTGGATGATTTGGGCTTAGCTCTGAGTACTAATTAAATAGTATAGTTCTATCTGTAGTAGTTTAGAAGTATATCAAAGTCTTTCTTTGCAA
>Ga0157359_1001252_pt1 | contig 10272 bp, 7 predicted proteins | sample AttcapACBM3_FD_111482 | JGI IMG/M metagenome (GOLD analysis project Ga0157359, IMG submission 111482) | Fungus gardens microbial communities from leaf cutter ant in Botucatu, State of São Paulo, Brazil - Atta capiguara ACBM3 | ecosystem: Host-associated > Fungi > Mycelium > Unclassified ...
AAGGCCGCGGCCTACCCGTTCAAGGTGCATGTCTCTGATGGCCGCGGAAACTACTCGACGGTCGAGCGCACTGTGACCTTGCTGGATCCGCCCCCGTGGACGGTGTCGCTCCGGTGGACGGGCGATAACAACGCGACCCGTGCTCCCCTGAAGGTCCTGGTCATGCCCTCGATCTCGGGCGGCCATCCAAAGGACAAGGTGCTGTCCATGCGCTATACCCTGGGCGGCAAGCAGCTCGATACCAATGGCTCCCGGTATGCGCGAGCAACACTGGAGAGTGAAGGCGAGTACCAGATCGCTCTGCAGATCGAGACCCAGATGCAGAAGACCGCGGAGAGCGAAGTCGTCATAGATGTGAAGGAAAACCAACCGCCCAAATGCGAGCTCGACGTGAAGGAAAGCTCGTCGTCCTGGCGCGCCAACGCGAACTGCAAGGACCCGGATGGCCGGATCTCTCGGCACCACTGGTTAGTCAACGACGAGAAGCAGGGCCTGAGCGGGTCGGTGATCACCATCTCGAAGCGCACCTATCCGCAGGCGCCGCACATCGTGCTGACCGCTACTGACGACGCCGGCGCGGATTCCGAGCCGGTGGAGTGGTGAGGCTGAGGTCCTCTTCCGGAGGAGCGAACTGAGAAGATTCACGCCCACGTAGGGCGTGAATTGCGCACTTCGCCACAGTGCTCATCGATAGCCTGAAAGCATCTGAAATGGAGGTGCTTCCATGCTGCGAAAGATTCTTTCGCTCGCCGTAATCGTCGCGAGCGTCACCGGTGCCGGCCAAGTGTTCGCCGAGACAGCGACTACGCCGTTGCCCATCAACGGCATGGTTGCGGCGGTGAAAAACGACAAACTGGCGTTTGTCAGTGACAACGGTCGTTTTGTCTTCCGCGGTACGCTCTACGACACCTGGAGCCAGAAAGAGATCACCTCCCTGGCGGACGCAGACCGTGCGTTCAGCTACATCGATCTCGCCAAGCTCCGCTTTCAGGTGGACGACCTGGCGCCGTTCACCTACGGGACCGGGCCGAAGGAAGTAGTGATCTTCACCGATCCACAGTGCCCGTCCTGTCACCAGCTGGTGCAGGACCTCAAGAAGGTTGAGGGCTACACCTTCAAGATTCTCGAACTGTCCGCTATGGGCCCCGAAAGCGGCAAAATCGTGCGAAGCCTCCATTGCGCCAAGGACAAGGCCGAGGCGCTCGCAGTCGCTCTGGGCGAAACCAAGCCACGTGTGGTCGACCAGATCGGTGATGACTGCGACACCTCGGCAATCGGTAAGCGAATCATCAGCGCCCAAATGTTCGGCGTGAAGGGCGTGCCGTTCATGATCCGGAATGACGGCCTTGTCCGTCATGGATACGAGAAGGGAAGCCTTCAGTCGTGGCTGGCGGGGGCAAACTGATGACCAGCTACGTGCAGGGCAATTTTCCGCTTGGCCAACTGCTGAGCGTCACGTCCTTTGACGAAGAGAACAAGCTGTTCATCCTCGACGACAACCAGATCGCCTTTTCCTTTCTGTGCCGGCCTTTGTCGGGTAGCGATGGAAAAGAGGGAGAGCAGCTCAAGTCCGTTTTAAAGCAAGCCTGGCCGGCGAACTCAAGCATCAACTTTTGCCTATTCGCCTCCCAAAATATCAATAACCCGATTAACGCGATGCTTCGCCTGCGAAGCAGCACAGATGAGGGCGTTATTAAGCAGGCGATTAATAACCGTTCGAGCTACTTGTTCAAGGGCACTCTTGACCCAATCGACGACTACTCCGGTATCAAGGTTCGTGATGTTCACTGCATCATCACTGTTGTCATGTCAATTGCCAACGTCGAGCCGAATGACCAGGAGACGCAAGTAGCGAGTGAAATTCGCTCTCAGTTCGACTCGGTCTTCAAATCGATTGGATTTGTTCCTATCGCGTTGGGACGCAACCTTTACTTGGAGGTGATGGCATCAATCCTCAATCAAGGGCAAGAAGCCTCTTGGCGCGATCGCAATGAAATTGAAGCTGACGATGACAAGCCTCTAAAGGTCCAGGTGCTCGACTACGATCGGACGCTCATCCCCAAGAAGGATCATCTGCAGATCGGCGATACCCTCGTCAAATGTCTTTCAGTGAAAAAGTTTCCCCGGCGCACGCTTCAGGGCGCCGCTGGTTGGTACCTCGGAGACCTGCTAACCGGGGCTTCCGGTATCCGCGAAAACTGTCTTATCAGCTTCACGATCTATTTCCCCGAGCAGCAGGGCTTCAAGGACAAGCTTGGCGCGAAACGCCAATGGGTAAACAACCAGGCATACGGCCCGCTGCTGAAATTCGTACCAAAGCTGGGCGCGAAGAAGCAGGGTATGGATGCGCTCTTCAAAGAGCTGGACGAGGGCGAATCGGCTGTCCGCTGCAACATGACGATGGTGGTCTTTGCATCCAGTCGCGAGCGCCTCATTCGCGCTGCTGCCGAAGCTCGCAACTACATGAGTATTCGCCAATTCACGTTCATGGAGGACCGATACTTCGTACTGCCTATCTTCTTGAACGCGCTTCCATTTGGCGCAGACCTGAAGGCGATTGATGAGCTCTATCGCTACAAGTCGATGGCCATCACGCAAGCGCTTCCGCTAGTTCCGATCTACGCGGACTGGAAAGGCACCGGGACTTATACGATGCAGTTCGTGTCTCGAAATGGGCAGCTGATGTCGTATTGTCTATTCGACTCGGACACGAATTACAATGCGACGGTGGCCGCACAATCCGGTAGTGGTAAGTCCTTCCTGACCAACTATCTAATTACTTCTTACCGCTCAATCGGTGCCCAGGTCTGGGTAATTGACGTCGGTCGCTCTTACCTAAAGCTTGCCAAGGCATTCGATGGGGATTTTGTCGAATTTACGCAAGATTCCCAGATCTGCCTAAATCCCTTCGAGCTGGTGCAGGATTATTCCGAGGAGGAAGATGTCCTGATTGGCCTCCTCAGCGCAATGGCGGCGCCTACCGCTCCGCTTTTGGACCTGCAGATTGCAGGGCTTCGTAAGCACACCCACGATGTGTTCGAAGCCTTGGGCGGCGAGATGGTGGTCGACGATGTCGAAAAGTCGCTGCTGAGTGATGAAGATGCGCGAGTTCGCGACATCGGCAAGCAGCTGTACCCGTTCACTCGGGCGGGGATGTATGGAAAGTTCTTCAACGGCAAGAACAACGTCGACTTCAAGAACCCCTTCACCGTCTTGGAGCTCGAGGAGCTGAAAGGCAGGAAGCACCTGCAGCAAGTCGTTCTTTTGCAGCTCATCTATCAGATCCAGCAGGCCATGTTCCTGGGCAGTCGCGATCAGAAAAAGATCGTGATCATCGACGAGGCCTGGTCGCTGCTCACCGAGGGCGACGTCGCGAAGTTCATCGAGCACGGCTACCGCCGGTTCCGGAAATACAACGGTTCGGCCATCACCATCACCCAGTCTGTGAACGACCTGTACGCCAACCCCACTGGCCGGGCGATCGTCGAGAACTCCGCGCACCAATTCCTGCTCGGTCAGAAGGCCTCCGCGATCGACCTGATTCAGCAGGAAAAGCGTCTTTCGCTCACCGAGGGTGGCTTCAAGCTGCTCAAGTCGGTGCACACGGTTCGCGGCCAGTACTCGGAGATTTTCTTCTCCACCGAAACCGGCTCCGGCATCGGTCGGTTGACGGTCGATAACTTCTCGAAGCTCCTCTACAGCACGTTCCCCAAGGATGTGGAAGACATCGGGCGATATACCAACCAAGGCATTGGTACCGCAGACGCTATTCACAAGGTTATGGTCGATCGGGGGCTTGCAGCATGAACCAGACCCTCTCGACAGTCCTTATCTCTGCGCTGGTCTCTATCGCGGTGGTCACCGGCTACGCCTGGCTCTTCAAAACCGATGAGTTCGGCACGCAGATCGCGATCGTCGACTACGACGCTGCCACGAGAGGCGTAGACCTGCGTGATCCCCAAGTCGTGGACTCGGCCATGGCCGCGCTGCGCGCGTCGGCGAACAAGCTTGCCGCCAATGGCTTCGTCACCATCGATAAGAGGGCGGTGGTCAGCTACCCCGCGGAGCTCGAGGTTCCAGCGAGTGCGCCGGCAGCTGCGAAGGAAGCTGAGGGGGCCCAGTGAATCGCCACCTCAGGTTCCTGCTGAAGGCGCTCCCGTTCAGCTTGCTCGCCGCCGGCGCGGCCTGGTACGCGACGTCGCGCTACGAGATTGGGATCGATCCGCAGAGGAACACCTGCCTGGACTGGCGGGTGTTCCTGATCGACCGCTATGACCAGGACGTTGAGCGGGATGCCATCTACGCATTCCGCTCGACCCAGATGGAGCCTTTTTTCCGTAATGGCACCAAGGTCATCAAGTACGTCCGTGGCGTACCTGGCGACCGGGTCACCGTTACCCCCGAGCGGGTAACCATTAACGGCGAATCTCAGGGCCAAGGCCTGCTGCTGGCCAAGCGGCTCGGCAAGCCTGCAGGTCGTTATCGCCGGGACGAAATCGTGCCGGCGGACCAGCTCTGGTTCATGGGTACCTCTCTGGACAGCTTCGACTCGCGCTACTGGGGCTACGTCAGCAAGGTCGACGTGCTCGGCCGGGCATACCCGATATGGTGAGCCTACGCGCGGTAATCGGTGTCGTTACGCTGGTGTTCGCCACGCTCGCGGCCGCCGACAGCGCAGTTGAGCAAGAGCAGGCGGCGCTGGAGCACTTCGCCGCCGACCTCAAGGAGATGCAGGTCAGCACGAAGCAGCAGGTCGACTTCACGCTGCGTAACGAGGACTTCAGCTACCTGAAGCAAAGCCAGCCTCTGGCAAGCCCGCTCGAAGCGCCCAAGCCGCCGGTAGATACCCGCAAGGTCGTCTATCAGATCCTGGTGTCGTGGTCCCTGGGTGAGGCAGAGATCAAGCAGCTGCTGCAGAGCTATGACGGTGACGAGTCGGTTGAGCTCGTTTTCCGTGGTGTGCCCGAAGACATGCCGTTTGCCCTGGCCCTCGCCAAGCTCCAGCGCCTGTCCCTTGAGACCAAGACCAAGACGTCGGTGCTGATCAATCCGGTCGCGTTCCAGGACGCCGGCGTCGACCAGGTACCGGCGATTCGCAAGCTGGTAGATCAGAAGGAGGTGTACCTGGCAAAGGGCACCACCTCCACCGCGAGCGCGGACGAGGCGTTTGCCCGCCGCAAAGAGAAGGTGCTGTCGCTGGGTCCCCTGGTCGAGCTCGCTGAGCGGGACCTGATTGAGGTGATGAAAGAGCGGCTGGCCAAAGTCGACATGGAAAAGATGAAAGCGCGCGCCCTGAATACCTTCTGGGACAAGCAGACGTTCGCCGAGCTGCCGCGCGCCACCCGACATCGGGTGCGCGCTCTGGATCCTACGGTGTTGGTGCCGGCGGACATGACCGCTGCGGATGGCACCGTGATCCACAAGGCGGGGGACCGGATCAATCCACTCGACATGCGTCCCTTCACTCAACGCCTGGTGATCATCGACCCGCTCGACCCGCAGCAGGTCGCCCTGGCCAAGAAGCAGGTTGAGGACTTCGGCGCCAAACAAAACGTCGTGGTGATCGTCTCGCGTGTCGCGCGTGAGGAAGGCTGGGACGGTTTCGCCGCCCTGCAGAACGAGATCGACCACGCCGCCTATGTCCTGCGCGATGACGTGCGCAGCCGCTTCGCCATCGACTTCGTGCCGTCCGTTGTGACGGCTGATCGCCATAGCTTCTACATCGAGGAGTTTGCGCCGTGATCGAGCTTGCCTTGCAGAAAATCCATCATCAAAACGGCGCGGTTCTTGGGCACGAGGTACTGGCCCGGAAGACCACGGTTCAGGGCGTCCTGGGGCCAGGCGTCTTCATGGCCGGCGCGAAGGAAGAGGATTGGGAGCGGCTGGACGCAGAGGTGATAGGCCTGGTCGCGGCGCGTGCGCATGAGCTGCCTGCCAGGGGCATCCTGTTCATCAATCTGAGCCCGGCATCCCTGCTCAACCTGCTGCACCTGAACCGGCTCTGCCAGCTGGTCAGCGGCCTTTCGCTTTCCGTGTGCTTTGAGATCCCGGAGCTTTCTCCTCTCCAGGGCGTCGACCTGGAGGAGCGGCTGGTGATGATCCGTCGGCATGGCATCGCCGTGGCGATCGACGACTATGGCCAGGACAGTGCCGACTCGACCCGCCTCAAACGGCACGCCTGGGACTTCTGCAAGATCGATCTGCCGGCGCTGGCCCGCAGTATCAATCTGGACTGGGTTATTGACGCGCGTGACCACTGCACCCGCTGTGGTACCGGCTTGATCCTCGAGAAAGTCGAGCAGGAGCACCTCCTGTGCGAGGTGCTGCTACCGCTCACCGGCGCCGCCCGCCAGGGCTACGGGCTATCGATGCCCTTCCTCCTTCCTGCTGCTGCGCTCGCCGCCTCCTGACTCAAGGCCCTTGAACCTATGTTGATTCGCTATGCAGCGGCTCTGATCCTGCTACTGGCCGTGTTCGGCTCCAATGGTGCGCGAGCGGCCGACGCGGCCACGCCGACGGCGTCCTGCCCAAACGCTGAGCTGTTCAGTGGCAAGCTTTTCACCGACATCTGTTGGGCATGCCTCTTCCCGATCCGTATCGCCGGCATCTCCATCACGCCCGGTGATGCGCCGCGCGGCGCGTCGAAGAAAAGCCTCTGCATGTGTGAGGACAACCTGGGGATTTGGAAGCCCGGAATCGTCAATTCCATGTGGGAACCGGCCCGGCTGATCGAGGTGGTGCGCAAACCAGGATGCCTACCGGCACTCGGCGGTGTGACGCTTGCGATCGGCGACAAGCGACTGTGGGGCACCCACGCCGACGCTACGACCGGCAACCAAGTGAGCCACGAGCGGATGTCGTTCTACAACGTCCACTACTACGCTTTCCCGCTACTCTCGATCCTCGAGATGTACATGCCCAAGCGCTGCTCGCCAGATGGCTACGCCGACTTCGACATCATCCAGCTTTCCGAGATCGACCCGACCTGGACCAACGACGAACTGGCGTTCTTCGTCAATCCGGAGGCCGCTGCAGTTGCCAACCCGATTGCCCAGGCGGCGTGCACGGCAGACGCCGCGCTGGGTGTGGTCGGTAAGGAGCCGCTGACCTCCCTGTGGTGGTGCGCTGGGACCTGGGGTGAGATCTACCCAATGGCCGGCACCACGCTGCCGAACGACTTTGGCCGCACCACCTCGTTGCTTGCCGCTCGGACCTTGGCCACCCAGCACCGGCGCGGCCTGGCGCACCTGACGATGGGCGATGACACCCTATGCCGGGGATCCATCTTCCCGACCATTCCCAAGTCGCAATACAAGATGTCGATGTTCTTCCCGCGCGCAGAGACCAAGAAGGGGCACTACATCGGCGCAAGCCCTCTGACGTGGCAAGGCGGCGAAGGGCGCGCCATTCCCCAGGTCGGCGAAGACGCGCTCTACATGATGTTCCGCTGGAACGACTGCTGTAACACCCTGTGAGGCACCCGATGCGCAATCCAATCTTTGCCCGGGTGATCGCCGCTATCACCCTGTTCTTCTACGCCTACGCGTGCCCCGTCATGGCCTGGGCCGACAGCGTGACTGCGTCGGCTGCGACCGGCAGTGCAACTGCGAAGGAGGCGCTGAACGCCTGGTCGCCACCGTCCGCAAGTTCTACCGAGATCACCTTCGGCTCGGACGCGGCGAAGCAGTCCATCAGCATCTCGGAGCTGTTTCCCGGGGTGACCGACTCTTCCAACACCAGCGCGCTCAGCAACATCTACGGCGACGACAAAGCGACGATGGCCGCCGGCAGCGATGCCAACCTGCGGCTGACCTCGGAGGAGTCCTCCAGCGGCGATGCCTATCGCCTGCTGCGTGGCAACGTCTCCCAGACCCGTCCCGATCTGACCAACGATCCTCTGTGGAACAAGACAGACAAGATCATCGACAACCAGGCGCTGTTCAACAAGGAGTTCTCGGACTGCAAGCAGAACACCGAGTACACCAAGGGCACGACCACGAAGCATGTGAGCGAGCTCAAGCAATGCGAGCGGGTAACCGACAAGTCGGGTAGCTACACGCTCAAGCACGAGTACCTGGCAGGGGTCGTCCGGTACTACGACGGTCCGGCGAACGTTCAATCCTGCGGTGAAGGCTGCGTCGATATCTGGCTGGGCCAGGTCGGCAACGACTATTGGCGCGGCAACTGCACCATCTTCGAAAACGAGATGAAGTTCGAGGTCATCAAGCCCGAAGCGATCCAGAGCGCGCAGCTGGTCTACGCGAAGTGGGACGACTACATGCAGGTGCTGGTCGGCGGCACCAAGGTATGGTCTGGACCAAACGAGAACTTCCCGCCGGAGACCGCCGGGGCATGCGAGCTCGATACGTCTTGGGAGACCAACCCCGACGTAAACATGACCTCGATCGTCAAAAAGGGTGGCGTCATCCCCTTTAAGATCCGCGCGTCAGTTACCGGCCGCGGTGAGGCCTACGCCAAACTGCGCATTCTCTATGACCCGCAGGAGGTCATCAGCAACGACAACTGGTATCCGCCGGAGGCTGCCGAGGCGGTGACTGCGGTGAACGACGGCGCCTGCCAGGGCAAGTTCGTTTGCAACAAAATGCCTGACGTGGACGAGAACGGTTGCGCGGTCATCAACGGCACGCGGGTATGTGAAAGCAGCTTCAAGAACAAGTCGCCGGCATCCGGAATATCGTCGCTGTGCCAGGAGGTTTCGGTCGACGCGCAGTGCAATTTCTTCAAGGGCGACATGCAGTGCTACACCGACGCCCAGGGCAACGAGCAGTGCCCCACCAATAGCGATAAGACCTGTGCGGTGTCACACGACATGCGTGTGGTGGAGGTGCCTGTATCAGCCCGATTTGCGGTTGAGGATGCCCCGGGCGCCGGCGAGACCAATCGGGTCGAGGTCGACTTCCTGGCCGGTACCTACCGCAACACCTCCAGCAACCTGCGCAGCGACGGCTACGTGGATCAGGCCTCGCTGGATGTGATGTGCAAGAAGGGCGCTGACGGCAAACGGCTTCCGCAGCGCTTCGCTGTGTCGAGCACCTCGATCTGGACGGGGCACAAGTTCGCCCCCAACACCCTGACCGAGGATTCCCTGAACATTGTGCAGATGCCGACGTGCGACAACGGCCTGAAGATGGTTGTCGACGTGAAGGACACCGGCAAAGGCACCTCCGGCGCGTTCTATTCGCATGAGCTCAAGCTGAAGAACGTCCGCATCGACGGCGAGTCGTTCGGTCCCCAGTACTGCATCGACTCAGCGAACAAGATCCAGAACGGTCAGTGCTCAGAGGGCGGCAGCGTCACGGTCACCCGGGGCGTGGCCAGCGGCTGCTTGAACCTGAAAGGGGTCACGGTTTGCCCTGGCGATGACATGTACAACGCCATGAAGCCTTCCCCAATCAAGGGCGTCGATAAGCTCTTTCAGAACGTCAAGGTTCAGGGCTGCGTCACCGGTGGCCTGAACCTGGACACCTGCACCAAGTTCGAGGCCGACAAGCAATGCGGCTTCATCTCTCGCCAGTGCGTGGACGGCGCCGAGGGCGAATCGGGCAAATGCTACGTCACGGAGGAAACCTGGGACTGTGGCCACGAGGTTGAGGTCCCGACGTCTACCTCTAATACCAGCTATCAGTGCGATGGCCCGGTGCGGTGCTTGGGCACTGAGTGTTTCAGCCCGACGGACGAAAAATCCACTGACTTCGGCTACGCCGCAGCGGCGCTGCAGATCGCTCAGTTTGCTGAGCACGACCTGGACTGCGGTGAGAACCCGACCGACACCTCGACCGACCACAACTGCAAGGTCTGGAAGGGGGAGCCTATGGAGTGCAAAAAGGCCGTCGGGGGATGGGTCGATTGCTGTGAGGCGCCAGATGGCATTTCGCTCATGGATTACGTGTCGCTGACCATGAGTACCATCAGCCTCACAGAGAAGATGGGCATCATCGACACCTCGGCCGCCTCATCTGCAGCTTGGACCTTCGGCAAAGAGCTACTCAGCGGAAACGGCTTTGGGACAGCGTGGCAAACCGCCTCGAGTTCAACGACGGGCGCTACAACGATCAGCCAAATGATCGGCCTCGATTTCATCAAGCAAAAAATGATGAACTACGCGGCGGAGTGGACTGCCAATACCTTCGGTACGGCGGCGGCCAATACTATTTTTGCTAGCGGGACCGCAGGAACAGCAGGGACGGGCCAATATGCGTCAACCAACGCTGCTACAGGCGCAGTAAGTACCGCGCCGAACGCCACGTTTGC
>Ga0157359_1001253_pt1 | contig 10272 bp, 10 predicted proteins | sample AttcapACBM3_FD_111482 | JGI IMG/M metagenome (GOLD analysis project Ga0157359, IMG submission 111482) | Fungus gardens microbial communities from leaf cutter ant in Botucatu, State of São Paulo, Brazil - Atta capiguara ACBM3 | ecosystem: Host-associated > Fungi > Mycelium > Unclassified ...
AATTTACCCCAAATAAGTGTGATATGAGCAAACATTTAAAAGCACATTCTAAATACATGAGCATATTATTTTCAACAAGCTCGAATAAATAGGGATTTTTTCTAAACCCGAGCGAAACCTTTGGAAAATAGTTTGCCGAGATAAGCATATGGCTTTTAACATTTTTATTGCATTTTGGAGTGTCTCCATTCTTTTTATTATTACGCCCGGGGCTGACTGGGCCTATGCCATTTCGGCAGGCATAAAAGGCAAAGTTGTTGTACCTGCTGTTGCAGGTATGCTATTTGGGCACTTTATTACGATTTTATTGGTAGCGGCTGGTGTCGGTTTACTTGTAGCAAATCACCCAACTGCACTCATGATTCTAACAATTGCGGGTTCGGCTTATTTATTGTGGATGGGAATAAATTTGCTCATTACCCCACCTACTCCGAATCAGTCCGATTCTGAAAAAGCACAATCACGGTTAAGATGGGCAACTAAAGGTGTGTATGTAAGTGGCTTAAACCCAAAAGTTTTTTTACTTTTTTTAGCGCTGCTTCCTCAATTTATTGACACTACCGCTTCATGGTCAGTGACGACACAAATTCTTGCCTTTGGTGTTGTTCACATGATTAGCTGCGCGATTATTTACTTAATGGTAGGTTATGGTTCAGAAGCTGTTCTTAAAACTAGACCACAGGCAGCACAGTTAGTTGGCCGTTTTTCGGGTGGTTTGATGGTCGTTATCGCAACGTGCTTATTGATTGGGCAAATTTAAAAAGACATTTAGTAAAAAGTTACTGATCGTAATTTCAGGTCAGTAACTTTAATAAAAAATATAAGAAAAAATTTATCTCATACGTTTGAGGTTATAAGTCACTACTCCCCAAATCACCAGTTCTTGGCCTTCTTCAATATAAATATTTTGATAATCCGGATTTTCTGCTTTTAACCAGATTTTAGGAGGCTGAAATTGAGTGTCTATCATTAAACGCTTAACAGTAAAATCATTGTCGATGAGTGCGATTACAATATCCCCCGATTTAGCGGAAATACTACGATCTACAATAAGTGGATCATCAATATCAATTCCAGCGTCTAGCATGGACAATGAATTGGCTTTGACAATAAACGTGGCATTTTCATTTCTAATTAAATATTCATTTAAATCGAGTGCTTGCTCAATATCATCTTGTGCTGGTGAAGGAAAACCTGCCGCAACACGTTCTGTTGCTAAAGGAATATGGTAAATTTTGTCGTTGTTCGGATGGACTTGCTGAACTTTAAGTTTGGAGCTGAAGTCTGTCTGATTATCGGTTTTGACATTATTCAGTAACCAATTTTTGATAAAGTTGACTTGAGATTCGGGAACACGAATGACTTTTGTGGGTTCATTGAACTGTGCTTTACGTCCGGCATTTTCTCGCGCACCACCATGCTCGAAGTCTTTTTTATTTGACATATCATCTCCATTTCACCGTTCAAGTCCTACAGAAACAATGTAACTTGAAAAAGTTACATTTTCAAGTTGACGAAATATTTTTTTTGCATAACAATAAATTTCATGATCAGATTTTAATCCATTTTGCTTTTAACAGGGATGTTTTTAATCAAAATGGCAATTTGAAGAAAATCAAAACCTATTGCGAAATAGTCCTTATCACTGACTGTTTTTGATTTTTTATCAAATGAAATTCTGGACACTTAACATTTGGTTAAATTCAGTTTTTTGGTATGGAGACATGCGAAATGAGAAATCAACGTGATGCTGTTTTAGGTTATGCAAATGAACAACATGCCTACTATATTCGTCTTATTGAAAATGATGCCGTGCTAGGCGAAAGCTATGGAATATTTTGTGAAAATCCAGATAGCGAAGCAGCCGAAAGTATTATGACGACGCTATTTTTAAAGAAATCTTTTTGGTTAAACGGGTCTGAATACCTTGATATTGTAAAAGGCCTACAACCTCTCCCTCAGTAAATACAGTAAATAAACTAAAAACAAAGGAGGCAAAAGCCTCCTTTGTTTTTAAAACATTCTGCTTAAGACGTGAAACGTCCGTAGGCATCACGTTTTTGATTACGAGAGTTTTGACCGCGGCCATCATAATCATCATCGTCTTCACGACTACGGCCACGGCTTCGACTACCTGAACGGCCGCGATCATCATCTTCATCGTCATCATCACGACGGCTGCGACCACGTCCTCGACCACTTGTACGGCCACCACGATCATCATCTTCGTCGTCATCATGACGGCTGCGACCGCGGCCTCGACCACTTGTACGACCGCGATTATCATCTTCATCGTCATCATCATGACGGCTGCGACCGCGGCCTCTGCCACTCGTACGACCGCGATCATCATCTTCATCGTCGTCATGACGGCTGCGACCGCGGCCTCGACCACTTGTACGACCGCGATTATCATCTTCATCGTCGTCATCGCGACGGCTGCGACCACGTCCTCGGCCACTTGTGCGACCGCGATTATCATCTTCATCGTCATCATCATGATGGCTGCGACCGCGGCCTCGACCACTTGTGCGACCGCGATCATCATCTTCATCGTCGTCATCATGACGGCTGCGACCGCGGCCTCGACCACTTGTACGACCGCGATCATCATCTTCGTCGTCATCATGACGACTGCGACCGCGGCCTCGACCACTTGTACGACCACGATCATCATCTTCATCGTCGTCATCATGACGGCTGCGACCTCGGCCTCGGCCACTTGTACGACCGCGATCATCATCTTCATCGTCATCATCACGACGGCTACGACCACGGCCTCGACCACTTGTACGACCGCGATCATCATCTTCATCGTCGTCGTCATGACGGCTGCGACCGCGGCCTCGACCACTTGTACGGCCACGATCGTCATCTTCATCGTCGTCATCACGACTACGTCCTCGGCCTCGACCACTTGTACGGCCACCGCGATCATCATCTTCGTCGTCGTCATAACGGCTGCGACCACGACCATTACGCTCATCGTTCTTATGACTTAACGCACCAGCTTCACGAGCCTCTTCCGAGGTAAATTCATGTGCATTACCACTTGCATGTGCAGCTCGTCCAGCTTCACGTGCTTCTTCTGAAGTAAATTCATGTGCATTGCCACTTGCATGTGCAGCACGCCCACCTTTACTGGCTATTTCTCTAACTCTTTCAGGATCCATACTCGCAAATCCACGATTTGAAGTACCTGAACTATTGTTATCTTGATCTTCATATCTAGCATTAGCCATAGTTATATCTTCCTATATTAAAATTATAGTCGCTACCGCTTCTATTTAACGGATAAATTTAAGATAAGAGATTTAAAATATTTTCCCAACTATGCTATGTATCAAGCTTTTTAAATGTATATAAAATAATGCCCATATAAAAACCTAAGATCATTATTTAACAAAGATTTTATTAATTAAAATATTTATAATTTATTTTTATTTTTACTTTTTAAATATTCCCCATACCTATTATTACTCAAACCAACACACTAATATATTTTTACAAATACAGTTAAAAATTATTCTTAAATAACATAATCTTTCACAATGTACAAATCAATAAAAAACAGAAACATCTCAGATATTGAACAAACAAATCAAAATATAAATAAAATTATCTAAAAACAAAAACATAAAACATTACACTTTTAAAAAAAATTTGCTTGAGTGATAAAAATCACCATTTAAAATTAATTTATATAATTTAAAAGGAATTAATTATGCAATTAAATCATTTACAATCAACACTAAAATACATTCATATTTCAGTTCCTGAAATTTTACTTAGTAATATTCAGATTAAAAGCTCTTGGCAAGATTTCAACCAAGAATGGAGCTATAGATTAGATCCGCCTCATGCTAGCCACCCATTTCAAAGAGATTTACATATTATTAAATCAAAAAATATTGAAAAAGAAGATATAAAAGAGCCATTGAATAATCTAGTAGCTAAAAATAAATCTGAATTAACATCTATAGTAGAAGCAGAAACAGTAATAAAAGAAATTTTAGATTTATCGGCTTATATACCTATAGAAAATTGGCTAAATGATACAGGTAATCGATCAATTATTGAAAGTATGATTGATAAAAATAAAGTTAAATTATTAGATATTATTTAACAATTTTAAACGTTATATTTTTTACATCCTTATATATAAAATAACAAAGACAACTTTTTCAAAAAGACTATTTACTCATATTCACGTGCAGATTAATCAATATATAAGAACTCAAATTATTAATAGAGGTATTCTAGCCATGGAAAATACTACAAACCAGTATCCATCAGAAGCTCCTGCACAAGTTCAATCTCACCAACCGGGTGATCAGGAAAAAATGTATCCTGAACCGGAAATTATCAAAGCATCACACAAAGGCAGTGACAAACTAAAAGGTAAAGTTGCCGTCATTAGTGGTGGTGATAGCGGTATAGGCCGTTCCGTTGCCGTATTATTTGCCCGTGAAGGTGCCGATATTGCCATACTTTATCTTGAAGAAGAACAAGATGCCGAAATCACCAAACAGCTTGTAGAAAAAGAAGGACAACACTGTCTTTTACTCAAGGGTGATATTTCCGATCCAGATCTTGCAAAACAAGGCATTGATAAGGTATTACAGCATTTTGGTAAAATTAATATCTTAGTGAATAATGCTGGAGTTCAATATCAACAAAAAGAAATTGAAAGTATTAGTAATGAACAATTAGAAAAGACATTTAAAACAAATATTTTTGCAATGTTTTATTTAACAAAAGAAGCAATTCCATATATGGAAGAAGGCGATACTATTATTAACACCACCAGTATTACCAGCTATCAAGGTCATGATGAGCTAATTGATTATGCAAGTACTAAAGGCGCAATTACTTCTTTTACACGTAGCTTATCAAATAATTTAATGAAACAGAAAAAAGGGATTCGGGTAAATGGTGTGGCCCCAGGACCAATCTGGACTCCTCTCATTCCAAGTAGTTTCGATGCAGAAACTGTCGAAAAGTTTGGTAAAGATACTCCTATGGGGAGAATGGGTCAGCCAAGTGAAGTTGCTCCTGCATATCTGTTCCTTGCCTCAGACGATGCAAGCTATATTACAGGTCAGGTTATTCATGTTAACGGTGGTCAAATCGTAAATGGTTAATTAACTCGATCCTATTAAAAAAGCCCTGAAAGCATTAACTTTCAGGGCTTTTATTTAAGTCACTTAAGCTGGAACGTGTACAGCTATTTTTTCTCGTGACCAAACACGATGAGCTTTAATCAAGTTTTTAAATTTTTCTGCAACATGCTGGAACTCATCTTCTATGAGAGTCCCTTCATCTGCGACTAAACCGAGTGGTTCAAGTAAATCAGATTTATTGCCTAAAAATACAATTGGTTTTAAGTGCTTATAAGCTTCTAATACATAATGGCGAGCCACCCCATCTTGCATTACTGCCTTTAAATTATCTCCATCTGGAACAATTACTGCATCATAAGCAATTGAAGGTTCAGCCATTTGCATACCATCAGCCACAATAATATTGTCTTTATGATCTTTTACTGGAGCCAAACTCGGCGCAAGTAAATGGACAACAGCACCTTCTTTAATTGCCCAATTTTTAATGGCTTCAAGTGTATCTGACTTCACAAGATTATGAATAAGTACTGCAACCTTTCTACCTTGAATATCTTCAGGTGGGAAAGCCAAGAAAGATAATTTAGCTGATTTTTCAACTGCGGTTTTTTTATAATCTAAAGTTAAGTCTGGCACTTCAATTCCTAGGTTCGCTCCCACTTGACGCGCCAAGTCTAGATCGATATTTGCCAAAATTTCTTGTACCTGACGCTCACGAATATGTTTTCTTTGAACTTTACTTAATTCAAAAGTATAAGCATCGACTACATGCTTTTGTTCATGGGGTGCAAGGCTTTTGTAATAGAGTCGAGGTTGTGAGAAATAATCAGAGAATGTCTCACTTCTTTGACGAAGTTTATGACCGCTAATTTTTTCAGGATAACTTTCAAAACCACCATTAGATGCCGCTGGCGGTGTTTCTACTGGCCAGTTTCCATCAATCGAATTTGGTTGATATGAAGCCTGCCCTTTATGAATCGTATGCTGATGAATACCATCACGTTGATTATTATGGAATGGGCACACAGGTTTATTAATCGGTATTTGGTGGAAGTTTGGCCCACCTAAACGGCTTAACTGTGTATCTGTATATGAAAATAATCGCGCTTGTAACAGTGGGTCGTTTGTAAAATCGATACCCGGTACTACATGCCCCGGACAGAAAGCCACCTGCTCTGTTTCAGCAAAGAAGTTATCTACATTTCGGTTCAAAACAAATCGGCCAATTGGTGTAACAGGGACTAATTCTTCAGGAATAATTTTTGTTGGGTCAAGTAAGTCGAAGTCAAAATTCATTTCATCTTCTTCTTCGACAATTTGTACACCAAGTTCCCATTCTGGATAAAAACCTTGTTCAATTGCTTCATAAAGATCACGGCGATGGAAATCTGGGTCTTTACCTGCGAGTTTTTGCGCTTCATCCCATACTAAAGCACTTAAACCCTGTTTTGGTGTCCAGTGAAACTTCACAAAATGAGATTTACCTTCGGCATTAATTAAACGGAAAGTATGAACCCCAAAGCCTTGAATCGAACGTAAATTACGTGGAATAGCACGGTCTGACATTGCCCAAATTACTGCATGAGCTGACTCAGGAACTAAAGACACAAAGTCCCAGAAAGTATCATGAGCAGTCGCACCAGTAGGCATTTCTGTGTCTGGCTCAGGTTTTACAGCATGGACAAAGTCCGGAAACTTAATCCCGTCTTGTACAAAAAACACAGGTGCATTATTACCGACTAAGTCGAAGTTACCTTCTTGGGTATAAAATTTAATCGCAAAACCACGAATATCACGAACAGTATCTGCCGAACCACGCGGCCCTTGCACTGTTGAAAAACGTACAAAAATTGGGGTCTGAATACTTGGGTCGGTTAAGAACCCAGCTTTGGTTAAACGTTCATTTCCTTCATAAGCCTGAAAATAACCATGAGCCCCTACACCACGTGCATGTACGATACGTTCAGGAATACGTTCATGGTCAAAGTGCGTAATTTTTTCTCTTAAGATAAAATCTTCCAATAAAGTCGAGCCACGAATTCCTGCTCTTAGGCTATTTTGGTTATCCGCTATTTTAACACCTTGGTTTGTAGTTAATGCTTCATTAGTTGCATCATCTCTCACTGTGTCTAACTGTTCAGTTTTCTGGGTAGTATTGGCTTTATTTGCTGCATCAGCACCAGCCATTTCGCTTGTTTTATTAGTTAATTTAGTTTTGTCGTTCATGTCCATTACCTGTGTTTTGAAAGTTAAACTTGGGGTTGAAATAAAAAACGTTTATCAAACTAGTTTTTAAACGTACCTAAATAAGGAAAAAGAAGTTCTACGTATTTACGAGTACTCCAAAGACCAATACTTTTATGATGAGAATCAGGGGCAAGAAACGGGGTAAGTTTGCATATTTTTATTGCAAGATCATGTGATTGCTGTACGCGCTCTTGGAGTGCATCCAACTCACCATCAGAGATATAGCTAAAGAGATAATCTTGAATACGCTGGCTATTCTTTAGTTCTCTGCTATATGCCAAGAAGTTAGAAGAATGATCACTACCAGCAATCCAGTCATGAATAATTTGACGCTCTACAGGGTTAAATACCCCAAACATTTTTCCATTTTCTTCATTAATCATCCGCCAGAACACACTTTGTTCAGGGTCGGTATTAAATTTAATCCACTTGTGATTAATGAGATGTGTAACCAAGCCTTTAACGTCTTCTGGGTTTGATAACCATTGATTAATCGTTTTGCATCCAAATTGTCTGGTTTCGTTATGAATCAACTGACCAACCAAAGCTTTTCTTTTAAGAATCTTAAGAACAAAGTCATTAAGGTTTAAATTATTGATAATGTGTGAAGACGAGACGCCACAATCATTAAGAGCAAATCCACGTTTTAACTTAGTGAGAAACTGCTCTTTGTCTCTGTATTTATTGTAAATATCTTCAATAACTTTAATGGCTTTATGCGCATGGCCATTGTCAATGTTATCAATGGTAATGTGCAGGTTAAAGTATTTAGAATCGATTCCTAATTCAGCAAGCTCATAATTAGAAATCAGAAGATGCAGCGGCAGCTGTTCATATCCTAAATTAAAACCAACAATTTCAGGGATAAATTCAGGCGGTGCATAACCCAATGCAAGTTGCACCACTGCTTGATAATAATATTCGTCTTCTAGAAGTAGATCGAAACTATCGAGGCCTAAACTTCGTAAAAGATCATCATAAATGCAGACATGATTGGCTTTTGGTTCACCTAATCCAAGCTCTTCCAAATAGGTAATGATCAACTCATGGAACATAGGATCATTCCAATAGTGTACAGAGCTATACAACCACGCTCCATCTACTTTCTTAGTTGGAGAAACCTTAATAAGAAATTCAAATGCTTGAGCAACATTATTAAAATATTCTCTGTCATGCCCTGCCTGTCTACGATTTAAATAAGACTGGAATTCCTCACAATTTTTTTTATTATCATTATCAAACCATGCTTTAATGGAATTAATATCTGAAGGAAAATTAACTTCCTTCATATCTATTTTCTCAATTTCTTTAGTTAAAAAGTCTCTTGCCTTTTCTTCTTTTTCAAAACTCGAAACATCCGGATCAAGAAAAAAAACAAACAGTTCATAATAATTTTGTTGATTATCTTGTAATAAGTCTAATAATCGTTCTTTCACTACAACAGGCATTTTCATTCTCCGTTTGTGAGATATCAATTACCATACGTCACACAGACTATAATCAAACTTTAAGTTTGTTATCGTACGTTATGAAAAAAGAACACCAAAACAATAAATCAATAAAATTCAGCTAGATACAAATTAACGCAAAATTACATTTAAACTTTTAGAATAACTTAAATCGCTGTTTTTATATAAAATTTGCAAAAATTAATCTATCTTTACATTTGATATCTATAAAAATTATAACTATTAAAAAATTAACAAAACAACCGATTAAATGGTTTTATAACATTTTAAAAACAATTGAAAAAGGAATTAAAAATGTTTAATACATGCTGCAAATTATTAGCTAAGGAAAAAATTAAAATTGCATTTTTTGAAAGTGCATCTGCTGGCTATCTTGCTTACCGTTTCTCCTTAAGCCCCCATTCTGGAGATATCCTTATAGGTAGTCTGGTAAGTTATGACCTGAGTGTAAAGGAAAAGACCTTACATATTTCCAAGGAACTTATTGAAAAATATACTGCAGAATCAATGGAAGTCACTATAGAAATGATTAATAAAGGAAAAAAACTTTTACATGCTGACCTCTATGTGGCATGTACTGGCCTCTTAAAAAAAGGAGGGTCTGAAACTGAAGAAAAACCCGTCGGAACATTTTTTTATTCAATATATTACAAAAATAACTTTTATAATTTTAGGCGTGTTTTAAAGGGGCCAGCTTTTTTAAAACTCCGAAAACTTCTCTATTACATTACTCAAGATATAAAAATCATTATTTCTGATGAAGCATTTGTTAATCTACATAAAAATTAACAAATATACATTTAGACATATTCATTATTTTTCTTACCGCTTCTGTACCTAAATGTAATTTCTTAAACATTCATATTAATAATGTTTAAAATGAAAATTTGCGTACATTATAAAATCAACAAGTTATTTAAAGTTTATTTATTTTAAGTTTACAGTTAAATATAGGGTAACACCCCTACGCTTCAAATTTAAAATAAGCATGTTTTAATAAACCTATCTGAAGTTCTCAGATAAAACACATCATCATAAATGATATGAGGTAATTAAAATGAGCACTACTAATAATCAATCAAATCAACGTAATAATCCGCAGCAGCAACAACAGCAAAATGACTCTCGTAACAATCAACAGCAGCAAAACAATCAGCAGCAGCAACAAAATGACAATCGCGGCCAACAACAAGGCTCTAACCAAAAAGATTCTGGCCAACAAAACTCAAATAACAACCAACAACGTTAATCGTTTGTAGTTGTTATTTGAAGCGGTCATTTATTTAGGAAGGTGCAGTCACCTTCCTAAATCCAATATAAGCATAAAATTCAATAAAATATGAGGGAATTCTGATGACAGATCAAAATACAGATCATGCTCAATTAGTAGCTGGCGATCATAACTATTCTGATTCTCGCTGGCGTGAAAGCTATCT
>Ga0157359_1001255_pt1 | contig 10261 bp, 5 predicted proteins | sample AttcapACBM3_FD_111482 | JGI IMG/M metagenome (GOLD analysis project Ga0157359, IMG submission 111482) | Fungus gardens microbial communities from leaf cutter ant in Botucatu, State of São Paulo, Brazil - Atta capiguara ACBM3 | ecosystem: Host-associated > Fungi > Mycelium > Unclassified ...
ACTTTACAAACTACTATTAGCAGTTTTTGAAGAACTTTGTTAAGATAGCAAAACTATTGCACATAGTGATTAGGAAGGAATAAAAGTGAGAATGGAAAAAGGAGCATCAGGAGGCATTTGATGAACTAAAGTGGATGTTCACAACAGAACTAGTACTGGTAATACTGGACTTAAATTTAAAAAATTGAGAATTAAGCCAGATATATTAGATTATACAATAGGAGAAGTTCTATCAATGAGGTGTAGATTATGAGTAGGAATGTTGCAAAGGAATAATAATGTTGCAGAAGAACAGGTTGTGAATAAGACCTTGTAGACTAATAATACTGCTGTAAAAGATAGGTTATTTTCAGGATTGGACTTGGTATATAATATTCTATCTATTCTTATAATCTTAAAATTTTGTCTATCTTTTTGGCACAAGTTTAGTCTGCTCCTTGAAAAGATTACTGGGATTTGTCATCATTATTATTTTTAGCTTTCAATTGCTATCAATTTTTATTTAGCTATACTAATCTCTTATACTAATTATAAATTATTCTAAGAGAATTTTTGGCCTCTATATTTTGTTGCAAAGCATTTTGCTTACTAAGTTAAAAATTTTTACATAAATTGAATCATTACTACTATTACTTGTTTTTTATCATTGCTTATACTTTCTAAGCTCTCTATTATAGTACTTACTACAGGTAAGTGGTTGTCAGTTGTCCACACTGCACTATGTTACTGTACATTCTGTTTCTTTCAATAAGTTATGGGCTCTGGTTGCCTTGATTTCTAGTTAGTACTTTTTTAGGCTGCTTTCACATTAATAAGAAGAATTTGACCAACTCTACTAGTGAGCTGACACCTTGTCACTCCTAGACCTGTTATAAATTAAGCTGATCCCAATGACAGGGATCAAGCAGAAAAGAGGTTATATTAGAATGTAACAAAAACTATGCAGTAGTAGCACTTAACTGTATGTTAAAGAATTCAAAGGGGATAATATCAGTATCAAAGATTGAGAAAAGAGATAGAGACAAGAATGTAATAAGAGAAAAGAACTTAAAACCTCTAAAAAAGTTTTTGTAAATGTAAAAGAATATTGTTGAAAAGAATATTAAAAAGAATATATGAATAATGCCACTTTTGAATGCTTTTCCTTGCTAACATACTTCTAAACAGTGAACTATACACTGTGTAACAAGCTCCTTTGGAAAATCTAATGAATAGATTGCAAAGCTTTTTAAGAGTCTCTAATAACATTATCTATTCCAGATAATATACTCTAAAGACATCTCTTAAGTTGAATCTTATAACTGATGATACTAACTGATACTCATCTTGCTAGTCTTTCCTAGGCTACTAAAAATCTCCAAAACTTGTCCAAAAGTGAAAGCTAAGTATTAACAATGCTTACTTAAGAAATAGCAATTAAACTATTTATGAGTAGAAGTATTTAGATAGGGGTTCTTGTTATATATTTATTTAAATATATCTAATATATCTAACTCTATCATGAATAACACTTACTTAAGCTCTACTCTATCCAAAATATCTGCAGAAGTAGATATCTTTCTTTTAATCTGTGTACTACTTTTAGTATGAATTAACTTAGCTCCTTTTCATGTCAAATTACTCTATTACTGATCACATGGCTTCTCATAATCTCCATAAAACTCCAGACTTGATTTCTGAGAACTTTAGTCTATTCAAAGTAGTTGGCTGTCTCCTTTGATTCTTAAATAGTTTTAGTACCAGTATTTAAGAAGTATAGATACTTTGTAGTAATTTAGCTTGAAAATCAACTAGTGTAGTATATTATTCTGAGTACCCATGCTAGAAGTCTGACTTTCTTCCATGATCTACTTTTTATTATAATTATCTTTCTAAATATGACTATTATAACATATAGAGGTATAGTATATCTTCTGGTGTCGAGATCACCTAGAATTTACATTTACATGTGTTGGATAATGTTCTCACACTCTTCCAATATCTTCTATAATTTTTTTGTAAATGGTTTTCTCTTCTGAGCATATTTCTTATTTGATAGTTCTTTCTATTGTTTTTCTCTACTCATGGTTTATATATGAAAACAGTAAATGTAATCTAAATAGTTGAAAAGGTCTTCTAAGGTCTTGGAAGCACATGGTCTTCTTTCTATTCTTTATCTAATACTAGCATAATTGTTATAAACTTAAGACTAGAGTTAAGTCAGAAGAATAACCTTGAATTGGGTTGATCACAAGAAAACTTGATAAAGAGCTCTGTACAAGATTGTCTACCTTATATACCTAGACTGATGGTTCATGCTACACTAAAATTAGCCTATCCTAAATACCTATATATCTGTTTTAAGGTTAACATATGTATAACATATGATATGATATCATTTCTTCTAAAACCTTCTATGACATTCCATGTGACATGTGATTGTGTGACTGTATGACTGTGATGTCATGCTAAACCCTAAACTAAATCCAAGAATAGAAAATAAATCAAAAAATAAAATAAAAATGAGAATAAAAATAAAACAAGTTTAACTTCTGTAATTCTGATACTAATGGTCTTTTTCTACTTATGAGTACCAATTTTCTTTCTCTTTAGTCATTTTCACTAGCTGTTTCTACTCAAGAGCTCATTTCTGACTTTTTCAACTTCTGATCAGTCATATTTCTACTTTATCCTATTATCTGAATATTTGTGGTAATCTCAATTGTACTTATAAGTGTCTATTCTTTGTAGCTAATTCTTTACAAGTACTGAGATATCCCATATCCCCAAAGATTTTATTTTCTGAAATCTAGTTTGATTAATAGCTACCATACTGTCTCTTAAGTTGATTTCTGCTTGAAAAAGCCTAAAACATTACCTTAGAGTATTAAGTCTTCTTATTAAAGCTTTTAAATAGGTTTTAAATGCTTGAAAACTTAGTAAGAGTATGTTTTCTTACAAAAAAGCATTTTCCAGTATAACACCAAATCACTCCATGCTTATAAAATCTTCTTACACCTTACATATGCTAATAACTTATTACCAGTTGGATTGAATATTTATGCTCTTAACTAGCTGCATTTGCATGTATTATACCTACCTCAAACCTACTTAAGGTTACAGGTTCAATTTCTTAGTACTTCTTCATATTGGGTAACAGAGAGCTTTTCTACTATACCATCCCTTCTCTATCTTCTGGTATTCTCTAACTATTTCTTTCTTGAACACTTAAATAGTAATACTGCTACTCTCACAAATACTGAATATGTCAAACAACTTTCCAAAGTCAAAGATGCTTATGAGGGGTTCAAGAAAGAATATGAATACCCCTTCTATTTTTCAGCTATATTTAACTAGGTATTTCAATTCTTAAATCAATATGACAAGTCCTCTCATACTATAAAAGCTTTATATTTCATGGCTTCTCCTCCAGTTGCTCTTTTTAACTCCCAGGCCTTGGCTTTTACTAGCTAGTCTTCTATGGTTGCTTAGAGTAAGATATAAGTCTTTATGTACAAGTTCTACTTCTTCTTACTTAACTCACTATCTTTTTTACTTCCTTGAACTAGTATTACCATGTTAGATAAGAGACTCCTTTGCTGATAACAGATACTTCTGACAATAAGCAGTCTAACAATGATGAGGTAAAGATTATTATGTTAGCTTTCTACAACCATATTCCTAAAAGTCTTCATTTACAGACCCCTGTTTGTATCTTTCTATACACTGTCTTCTACTCATTCTTGAGTTTCCTCAGGTTCTCATGTAAGTAGATAATATAAATAAGCTTTCTGTGCTACATTCCTATAGTATACTTCCTATAGTAAGATTTTGTCTACTTATGAAACATTTCTATCTCACTTGTGATTTCTCTTCTTAGCTTAACTTAGTAAGCCTCTCTTAAATCATTATCTCACAAGTGCTTTTAATGCTATAATCTTATTGTTACCTTCCTAGCTTATTCCTTTTATGGCTGAGACTGATGCTATTAATGACTATAAGTAAGCCTATTATTTTCTATTCTTTGTGAGTACTCAAACCTTTGCTCTTATTTTAGCTCAGGCTTTGTTTGACATGACTCTGGTATTCTACTAGTATGGTATGATTCTCTAGAGTAACATTGCCATTATTTCTAGCAAGCAGATAATAGAATTTATCTTTTTCCAAACATCTACCAGCATACTATATATTATCTACAACCTCAAGTATGCTACTTACCAGTATAAGGATGTCACTAATGAGTATGATTGTATGTTCTATATCTAAGAGACAAAAAATACCAAATCTCATCAGAAATAGTAGCTAGCTAACTTGTTTGTATTCTTGATTACTATTTAATAAATGTTTGGAGCTTTAAGTTCTTTGAAAGATACCTTTTCAGATACTTTCTTGACTGAGTTTCTTTCTAGTTTATCTAATAGAACTATTACTTTACTTCCAAATATTATTTTTTTATATGCCAGATATGATATTACTTTGAAAGCTGCCATCTAATTTTGCCATATAAAGCTATCTAATCCTGCTAGTACAAAAGCCTCTCCTTTTAAGCATATAATTATGATTATTAAACCCAAGTATTAAGACTTTGTCTTTCTATCTACTGATAGTTTTATGACAGAGTTTTTGACCAACACCAAACTTTCAGATTATTAGAATGGAAAATAGTAGACTTAACTTTTTTTATTTTATTTTATTTTTCTTTTCATTTTCATTTATTTTAGACTTAGAGTTAGAATCTAGTATAACATCACAAATTGTCATATAATATGATATGATGTCACACATTGGTCACATATCACATAGAATATCATAGAAGATTTTGGAAAAATAACATTATCTCATATATTAATGGTATATAGTATGTATAGCCTTTAGAATAGGCTAGATTTGATGTAGCATAAACTATTAGTTTAGTATATAAGGTAGATGACTTTGTACTTAGAACTCCATCAAGTTCTCTTATGTGAACTCTAATTATAAGATTTATTTCTTAACTTGATACTTTGAGTCTTAAACTATAACATAGGTACTAATGTAAACTTTTTAATCTTGTATTATATCTTATTCTTTAAATACAGCACCCTCTGTATTTTCTCTTTCATGAGACACTCCTTGTTAGAATTAAAGACGATAGACTTGGTTTCTATCTTATTTTCTCTTATTTTTTATTGAAAGAGTACAAGACAAAGAAGACAAAGTGTGACATGGTCACATGACACATGACACAATCACAGAAGTCACATGCTCATGTGATACAGAGAAGGGCATAGAAGGTTCTAAAACAAAATGAAGTCATATAATATGACAAAGGCATAGTGGCCTTATGGATGAAGCACGGTCTTTAGGGTAGGTTAGGATTAACTTAGCATGGACTATCACCAAAAGGTATATAAGGTAGACTAGATTGTAGTAGAAACTCTATTGAGTTCTCTTGTGTTACTCAATATAAGAATGTGTCTTTTACTCAGCATAGAGTCTAAGTTATAACACTCTTGCATTTCTTCTATATGGCTGATATACTTTGCCAGTATACAGGCTCTTAGATCTACTAGCTCTTTTCACAAGACAATTTTATTTAGATAGGTTACTAGCTAGGTTGCCTTTATTATATCCAATAGTATCTGCACCTCTGTTACTATAAAATATAGTAAACAATCTATTTCTTTTCTAATAGTGATTCTATCTGCCTATATTATATGGTGTAATGACCAGTATCACTTCTTGATGTCTCCTCCTGAAGATTCCAATAAAATCTCTTAATAATTCCATTTGCTCTTGAGTTATAGAAAGATATGGTAATTTCTCTAATTTTGTATTTCTTTTCCAAACACTTTACAGCTTTCTTAAAAAGAACTTTATTATTGGTTACAATTTAACCAGACTACTCTATCTATATATTATATTTTTAAAAAGCCATTGTCTGATTGCTTGTAAGTTCTCTTATATAAATGCTCAAGCCTTCATTCATAAAGACAATCTACACCTCCTATGTACTACATATTTACAACCATTAGATACTGGGCTAATATGTACTGTATCTGCATGTAAGACTTGAAAAAAAAATAGTGTATATGTCACAACTGGTAGTATTTCCAAAGCCATTTTCTGTTGTATCTAACACAGATGGCATATTTTCACATATCATACTGTAACATCTTCTAATTCTAGCCACCAAAAGCACTGTAACAATAGTTTTCCTGTTGCAAACATGTCTTAGTGCTTTACTTTATTATGACAAGCTTTTAATAGTCTTAGTCATTCCTCAATTAGTACTACTATTTGTGGATTGTCACTGCTGGTGACTCTTTTTATAAAGTCTTCCATTTTTAAGATCTAGCTAGTAGTAAGAGATATGTCTTGGAAGCTATATCTGTTCTTTTGTTATTGCTCTCATAAAACCTTTCTCTTTATTGGTTAGATACTTTTTAATCTTATCCAGTCTTTGTTTTATCCTGTATGCATAGTTACTCCTGCATCTATCATCATATTTTGACAGGTTTTTATGAACTGCCAGTTCTTTGGAGTCTGCTATTTTCTCTGCCAACACTGTCAGCAGCAATTTCTGTCTATCTGTTTGGTTATAGCTGCAAATTTCCTGTCTCTCTGCTATCTGCTTTTCTAGTTAATAGACAGTAATCTTTGACAAGTTCCTCATAAAAAAAACCTTCTCACAAGTCAATGTCCTCATAAAATTCTTCCAATTCTAAAGGTATCTTTTCTTTATCTTTTCTTAATAAGACCAGTATATTATTTTTCTCATCATCTGAACTATCCTCAAATTTATCTGGAGGAGGGTTTCTAGAGTACTATTTTCTTTTTAAGAGCCCATCTGATCCAAAGATATTTTTTTTATAGACTATCTCAAAAAAGAAATTCATTCTGATTTAATCCACCTAGTGATTAATAGTTGCATTAGGTATCTTTCTAGGATTATTTAATATCTGTTGTAGCAACTACTAGTCAAGATGATCAATAGACTACTAAGTAAACTTAAAGATGAAGTATTTTATAGGAATTACAAGAGAACTTAACAAGAAGTTCCTAATACATTTCTATACTATTTATACAAAAGAGTCATGGTCCATGCTAGCAATAAATAGTCCTATCCTAAAGTACACATATTGTCTATGAGTTCACCACACCATTACTATAAGGCAAACATACCTCTGACATCATTATTCTAGTTCTTTCTACTATATTCTAGACCTATGACATTACATCATGTAATACATTATGTAAATATGGTCATATGCCTCTTCATCATTCAAAAGAAAAAGAAAAAATAAGAAAATCAAAATAAATTGTTAGTGTCCTAGTATACCATGACAATATCCCTGCTAAGTACTTTATATCAGTTTTTACTATGAAGTTTCTGCATCTCTCAGCAAATATATTTTCTACTTGAGAGTATGTCTCAAGCCACAAAGCTCTCACTTCAGTTGAGAATATCTCAGTTACCTGAAATCCATTAATAGTGAATTAAACTTCTTATAGTATATTTTCCTAAGCTTGTCCTTATCTCTTTGGTAAATGTAAATATAGTATTCTACTACCCTTCAGAATATATCAACTGCTAAAACAATTGGTTGCTTACTAGGGAACTTAGGATTCTGAGTATGAAAACAACTCTCTATTAATATTTTTAAATCTAACTATGCCTTTTTTTGGACTGACCCCCACTCAAAAGGTACATCTTTCTTCACTACTTTATACAGTGGGGCTGTTATAGTTACAGAGTTGGAGATATAATTTCAATACTATACTACTGTCTCTATGTCATAGTATGCTTGAACTTTTATATTTTATTTTGATCTATTTTTTTAATCTTTTTTTCTTTTTTCTGTTTCTTTTATTTCTTGGATGATAAGAGACATATGACTGCAATCACATGACATAATGTTGTAGGCCTAAAATTTAGAAAAAGAAGTTGGAAAGATGACATTAGAGTGTATGTCAACAGCATATTTATCTTATGGCTAACACATAAACATTAGGATAGGGTTATTTATTGTTAGCATGGACTATAAACTATCTGTATATATAGAATAGCAATACATCAGTAACTCCTTATCAAGTTCTCTTGTGATCTCAATGAGACTCTTGTTTTATAAGACTACTTAGTACACTATTGATTATTTTAATTAGTAGTTGCTACAACACTCTAAGAAAACTCTTACATTTACTATGTTTTTACAAGCTTTCCATTTTAAAATCTTTTCAATAATGTCTAGAGTAGGTTTCCTTTCTTGATACAAATAATTGAACCCTACAATAGTAATGTGATCACTGCACATCATAGTCTTAGAGTCTGAGAATATTCCTCCAGTATGCTTCATTTACTGTAGTATTCAATTTACTGTATTTAGATGTTCAAATATGAATTTTCTAATTCTAGCGTTGTTTGCAAGCATCTCATAAGTTCTATTCTTTTTCTCATATTAAGTTGCTAGTTCTCTAACCAAGACATTATTAATATAGAGTAATGTATACTTCAAAATCTCTTTCTTTAGTATATAAGTTACATCCTCATAGAAAATTGGTATAGAATTTATCTAACTCATAGGTAAGATAACTAATCTGAGTGCTCCAAACAGAGTTTGGAATATAGTGAAATCTTATGAATACTCTGCTAATATCTACTTATTATATTTTATATACAAATCTAATGTCACATTACAAACTCTTTTTACAAAGTACATAGCCAATTCTTCTGTAGCTAGGAACAATCCCAAGTAAGCAATTGTGACCTTATTAAGTGGTTTTAGACTTTATACTATTCTAAGACTTTTTCTGTCTTTTTTCATAATATAAAACTACCTCAACTGATAAAATGAGTTAGAAAACTTATATACTCCAGCATTAAGTTTTCTCTTAATTATAGTACACACTTTCTTATATATAGTATTCTAAACAAGCATTCTACCTACAGCATATATGTTGTGACAACCACTAGTCACAAAGACTAATAACATCACTAAGATAAACTCAATAGAAAGTATTTCATGAGAATTATAAAAGAATTCAACAAGGAGTCTCTGATACATTCCTATACTATTTATACAAGTACATGTAGTCTATGCTAATAATAAATAACCCTACTCTAACATCTATATATCATTTATGAGTATCATAGAGTAAACATACTATTAATATACATCTTGACATTATCCTTTCAGCCCCTTTTCCTACATTCTAGGCCTATGATATCATGTCATATAATATATCATGTGACTACAGTCACAGGCCTCTTTATTATCCAAGAAAAATAACAACAAAACAAAAGAAATATTAAATCAAGAAAATAAATAAAAAGAAAAGAAAAATGTTCAAGTCTAGGTATACTATAATACATAGGTCCAGAGTCTACTAAAGCTCAAATAGAGAACATTTATAAGTGTCCATAGTTTTAAGAGTAATAGAGAGATATAGGAAAGTTTTACAGATATTGAGATTATTAATTGTGGACTTTAGAAACAACTTCTTTTTCTACTAGAGACATCTAACAGAGGTTGCAGAAACTAATAGAGATAAACAAGCAAATATGTCTGGTAGTTTACTGTCCTTGGGGTTGTATTCTTCTATCTCAAGTATAGTAAACCTATTTACTAGTGGCCAGAGTATACAAATTGCTGGCCACTCTATACAAAATCCTAACTATTTATAATGCTATTAGACTATTATAACCAATGTTGCTTCTTTCCTCCTACCACCATCTTGAGTGGTTAGCGCTCATAGGAAATAATAGTGATTTAACATCTTTCTCTACTCTGAGTGAGTTAATCATGAAATCAAAACATACCCTCAGTGTGAAAACGCTGGTGGAAGTCAAGGAAATAGAAAGCTTTTTTATGAAACCCAGGCTTCAAGAGTCTGGGGATGAATCATTGATGGATTGGAACAAAGACATACCTGAAGTTCAGTCCTCACCTACACCCTATATCTCTCCAGTAGGAGAGAATGTGTTGTCACCTTGCGCTCTGTTACATAATAGGGATGCAAGAGGGAAGAGAAGGGCAGAGCTGATTGATTCTGGCCCTTCATTATTAAACTATGGTGGAAAACAGCCTTTGATACCAAGTTCCTAGGATAGAGTTCATCACGCATTATCTATCTTCAGAACAGATGAAACATCTGAGATAGATGCCATCAATATGGCTCAGTCAATTTCAAGAATTATTGATTACATCAAAAGTAGCCTGGCAGACAAGAAGTTGCCCATTAAGGATTTTGAACAAGTTACAAAGAGCTTTTGGAGCCTCATCACAGCCATTTACTTCTCTAG
>Ga0157359_1001257_pt1 | contig 10255 bp, 2 predicted proteins | sample AttcapACBM3_FD_111482 | JGI IMG/M metagenome (GOLD analysis project Ga0157359, IMG submission 111482) | Fungus gardens microbial communities from leaf cutter ant in Botucatu, State of São Paulo, Brazil - Atta capiguara ACBM3 | ecosystem: Host-associated > Fungi > Mycelium > Unclassified ...
AAAAATTCTTGGGAGTTCAGCAAAAAATGCGAGAGTGACAATATTCTAAACTTTTGGAAAATAACATTCCAAGCTTCGAATCTCAAAGGAAGTCAGTTCTTGGACTTAGTTAATAATGATAACAATCCTATTGAACCAACGTATGCCAAAGGTGGATCGTGGCTGAAGTCATTTGGTCATTCAAACTCGCTATGTGCTCGAGCTACAAGAGCTATTACAAGTCATGCTCTGATAGGCAAATACAGACTTAGGTTCTTTCCTAGAGAAGAATTTAAGTGTTCATATGGATTTTATCCTATTGAATCAAGACATCATATTCTTCATGAATGTAACAGATTTAATAGGTATTGGAATCTGAGAAGAGATTCGTTAAGCCACTTTGTCATGTTCTTGGTCTTTAATCCGAGTACATTTTCATTTTCTAACTCTTTAGCTTAATTATTCAAGTAAGACTTAGAGATTTAGTGTTTATTTATGCCTTGTTTTCTTTTTCTTTTTCTTCTTCTTGTTCCTTCTCCTTTTCCTATTCTTTTTCTCTTTTACATGTAGTTTTGCCTCCCTGTATGTAGTTACGACATGTAGCTACCACAATCTGCCCTCATGTTCCATGTAATAAATTGTTGATTATAAAATAAAATAAAATAAAATAAAAAAGTATATATAGTGTAGTAATACATTGAAAACTCCTTGTTGAGTTTTCTTGTGATCCCCACAAGATATTTTGCTCTTAATTTTACTTAGTAGTTTATTGGTCATTCTAAGACTAGTAGTTGCCATAATAGTTCTCCACCCTCTAAGTTCCTAGTCCCTGATCCAAAATATATGACCCATGCAACTCATAAAAATGCAGCATGTAAGATAAAGCCAAAGATCATTCTAATTCACCTTCTATATTCTTAGATAACACATAATTACTAGTTTTGGACTTCTGAGATATCCTTCTAGATCTCAAATAGTGAGATGTAAACCATATCTAACAATGGGCTTTGTATTTGTCAATATTTGATTTTGCTTTGAAGCATATAGCTGGTAAGAGTATGAAACAAACAGATAGTTTGAGTAGAAAAGTGGATTGGGCAGAAGGTGTAGAGAAAGATAATCAAAATCAGGTGATGCTAAAAAAGAAGTAGTTAGAGATTAAAGTAATAGAAAATGAACAGTTATTGATAGAAGGAGCTAAAGAAGAGATTATAGAAAATCAGAAGAAAAGAACAATGAGATAGTAAAAGTAGTAAAAGAAATGAAGAAGGCAGGAGTCAGATTATTGAGGAATGATGAGTGGTAGATTGAAGATGATTTAGTATTGAAGAAAGGAAAGATGTATGTTCTGAAAGATAAGAGTTTGAGGTTAGAGCTTATTTGACTATATCATGATATACCAATAGCAAGATATAAAGAATAGTAGAAGACAGTTGAACTGGTTACTAGGAATTATTGGTAGCTAGAATTAACAAAAGAGGTGAAGTGATATGTGGAAGAATATAATCATTATCAAAGGATGAAGAATAGAGATACCAGCAGGAAAATTAAAACTAAACGCAGTATCAGAGAGAGTATGGCAATATATATCTATAGACTTTATTACAAAGTTACTAGTATCAAGAGATCATGATTCAATCTTGGTAATATGTAATAGGTTCTCAAAAATGTTGTATTTTATAACAATAACAGAAAAAATAATAGCAGAAGAATTAATGAGGCTATTTAGAAACAATGTGTAGAAGTTGTATGAGTTATCTGAGGGTGTTATTTCAAACAGAGAACCATAGTTTGTGGTGAAGTTAATGAAGGAGTTAAATAAGATGTTGAGAATAGAAATGAAGCTATCAACAGCTTTTTATTTCACAAATAGATAAACAGACAGAGAGAACTAACCAAGAGCTAGAACAGTACTTAATAATATATATTGATTATAGGCAAAATAATTAGTTAGAATAGTTGGCAACTGTAGAGTTTGCTTTTAACAACAAGGTACATACAGTGACAAAGTCATTACTGTTTAAAGTTAACTATGAATAGAAGTTAAGGATAGACTTTGAAATTAAAAAAAGAGAAGTATGTGAAAGTGGAGGAATTTGTAAAGAAAATAAAAAAGATATATAAGGAGGTAAAAGTGATATTGAAGAAGTTATAGAAGAAGATAAAAAAATATGCAAATAGAAATAGGAAGAAGGCAAAAAAGTATAAATAAGAAATAAAAAAATGAAGAAGTTGATGGAGAAGTTTGTAAGACCTTATAAAATCAAGAAAATTATATTAGAAAATGCAGTAAAGTTGGAATTGTTAGTATTGATGAAAATTTACCTAGTGGTTGATATAAGTAGAATAGCATTATATTAGAAGCAAGTAAAGGGATAAAGAAAAAGAGAAAGAGTATGAAGTTGAAAATATATTAAATAGAAGAGATGTAAAGAGAAAGCTGAAGTATTTGGTCAGGTAGAAGAATTATACAGCAGAAAAAGACACTTGGAAGGGATTGGAGAATTTAAGAAATGTGATGGAGTTAGTGAAGAGATTTGAAAAAAAGATTAGAGAAGAAGAGATAAGGAAGGTATATATAAGAAAGAAGAAGAAACTATTGAATTTAGAGGCAGAGATGTTTAAAAAAAGTGAATGACTGAGGAAGTATACTGCAAAAATATTGTTTGGATGAAATAATGAGAAGTTTGAAGATAAGTATTTAAACAAGTTAGAGAGAAGTTAGGTGAGATAGAAAGAGAAAGAGAGGTAAGTTCTTCAAAAATAGAACCTTAAGAGAGAATATTGTTATAGTGTACTTGAATCTTTGGATTTGATTTTGATTTTATTTTCTTCTTATTTATTTTCTTGGACAATAAAGATATATGTGACCATAGTCACATAATACATTATATAATATTATATCATAAGCTTAGAATATAAGAGAAGAGACTAAGGGAATATTGTCAAGATGCATATCTTATCATATTCCATTCCAACTATATCCATTCCTAATCTATGAATAACACTTTTCTTCCTTATCTAACCTCTTCTAGTACAGATCACCTCTCTTCATTTCCCCTTAGATGTTCTTGCTCAACTCTTGCTAACTTTATAGATCTCTATCTCCAATATCCAAGGATTACTAGTAAACTGTTATGATCTTAGGCTTGGCTCAGGTTACAACTTAGGCAAAGGTTTGAGTTAGAGTGGAGGAAAGAGTCAATTGGTAAAGCATAAAGATACAGAACTATATCTACATCTATATATACCTATTGACAGTGAGGTTAAAATATAGTAAACATATGTTAATGATGTCACAAAACATGAGGGAACAGAAAGAAAACAATACTTACTACATGAGATACTGACTAAGATAATTTTAGCATAGCTAATCATTATGTTATAAAGATAAAACTCTCAATCCTATAGTCTATGCTGTAGTCATATAGTAGATATGAGAAGGTAATTGTAATATAAACCAGAGTAACTTACTTAATAGTCTTTATTCCAGATAATTATTTTAGATAGTATATCTAGTATATATAATCAGATAGTTTATACTATACTAACTTTATCCTGAAAATTGACTAAAACTAATACTCTCTTCCAGTGTTAACAACAATATATCTCATCACTCTCTAGTGGGTTTAATCTACTAAGTTCTCCAAGTTCACTTCCAAAATATATGACTAGTATAGCTAGTAGAGGTATAGCATATAAGCTGAAGCCAAAGGTTATTTCAACTTATCTTTTACATTTTTGAGTAACATACTAAATAACTTATTTGGACTTCTAAGATATCTTACTGGATCTTAGATAATGAAGTGTAAACCATATTTAATATATTTACAATATGTTCACCTCATAGTATACATATAATATACTCATAGATAATACATAGACTTCAGAATAGAGTTATTTATTATTAGTACAGACTATATACTTGTAATATAAAACTACTTAGTATGCTTATAATACTCTTATCTTTTTTCTTTTCTTATTTTAAACTTAGTGAAGGAAAAACAATGTGATATCATATATGACTGTTACAACTGTCACATAATTGGTCAAAAATGTTACAGCCATAGTCACAACATTATGTAATACATCCAAAGAATAATATTATACATTATATGAGATGATGACTTTTATCTACATAACTCATAATATTTAAGATAGATTAGATATAGATATACCCAGACCATGTACAAGAGATATATAAAGTAGACACATCTATACTAGGAATCCTACTGAGTTTTCTTGTACTAAATAATACAAGTTTTTCCTTTTAACTAAACTCTTGGTTCTAAGTTATAACACACAGACTAATATATATTAGTGTATGTTGTAGTAGGAGGTTTTCTGTTGAGTTTCTTTTGTAAATTTCAATACAAGAGTAATAGAGATATATTAGTCTTATGTAATTTTGTATGCCTTCACTATCACTTATATTAGTTACTATAATAATTCTACTTCAGACATTCTTACTAGACTTTTCAACAACTCTATAGATCTCTACCCTGATATCTGAGGACTATCTAGATCTAGGGTAACTTATTTACAGTCTCTATTTTTAGATAAATACTCTAGATAAAGAGTAGTATATAAGTCAATAGTTATGCTGTAAACTATTATCCTGAAAATCAACCAAAACTAATACTATTTTCTAGTGTTGGTAATAATATATTTTACTATCCTCTAGTGGACTTATTCTTCACAGATCATCTCAAGTAGCTCATTCAAAATATATGATTAGTATGACTAGTAGAATTATAGTATATAAGCTGGAACTAAAGATTATTTCAACATATATATTTGTTTCTCTAACTTTTGAGAACTCACTAATAGATCTCAGATAATGAGGTATAAACTGTATTTAACATATTTATTTAAAGTAGTTGGCCTATATTAATTAAGTTCTTATATGTTTCAATATACAAAATACTACTTCTATCTCAATCCTACTCATTGTTAAGCATGGTCTTTTGACCTCTCAATTATTCACTATGTTATAACTTAAGTCTCAAAGTGTTAAGACAAAAGAAGAATTTTGTATTAGGTTAAAGTGTCTACTTTATATACACTAGCTAGTTAGTCTATATAAAACTAATACTAACCTACTCTAAAAGCCATATATTATTTATAAGGTTAATATGTAGTAAGTATACTATATGACATCATTATTCCAGAATCTTCTATGTTCTTTCATGTGACCATGACTGTAATATATATAACAGTTATATGTAATATTATATTATAACTCTAACCTTAAGTTTATTGTTTTCAACTTTAATATCTTACTTTATAAGACTACTTAGTATACTATTGACTATCTTAGTCCATGGTTGCCACAACAACAAGGAATATATTAGTAGTATTTATTATCTCTCACTAGTTGGCTTATTTCTCTTTGTAATACTAATCTAATTTGACATTTTTTCTTTTCTTTTCTATTTCTTTTATTTCTTGGACAATGAGTCACATGATGTATCATATAATATAATATCATAGGTCTCAAACATAGTAAAAGAAACTAGAACAAATGATATCAAGAGTATAGATATAAATATATTTGTCTTGTAATAATAATATAGTAAACTTATAAATAACATATATAGTTTAGGGTAAGACTTGTAATAGTAGTATATATAGCATAGGAATACATCAAGAACTTCTTGTTGAGTTCTCTTGTAATCCCCATGAGACTCTTTGTGATAAGACTACTTAGTACACTATTAACTATCTTGGTTAGTAGTTGCTATAACAGTTTAATAGCTTAATTTAGTAGAAATTCTGGTATTACTTATTTGAAGGCAGCAAAAAATGTTCTGCACTATCTCAAGAGTACTATAGATTACAATCTTGTATTGGGAAGATATAGTAATAATAATTTTGATCTTGTTAAATAAGAGTAATTCAAACTGGACCTAAGTTCTAATGATTAAAAATCTGTTAGAGGTTTTATCTTTGATATTACTAGCAGCTCAATTTCCTAATCTTCAAAGAAGCAACCAACTGTTACTACTTTTTCTATTAAAACTAAGTATATTGCTTCAGCCAACACTATAAAAGAAGTAACTTTACTAATAGAGCTTGGTTTTTCTTAGACAACTGCTACTATTATACATGATGACAATTAAGAATATATTATCCTAACTCATAATCCTATGTCCCACTCTTGAGCCAAGTACATAGATATATGTTATTATTTTATTCATAAATACATCAAAAACAGAAATATTCACCTCAATTATATTTTCACTAAAGATATAGTTATGGATATTTTTATCAAAACTCTTTCTTGTAAAGCCTTTATCAAGTTCTACACTCAGCTTGGAATTCTCTCTTGTAATTGATATCTCACTAAGTGGGAGTGTCAAATTTTATTTATTTATTAAGACTAAACAAAAGGGAAAATAAAAGAAAATTAAAAAGAAACTAAAAGAAAAATAATAGAAAATAACATTATACAAAGGAGAAAGCATTTAGGTTAAATTCCAAGAATGATATGAAGTAGCTTATCATGTCTTTTCTTAAATTGCAGTATTTGTTAAACCTTCTACAGCCATAGAAAATATGACATCTTGTTTCAATTGAATATACTCCATATAAATAACTAAACTCTTCTCTTGGGAAAAATCTGACTCAGTATTCTCTTATAGAAGCATGATTAGTGATGGCTTGAGTAGCTTAAGTACAAAGTGAATTTAAGAAACCAAAATTCTCAATCCAAGGCCTTCTTTTTGTATAGAAAGGCTTAATGTTTAAAAGATTATTGTTTAACAGATTTCTTTCTTTGAAATTCAATGTTTTGAACTTAGTATACCATTCTTTGATAATATTGTCACATTCCTTCTTCTTGCTGAAGTCCTATAATGTTTTGCTAGAATAGAGTGGAATAAGATTGAATTTTTTTATTTTCTTATTTATCTGAGTATGAAGACACTACTCTTTGTTACTAGAGCAGTCTCAGAATTCAATGGAGTTTTCCAAGTGTTCATCAAATAACTTTTGAAGATCTTCAGATATTACTATTACTTGGAGTTAATACAGATGTATGAATGAATCAAAAAAAATTTTATACTATATAAAGAGTATCTGTAATTACAATAATGCAAGAAAAATCAGGTATTTAAACTGTCTAGTTAATTTCACATCTGAGAGTAAACAATTCTACTCTGTTGAAGTAATACTAATGGTATAATGAAGCATTTTCTTTAATAGGCTGTTAAATAAATGAATATGAGTAATAGAAGTAGCTATATTGTTCTTGATGCTAGTATCTGAGACAACAACAACCATATTAGGATCTGATGATGTATTAAATATGATATTGTCAAGAATGTTGCAATAATGTGTTTTGCTCTCATTAAAGTGGTAATTGGTTTTGTGAAATAAGAACTGACTAGAAAAAATGTTCATTCCAGATGAAGTTCTCTGTTTAGAGAATTAAATGATGGAAAAACTCCATTAAGACAGTTATTAGCATCTATTATAGAGCTCTTGATATTTAATTTTTGCTTGAACATTATAAATTTCAAGAACAAATAATATTGGCATGATTAAGATATAGAACTTTTTTTCAAAAAATGCTTTTATGACATGATTATAAGAGAGGGTAGCTAATCATAATTAATTTCTACCACTCAGTTTTTGAAGATATAAATGAATAAAAATGAGGCCAACAATAGCCTTAATTCTCATTGTCAATGAGATATGGAATACTCTCAGAATCCATAATAAAGCTCTTCATTATATTTTATTAAGCTTATTGAGAGGATAAGATAAAGGCACACTGTTGTAGTATCACAAAGGAAAGCCATAAATAGCAATGGAGAGGATATAAGTTTTGTAAAGAAGATGTTTTTGATATGGTAAAAGTCCCCAAGTTGAGTTATCTAGCATTTTCATATCAGACATGCAAAATCTGGATGCTAGCTTCTTTATTTAATATTTTATTTTCATTTTTATTTATTTTTCTATTTTAAACTTAGGATTAGGATTAAAGGTGATATCACAATCATGTTGCCATATATCAGTCACATCAAATAACACAGTCACAGTCACAGTCACAAGGTCACATAGAAGGACATAAAAGGTTCTGGAAGGATGATATCATAACAATGTGTCTTACACATGTTGGCCTTGAGGCAAATACATGGTCTTTAAGATAGGCTAGAGAAGTAATAGCATAGACTATCATCATTTAGTATATAAGGTAGACATTCTTGTACAGAGTTCTCTATTGAGTTCTCTTGTGTTAACCCAATACAAAGTTCATTCACTTGTCCTGCTCTAAGGATCTGAGTTTGTAACATTTCATGCTTTTAATTGTTAATAGAACTTTGTTAGTGTAAAAGTTACTATATTGTCAAAATGAGAGCTTTCTGTCAAAAATGAAGCCCAAATATTGTCAAGTTTCTTTAGAAGATAGTACTAGACCTTTACTATGAGAGAGATCAAGTTAGGTAAATTAAAGAAACTGTGTGTTTTAGAAAAGTGAAAAACTTTAGTTTTCCTATATTCAATAACTAGACTAAATTGATCAAGAAGTAAAGAAATAAGTTATTTTTTTCAAGAAATTTCTCTTGAGATATGAGAAGACCATTGTCTATAAAAAAACAAGAAGGAAACTGGAATTTTTAGATTTTTTGCACATTTTTCAAAAATATAAAAAAGAAAAAAAAGATAAAGAGCTGATAAAATGGAAGATAAAGCAGAACCCTGTCCAATACTAACATTAACTTTGAATAAAGGAGAAGAAAAATTGTTCCAAAGATATTAGGTTTTTCTACCAATTATTTAATTGGAAAAGAATTTAGAAATTTTTGGATTAAATCCAGCCTTGTTCAAAATAAGAGGAATGAGACAGTAATTCAGTAAAGGGAAGAACTGGACAATATAAAATTCCAAATTACTTGTTTGAATATTTTTGACCTATTTTAATCAGATTAGATGAGTTAATAAAATACCTATATCTGAAGTAGAATGTTGCTTGAGTTCTCTAAGTTGATTAGAATAGATAAAATTATTGAATATGGAATAGAATTGCATTCTTTCTCCAATGACTTTTTCAATCAATTTATCAAGCATGTTCAATAGCATGATAGAATACAAGGACTTGGGAGGATTATATGAAATTTTGTTGGGTTTTAAAATGATAATCAATATAGACATCTTAAAATGAGAAAGCCAATAATCTAGGTTTATAAAAGAATTATTATACTTTAAGATGACAGCCCTAAACTCTTCTTTCAAAAAATGTTTCTACTTCATTATCAGTTTGGATTGAATCTCATCTAAAATGTCAATATTAATTTGGCAATTTTGGATAGAGTTGAATAATTAATGAAATACTTGCCAAAGTTTATTGAGTTTGATATATGGTTAACCATTAAACTATAGTGCTTCAATGACAAGCAATTTTTTTTCTTTTAACCCAGTTCATGAAATCTCAAGGTCTTCAATTCTTGGATGTGATTTCTTGAATTTTATTGTCAAAAAATATTTGTTTGGTTTCTTAACTATATATTTGAACTTCTTTCAATCCTTTATTTGTTTAAAAGACCTGTAGCTCAATAGATTCACCTAGCATTCTTCATTTCACCAGTCTTTAGATCATTTTGTGATTTTTACTCATTTCAAATATTTCTGCCACATGTGATTCAAAATTCTTGCAAATTCTTGAACTGTAAACTCAAGTAATTCTTTATTTGTTAAGTGAAGAGTATTGATTTTCTTAATGTTTTCTATGATTTCAGATATAAACTTTATTTCCTCTTCACTATTTTTAATGATGGTTTATCTATTATCTTGTATGAACTCTTCACTAATGTGAATATTAACTACCAGAGTAGTATGATCCAAAGAATATCATAAATCTGGAAGAATTAAATAGTTATTAAGTTCCAAAGAGTTAGATCTAAAAAATATTAAGTTGATAACAGAATTTGAATCATTGTTGTTATCTGAATATCTAGTAGAAATAAAATTAGTAGAGTATGAAAACAAAAGATCAAAAGTGTCTGCAATGTCTAAAAGCAAATCACTATGTATTGAGTAAAATGGATATTTAGGATTCCAATCTCTATCTCTAATGTTATGGAATGCTTTGGATACTAATCTTTTTCTTTTTCTTTTATCTATTTTTCTTGATTTTATATTTTTTTTCTTTCAAATTTTTTTTTCTTTTTTTTTTTTTATGTTGTAGATGCAAGTGTTATTTCTGCTCCATTACAGGTCCTTTGTTGTAACATCATTGGCCACCTACCTAAGGGGAGAACCTAGAAGATTA
>Ga0157359_1001258_pt1 | contig 10250 bp, 5 predicted proteins | sample AttcapACBM3_FD_111482 | JGI IMG/M metagenome (GOLD analysis project Ga0157359, IMG submission 111482) | Fungus gardens microbial communities from leaf cutter ant in Botucatu, State of São Paulo, Brazil - Atta capiguara ACBM3 | ecosystem: Host-associated > Fungi > Mycelium > Unclassified ...
AATCATTGTCATCACAGATGCCATTCTAGCTATAAGACATATTTTTGATCCATTTACTTATTCTTATCAACTGTACTTTATTGCTATATCCCAAGACCTTAAAGCCTTCTTTAACAAGAACTCTAATAATCCTATTTTGTTTTGGGATTGCTCTAGCAGCAATAAATGGCTCTCTTATTTAGTAGTTGACAAATAGAATAAACAGCTTAAGATAAACACTATCTTCCCATGCAAATCTTTCTGGGAATTTAGCAAAAAAGAAGAATTTGATTCAATTCTGAAGAACTGGCAAATAACTTTTCAAGCATCAGATTACAAGGGAAATAACTTTCTAGACTTAAATTACAATAACAACTTATCTACCAGGCTTATTTACTCTAAGAGGGGCACTTGGCTTAAACATTTTGGACACTCTAATACATTGTGTGCATGTACTGTCAGAGCCATCACAAACTATGCCCTAATTAGTAAATATTGTCTTAGTATTTTTTCCAAAGAATCCTTTGCTTGTCCATATGAAGACTATTCAATTGAAATTAGAAATCATATCTTATATAGCTGTAAGTATTATAAGAAGTATTGGAATTCTAAAAGGGATTTATTGAAAGACATCATCACATTCTTCAAGTTCAATCCAGGAGTATTTTCCTTCCATGAAGATATTACTTAATAGCAGTTTCACTGATATCCTCTTTGTTATAACTTAAGGCTTAAGAGTTAGAACTAGAAGTTAAACCTTGGATTGGGTTCATTACAAGAGAACTTGATAAAGAACTCTGTACAGGATTGTCTACCTTATATACTAAAATCTAATGGTCTGTACTCTACTACTTTAGCCTACTCTAAATAACCATATGTATAACATGTTGTATGATGTCATTCCTTCTAGATCCTTCTATCATTTTTCATTGTGCCATGTGATTGTGTGATAGTGTGACAGTAACATGTCATGCTAAACTCTAACCCTAAGTTCAAAAATAGAAAATAAATCAAAAATAAAATAAAAGTAAGAAGGAAATAAAATGAAACAAAGTCTACTCTTTGTAATTCTGACACTCTTGTACTAGTAATATCATTGTCTACTTTTTCCCTTTTCCTTTTCCTTTTTTCTTTCTTCCTTCCATTATTTAAGTAGTTATATTGTAAATACCATGGTCTACCACTGCATTCCATATAATAAATTATTGAACTTAAAATAAAATAAAATAAAACAAAATAAAAGCACACTATAACAAATATACTATATCTGTAAGAAGACCTGTTCTTTCACCAAATCCTAACACTCCAACACTGTTAAAGCCTGTGGAGTTCTCTTTCTCTCTAAACTGTAAATATAAGATGGATATTTCTATATTGAACAAGAACATTCTCAATGGAGTACCAGAAGAATAAAAATGCTTATTACTTGCTAAACAAAAAGTTATGACACATGCTGGCACAAAACTAGATATCTGTTTGCATATAGTAACATTGTCAGATGAATGGCAGTAGAAGTCTTGATCACTTCAACAGTAAGCACCATAATATCTGTGATAAAATATTCTCATAAATTATGGAAGATGACCCTCTGATGCTTTTTCAATGATAAAACAAGAAGTGGTAAACTTGAGTCTATATTGCCCTAACAGCTACTATTTTGTTCTAAGGCAACAGGATCAACTAATGGAAGAAATTTATAGAATATTAGAATAGAGTGAAAAGATGATGTTGGTCTTGAAGCAAGAGCATAAAACAAGTATCAACACTGCTTTGAGTATCAATTTTGCTCCAACTTGATTCTATTCAATGACTTCCACCACAAAAAATCATATTGTACATCTATAGCTGGCAAATCCAATTTGAAGGTAAAGGAGTCTGCTGATGGCACTTTGACAAGAAAGAAGAAGGATGTTGTTGCTTGTTGAACCTTGCTGAGTGAGCTGAGTAGAACCTCAGCAATGTACTACTTCTGACAGAAGATTGGCATTGTAGGTGGAAGGATGGATATATGTCAAGTATGATGTCTAGAATTATTATTGTCAAATTCTAGTAGTTGAGCCCAGTCAACCCCTAACAACATCATGGGCCATTTAAAAACTATTCCAGAAGACAAGATCCCTATACATATTTCAGACTCCCAGCTAGAAAAGAACTTCAGAACCTGTTCTGAGATTCTAATTCTGGATGAGGCAAAGGAAAAGGCAAGAGACCTTTGTGATTTATCCCCAGCATTCGAAAGAGTGATCAAGAAACTTCTAGAGAACATCTGTTAAGAAAATGACAAAGTCTTCAATAAATGGTATACAATACTGTCTGCAGTAGACACATATATCTCATGGGGAGAGGTAAGGAAAAGTGTTCTCAATCTATGGCTTCAAAATGAACCAGGGGATGATCATATGTAATTTTCATCTGGTGGATTATCTTCTTTACATAGTTCAACAAGAATAGATATATACAACAAGATATTTGAGAACTTCTCAAATTTAATAACTCAGCTGATCCACTACATGCCATCGCCTTCCAGTTTTGCAAAACCTGGTAGATGGGGCCAAATTCAGGAAAAGGATCCTCCTATTCTCTACTTTCATCCAGCTTCTGCCACTGGTCTTCCACTGTGCACATTGTATGAGGTCTTCTGCCAATTCCAATGTGAAACATCTGTTCTTCTTCCAAATGACCTAGCAATGGCCAAAGTGGTGGCTGCCCAGATTGCTGCCTTTAGACTTTGTCTCAAAATGGCAGATGAGTTTGAGAATGAGAATGAGTATGAGGAAGCTTTTGATTCCTGTATGGCTGACCTTTTGGAGAAGATGGAGAAGTAGCATATTTTGAGACCAAAATCAGCCATTCACTATGGCAGAGTTAATCAGTGTATTAAATAACATGACATAGTCATAGCCATTCATGAGAATAAGATAGAATCTGGATATGGAGGATGTGATATATACATGCAGATTGCTGCTGATCATTACTTCCTTGTGAGGGTTCTTACTGGCTGGGCTGAGACAAACCCAGAAGCCAATAATTTCCTCAGCAATAGAACACTATGTTTTTTGATCTGTGTCCTGAGTATGTATACTATCCACTGATCTTTGCAATTTGCAATTACTGGCTTATTTCTGTCTAGAACACATGTTGTATATCTGTAGTGAATTCTATGATGGATACAAACCAGTCATGGAGCTGCTTTCTAAGTCAGTGTTTATGATTTCTGACCTCACTCACACTCGTTATATTAAGGTGGCAACACTGTTGTAGGCATTAGTCAGAGGGATAATCTCTTTGAGATAGTGAGAGATCATGTTGAGGCCTCTGTTACTTATATTATATTGATTACAGGCTAGTGTTCCAGCCACTTAAACCATCTGAAATCCTATTTGTACCTTATACTCCTCGTATATATAGGATCTGTGAATTTATTAAAAAAGCAAAAGATAAAACCAGCACTCTTACTTTCAAGTCCAGGCTAGACAAAGATAATCAGCAACTACTTCTTGCTACTCTTAACTCTTCTTCCTATCTCAACCAACCTATTGTTATTAAGCTTGTCTCTGGCTTCTATTCATAACAAGTGCATGAGCATTTGGTAGCTAAGGAACTAGCTCCAAAACTATATGGCTATACCAAGATGGATGGCACACCCACTGCTTATGTCATGGAATACCTTGATCCATTTGAATAGGAAACACTGTATAAATCTATGAATGAGAATTCTACAGTCCTGTTTTACACTGAGCTACAGAAAGCTCTTGAAGACATTGTCAGTACCCTGAAATCTAAGAACTATATCCATAATGATCTCCAGCCTAATAATATCATGATCTACAAGGATCTATTGAAACAACCACTAGATCTTATGGTGATTAATTATGACTGGGTAAAAGGGATAAGTAAGGTTTATTATCCTGTAGAACAGAACCCAGAAATCACAGGCATTAAGTGGCCTGGTGAAGCCAGAGGAAAGATTGAGAGTGATCAAGATTGGAAATTAATATCATTCTGGCTTCAGTAGTTAAAGAGTGGTTTATATTATAATCAAGTTTTTCTAGATCACTACTACTTGTTTGTGTAGTTGAATTGTGATATGAAGTATCAGAATTTTCAGAATAGGAGTAGTAAGAATTGAAGAAGCATTTGTTAAAGAGTGAAAATATTCCTATTATTTATTTATCAGCTGTAATTAGCATAGTATACAAGGTATAATATAATTATTCAAAGTCACTTCAAAAAATCACTTTAAGTGTGTCATCTATTTATAGCACTATAAATTAGCATAACAAATATATTGCTTTGTATGTCTCAGATAGTTATACTTTATTCTTTAATCTTCTATTATAACAATTACAGTTAAGATAACTAATGACTTAAATTTCTGTCATAGACTATTCTATCTTTGGAGACAGATAACCCACACCTTTTCTACTTCTACAAACTTTTGTCACATAAATTAGTCAATTACAGTTATAGCTATCCTATAGAGCTTAGGTAGAGCTTCTGATTAATATCAAATAGTAATTAGTATCTATAGTCTTATTTTCCATTTCTACTCTTGATTATTTTCTTAGATACTTGTTATATACTGGTCTGAGATTATATAATTTTCATCATAGATTATTATCTCTAATTTATTTCTAAAGCAGATAGTTGCTATTTCTTATCTAATCTATACAATTTCAACTAGTATGAATCAATTAGGCTCTACACTATAGCTGATTACTTCATAAATAATTATATAACATATTAATAATTTCTACTATCAGAGTTGAAAACTGTAGACTTAACTTTTTTTATTTTTTATTTTTATTTTTTATTTTGGACTTAAGGTTAGGATTGGCATAATGTCACAAGTCACAGTCACAAATTGTTTCATGGCATGACTTGGTATCACACATAAGTCACAGTCACAGTCACACAAACATGAGGGAACATAGTAGAAGCTTTAGAAAAAAATAATATCACTACAATATATTTAACAAAAATTGATCCTAAGGATAACATATGGCCTTTAGGGTAGGTTAATGGTACTATAGTATAAACCAGTAACTTAGTATATATAAGGTAGACAGTTTTGTACTAGGAACTCTATTAAGTTCTCTTGTATTTATCTGAATATAAAGTACTTTCTCTTGATATACTCTAAGATTTTAAGTTTGTAACATCTACAGAGCTTCAGATGATATTTAAGAGTATTAGTGTAACCAGAATAGTTATCTATTTTTTAGATATTATCTTAGTTATTGTATACTAGTATTCAAGTTAGATAAATATACTATAAGTCTGAAAATTAACTAATATTGATATCTTTTTCTAATGTCAATAGTAATATATTGTCAAGAGGGTCAAGGGAGAATAATTCTTGCTTCAATCAGATATCCATAATTAGTCATATAGAAAAGAATCAGATTAAGTATAGAAACTTATTTGGAAATAAATGTGATTATCTAAAGTGTTGGACAAAGTATCTGAGGGGATTTTTAGAGCTATTTTCTGTCTAACTTAACATAGGTAGCATATTTTTATATACCACACTGTGTCTTTCTCTAGTTCTGGCCACCACAATCACTGCAATAGTAGTTTTACAGTTGTAAAAGCTTTTCAGTGTCCTACTTTGTTATGGCAAGCTTTCAGTAGTCATAACTACTCTCCCATAGGTACTACTAACTGAAGATTGCTATTTTTTTATTTTTCTTTTATCTATTTTTCTTGATTTTATTTTTATTTTTATTTTATTTCTTGGAGAATAAAGAGATATATGATTGTGGTCACATGACACATCACATGATGTCATAGGCATAGAACATAGAAGAAGGAGCTGAAAAGATGACATCAAGGTGTATATTTATGACATATTTTATTACAACTTAAGACTAGGGATTTAGTCAAAATAGAAAACTGATATTGCTTAGCACAAAAAAACACTCATTAAAAATAGGCTAGATGTAGGTGTGCACAGACCATACACCAGAGGTATATAAAGTAGACATATCTGTACTAAGAACTTAAATATTATAAGTTTATGTAGATAAAGTCATTATATCTTTTATAATATATGATATTACTCTTCTGCTGTGTCACATGATGCTGTAACCATAACTTTGACATGCATAACCTACCTATGAAAGTAGTCATACCTTGTTATGTTACCTTGTCTCTCCTTTACTAAGTTCTAAATAAAAGATAAAGGGGAAAAGAAAAGAGATAGAAGAGTTCAAGTAAGAAATAAAAAAGACTTTGGATGAGAGATTAGAACAGAAAAAACAAGTCCACCATCTTTGATTCTGACATGTTTACCTTATAGTGTACACATGGTACACTCTTAGACAATACATGAACTTTAAAGTAGGATTATTTATTGCCAGTACAGATCATGTAACTATAATATAAATAGGGTAGTAATATATTGGGAACTCATTGTCAAGTTTTATTATGATAATCACAAAACTCTTTGCAATATAAGACTGCTTAGTATGCTATTGACCATCTTAGTTAGTGGTTGCCACAACACAATAAGAAACACATCTTACAAGTTGTGCTTGTTCTTCTGTCATTGCTCATGAGAGATTCTCATCCATTGTTTGTTGTAGCAATCACTGATCAAAATTATCAATAGTGTACTAAGTAGTCTTATAGAGAAAGAGTATTATATAAGACAACTCAACAAGAAGTCTCTAATGTATTTCTGCATTATATATACTACTAGTATATAGTCCATGCTAATAATAAATAGTCTTATTCTAATCTCTATATATCAGCTATGAGATAAACAAAATGGTAGAAGGTTCTAGAAGGAGTGATATTATATTATGGGTTATACACATGATAGCCTTAAGACAGACACATGGTTATTTATGGTAGGCTAAAGTAGTAGTGCACAGACCAGTAGTCTGAGGTATATAAGGTAGATAATTCTGTACAGAGTTCTCTATCAAGTTCTCTTGTGTTAACCCTAATACAAGGTTCTATTCATTGATTAGCCCTAAGGTCTTTGAGTCATAGCACATAGATACTATCTGAAATCCACTATCTAATAAAGCTTCTTCTTTGTATACTCTGTTCACAAGTACTAGAATAACTCTGAGATAGGCTTTGTCTGGGACTGTCTCATCTTGCCTATTCTCTTCTGTCATAAAAATATAATACTATCATTTATTAGATACTAGCTTATTCTAAAATTGTACAACTGGATCATTAATGGATCAAAGTTTCACAGTTTATCCATTTTTTATGTTGATGGTCTCTTGAATCCTCTCTGGTCCCTCTAGATTAGTTATGTTACAATCTTAAGACTAAAGAGTTGGTCAAAGAAAAACCTTGGATTGGATTATTACAAGATACCTCAATGGAGTTTTTAGTACAAACTTGTCTATCTTATAGATGTTAGGCTACTAGTCTATGCTACAGTACCATTAATCTACCCTAAAGGCTATGTGTTATCTATAAGGTTAACATGTGTCAAATATGTTATAGTGATATCATTTCCTTTTAGAATCTTTTACTGTGTTTTATTGTGACTGTGATAGTAACATGTGATGTCATGCTATCACTAACCCTAAGTCCCAAAATGAAATATAAAAGGAAATGAAAATGAAGTTCATTATTTGCAACTTTGATATTATTCCTTCTTTAAGGTTTTTTCTTTGGAAAAATTGACTTCCATTTTCACCAGTTCCTCTCCAACTTCTTTAAATACTTCTCTTCAATCTTTCCATTATCCTAGCCATACAAAATCTTTATCATATACTTCACTGGTGTTATAAGACGAGAGTGTGGACAGACTTTGGCTAGAGTTAGGGTTAGCCAGACATAGATAAGTAAATAATTATTAGTCTACAACAGAGGAAGAAACACGTGACCTGGAAGTCATGTGACAAAGTCTAGAATGGTCTAGAAGGATCAAGAGGAGTCTAGATTAGAGTTAAGATTAGGGATGACGTCAAGGGACAAGAGTTTCTCATGGTGTACACATGGTGTGCACATGTACAGCAGAGATTAAGAATATGATGTCAGGGCACATGTAGGAAGCATGGTGGCCTTAAGGAAAACACATAGTGGATGAGTAATAGGACATAAGGTAGCCACATTGTTGTAGCATGGACCATATTGTATTTATATAAATAGAGGAGCAATACAGCGAGGGCTCCTTGTTGAGTTCTCTTGTAATCCCCACTACGAGATAGTCAGTTAAGAGCTTTGCTGAAGTAAGCAAACTACAAGTGCCATTCCAGCAAGTGGTTGCTACAACAACTGGTAGCTCTCCTCTCCTAAAGTTTTTGTCTTTTACTATATCCAACTTTTTCTATTACCTTACTTTTACATTCAATCTCCCCTCAAACTCTGCTACCATCTCTTTTGCATTCTCTAAATCTTCCTCCTTCTCCTAGCTATCATGTTCTGCCATAATCTCCTTCTATAACACCAAGTATTTCACAACTCCTCTTATTTTTATTTTATTTAATATTTTTTCAGCCTTCCATTCCTCAACTTCTTCTACCTCTACTGGTTTCCCCTTCTCTATATTTTGTCCCTTCACTTGTTCTTTGTATTATACAAATTAGTGGCACATTTATACCACTATTCAATGCTAGTTGAGTTGGTAGCCTTTTTGTCTCCATCAACTTTCTCCTGATCACCTTGTTCATTTCCCTCTTAAATTCTTCTACTAATGCTTTCTTTTTGTAACCACTTCTCCTTACTGCTCTTTTAAATTCTTAAATGAATTCTTTCATATTCTTTCCTCCTTACTCCATCTTTTTGAGTTCTATCATCTTGACTGATTCTTCATCTCCTCCTCTGAGTTCTTTCTCCTGCTGATCCAAATTCTACTTCTCCTAATTATAAATTCTCCAATGAATTCTCCTTCCACACATCTACAAATCCTTCCTGTATATATAACAAGATCTATTAAATTTGTTCTTCTACTGTTGTTCCTCTCATCTTCATCCTCAAATATAATCTGCATACTGTAATAAAGACCCCAACCTTCCCTGCTTCTCTGTTGAATACTAGTGGCTTGACAACCTTTATGTTGGACCCTATATTAGATCTTTCTGCCATTCCTCCTTCTCCTTCTCTTATTGCTGCTAGCAATGTCTGGATCTGTATATATATTGCTACCAACTGCTTCTGCTGTTGTCTTATGATTTGTTACAAGTCATGTTAACTTATGATAGTGCTGTCATTGTTGTAAGAGGGCAGGAAGTCAATAGGTGAGAGTGATGATAGTAGTTATATTGGAGGTGAGAACTTGTAGAGTGGTAATGGAAAGGAGCCAGTGCTGGCCTTGCTCTCAGACTCATATTCTGAACTTGAAGCAATCTCAGTATGTGCTAGTAGGCCCTGTTAGGGCAACTGGATGAAAGAGCCTAATACTTCAAATCTCTAGAAAATCCTAAGAGAACAGAATGAGGATTTCTAAAGATAACAACTACTTTATATATTGACAGATCTATTTTAATGTGCCATAATTCCAATTACATAAGCAAGGAATGATGATACTTAAGTAACCAGAAACAGTTTAGAATAAAGTAAACAAAATAGAAGAAAGCTACTATACCATACCTCAAGCTGATGTTTGCTTGAGAGAACCTAAGGTATTAGCAAGAAGATCTTATACTTCTAGATAATACCATAAAACAGGGCTTATATGCTTCAAAACCTTATGAGAGTACTTGTTTTCACAGAAAAGTATTTTCCAGCATAATATTGTAAGTAAGTGTGATCTATGGAAATAGTAAAGAGAGAATAAAATGGGCTCTTATGAGTAGAAAGCAATCATTGAATTGATGTTGGGTTGCAAATAAAGAGACAACTATGTGTTTGCAAGATTTTAGAGAGCTTCTTTATAGTTTCAGTCTTCATTCTCTAGTTCTATTCTCTGTATTTTTAGACTAATATATAAGTTACAAGTTGAGGAAAGTAAGAGAGAGGATACCTATATCTGAATTCCCCCACTTGAGAGTAGTTTTTTATTTTGGGTAAGTATTGTTAGTATCTGTTATCACTTTTAAGAGGGTTCTTGTCAAGATTGTAGACGATGGACTTGACTTTTATTTTTCACTTTTCATTTTATTTTATTGTGTTTTGTTTTTCTTTTATTTTTCTATTTTTAGAACAACTCGGGTTAGGGTTGATTGGTCACGCTGTCACATAAGTCACAAATTGATGGCGTAGTCACAAGGCTGATCACGAGACTTGGGAGAATGAAGTAGAAGGTTCTGGAACAAAGTAACATCATACAGCATGGACAACACATGCTGGCCTCATGTAAT
>Ga0157359_1001259_pt1 | contig 10246 bp, 8 predicted proteins | sample AttcapACBM3_FD_111482 | JGI IMG/M metagenome (GOLD analysis project Ga0157359, IMG submission 111482) | Fungus gardens microbial communities from leaf cutter ant in Botucatu, State of São Paulo, Brazil - Atta capiguara ACBM3 | ecosystem: Host-associated > Fungi > Mycelium > Unclassified ...
CTAAATTTCATAGGTAAACTGCTGTTTACACTGCTTCTAGCCAATATAAGCCAGAGTTTATTAGTATTGATCTAGCTGCATCTAATATAGTGTACATACTATAGTGTACATACTATACTTAGCAGCTTTATTTTGTTAGTAAGCATATATAATCATAAACTCAATAATAAACCTTTGTTCATTCTTAAACTCTGTCCACAACTGATTATTCCACTCATGATCTCTGTCAACCCTTACTTACATTACCTTCTTCCTAGTTAGTCTCTCTACTTCTATCATAAACCTCTTCAAAATATCAAGAGTTTCATTTATAGTTTTTTTTCTTTAAGAACTCAATGTATTGGAATACTAATGTACTATTCATAATTAACATGAAGTAACAAGCATCACTAGCTGATATAACTAGAAATAGTTCCCACAAGTTTATATTTATATACTCCAGTATCTTAGTCTCATTATCATATGCCAAGTCCATCTGTTTAGAAAATACGTCCCCATAGTGATATTGCCTTACCAACATCTAACCTAAAAGCCTGCCTTCCACAGTGGCCACCTTCCTTTCAATATGCCTGTGTGGCAGTAATACAACAATATAGAGATACTATCTTCCATAATAGAGATACTTCTATCTGACTCAGTCTTTTATGGCAGAGTTATACTCCTGTCAGTGTCTTAACACTAAAACCTCCACTTGGGATGATAGGGGCTATACCACTGAAACCCCAAGCATTTCCTATAGTATGTACTTGCATATAAGACTAGTAGTTACACTGTAATTCACTAGTCTGATAATCAATGAAGATAACTCTTATTAAACTTGATCTCTGGTGTTCAATAGTGACATACCAATTAGCACTTACTTCTATCTCAGACTTCTTCCTCTTATCTAAAGTTGTAACCATGTAGCAAACAGACAGCATAGTACATAAGCTGAAGCCAAGGTTGTTTTACAAGTCCACATATCTCTGAGTCTACCTTGCAGACTTTTACTTCTAGTGTGAACTGTGCCTAACACTCATACACCATTACCTCATCATATATTCTCACATGTATTTTCTCAAAAATACAGTTCTCACAAGTTTTTATTATCTAATATTGTCCAATTATGTCCAAGCTACTAACCAAACCCTTCTTACTTAGGTTCTTTAGTACATCAATATCCAAGTGTCCAAACTGTCAGTGTTAATCATTTAGAAATGTCACTTTCATGATTGAATAGATATACATGGCTATTGGCTTGTATAAGATTTTTACATGGTATAGTTCATTTCTTTATACATTACAAATTACAGTATGTCTATTGTTAAATTTTGCTACAATGTCATTCTCTTCAAATTATATATCTAAACCCAGTTTACACATCTTTAGAATCAAAATAAAATTTGAATAAAGGTCTGAAGTATAAAGAATATCCTGCAAGGTAAGATTTACTACTTTTATATTCTCAACATTAATAACTATTCTTGTAGTCTCTCAACCTGCAATCATGAAACTTGTTTTCTTTTTAGCTGTTCTTCCAGTCAAAAGTACATCAAACTTTTTGTATTTTGTAAAGACTAAACATTTGCCATCAAAACCATAGTATTCTTTATCCTCTCAATAATTGTATTTATATGCTTATTGCCTATAGTAATATTGTATAATTAGAAAGATTGTATCTGTTGTTGTTGACTCTAATATAGTCTGGTATTAACATTTGCCAAATCATGTACTAACTATATTGCTGTTGTTACTGCTATCAGCACCTTCCAAAACCTAAAGAAAACTGGCCCTGCTTTTCTTCACCTATTTAATATGTTATGTCTTAGAACTTAGGGTTAAAGTTAAAAGAGTAAACCTTGGATTGGGTTAATCACAAGAGAACTCAATAGAGTTACTAGGTACAATATATCTATCTTATATACTAAAGACAGTTGGTCTGTGCTCTACTACTTTTGGTCTACCCTAAATGACTATGTGTCTTTCTTAAGGCTGACATGTGTATAATATACTGTTATAACATTATCATTCTAGAACATTCTATATCCTTCCATTGTGACATATGATCATGTGATTATAATATCATGCTTAAACCCTAACCTTAATAAAAAAGAAGCCAAAATGAAATAAAAAATGAAAAGAAAATGAAAAGTGAAAAAAGAAAAAATAACATAGAGTCCAATGTTTACAACTCTGACACAATAACAGTTTTCAATAAAGTGTCCAGAATGTCAACAGTTTTTGTTTTCACACATTATTTAGTAAGAAGTACTTGTTTGTAAAGTAGTAGATAATGTTGAAAAGTTTACTTCTTTTTGATCATAGCTACTGATCTATAACTAATGAGTGTCAAGTTGGATCAGTATATTAATAGATGATGTAATACAAGTAAGGATCCAAGTATAATGGTGTGAAAAGATACATCACTAATAGTTTCCTCTATTGTATTAACCTTTTGCTAGAGTAGTTAGAGTTATGCAATATGGGTTGGAAAATCATCTCCATTATATAAGCTTCATAATTTTCCTTTGGCATGGAGTTTTGTGATCTCAGATGATCTATCATATAGATTTGTCAATTATTTTTCTATAATATTACACTTCAGCCAATAATATAAAAGAGGTTAAACATTATCCATTACAGAAGACAGATGTACTTAGATTAATTATCAGATAGGCTGGTGATTACTTTGTAATAGCTAGTCTGATAATTGACTAAAGTTCATTACTTCTTTCTCTCTTACCTCTATCTTGTGTAGTAGTATCTATAAGAGAATTAGTAAATATACATTTTTCTACTTCAGCTTTTATTCAGTAAACAACTCAAATGACTCATACTCCAGCTAGTATGGCAATGGACATTGATGACATCAATTTTTTCAGAGGGAGGAACAATTCTCTTAGCAATATGAGCTCTAGAAGTTCTTCAGTTCTTTCAAAAGCCTCATCTATTTCATACTTTGAAAGAATGGAAATCAAAAACAACCTACCTAATGAAGACATAGTAGAACCAATTAACAGCTCTCAACTGTCATACAATGACAACAATGATGAAGATAGTTCTATCAGTAGAACAACTGACTTAAGTTCAAAAGAGACATAGCAAAGTGTTTAGAGTAAGGTTCTAGTTCTAAAGAACACACCAGAAACACGAGGTGGGGTCACAGTTCCAAATACTACTAACATGTGTTGTTCAGATGATGTAATCAATATACAAATCCTATACAATCTAAATCAACCTATAGAGATTGAATGTTAGGATAGATCATTCCATTTAATTTTCCTTCATAGATCATTGAAACATCTTCCTTTTGATTTATCAAATATCAAGGAATTGCTGATTTGTATAGCAAAATACATTGAAAATAAAAAAATTGATACTTCCAAATATAACAATATCTTTGAACTCAGGGATATAGGTGAATTCACATAGAGACTTTTTTTAGCTATCTATGATTTAGAATGGGACTCACTTTTTGCAGATTAGTCAAAAAATTCATTTAGGCAGAAAGTCACATACAAATACACTTCAGCTGTTATGACTTAAGTTCAAGGCATTTAGGATGAAAGACCACTCTTGTATTAAGTAACACAAGAGAACTCGATAGAGTTCCTTTTAGAAGCTAGTCTACCTTATATATGTTTTGACAGTGGTCTGTACTATTTGAGTTCTAGCCTACCCTAATGTCTATGCATTAACTATAAGACTAACATGCTGTTGTTATGTTATATAATGTCATCTTGTTCTAGAATCTTCTACATTCTTCTTTTCATCACATGATATTGTGACTGTGACTGTGACATGATATGACTATCACATGTAATATCATATCTATGTCTCTCTTCTTCTTCTGAATAAAATAAAGAAAAACAAGTATAAATAAAAAGAAAAAGGAAAAAGTTCAAAGTCTACTATCTTCAACTCTGACACCAGCTGTCAAGCCAATGGTAAACAATAAGAAAGGGAGAAAATCTACTGACAAACTAGTTAGCATTAAAAGAATACCTCCTCTGATCCCAGTAAAATTGCTAATGAAGGTCAAAGAAATTTTCAAGTATTTCAAGACTACAAAGCAGCCAAATAATACCAAGAGCTATAACATACCATATGTCTAAGCATCAAAAGACAACAATAACATAAGAGATATTCTTAAGATCAAAGAAATATTTCCAAATCTCCAAGCAAATAAAATAGAAAACATCCAAAAAATCATAAGAGGTAATAGTAAGCCTAAACCCAAAATTATCATAACTACAAAGGGACCATCCAGAAAACAAGTTATTGTTCCAATAAGCAATAACAACAAAATCTCTTCTATGGAAGATAGCAGTACTCATGCTACTAATCTAAACAGGAACTTAAAGAACATCAAATCAGAGATAATGGTTGACTTAATTCATCAAGAAACTTCAGTAGTTACCATTGTCACAAACAAAGTCATCTCAGCTTTAGACTTCCAGACAATTGAGAACTATGTAAAGAATGCTAATCATATAGAGTCTACAGGGGTTGAGGTTGCCTGTTTACCTCAGTCCAAATTGTATCTGAAAATCACAGGTATTCCATATTTAGGGGAATTCACTAATGCTTCTATTGCTTCAGATATAGTCCAGGAAATCTTTAAAAAGAACTATATTTTCAACAACATTGCTATGGTATCAAAACCTCAAGTTATAAAAGTGTCTCCCAAATCAGACATGTCTATCATTTGGTTCAATATCTGGGATGTTCAAAGCAGAAGCAAAGCAAAAGGCCTTATTGATAGATATTTCAATATTGGAAGTTACATAGTGACTATTAGGGGCACAAACATGAACCTAGGAGTATCTCAATGTAAGAATTGTTGGAAGTGGGGTCATACCACTTTTTCTTGTAGAATACAAGGTTCTAGGTACATTAAATGCAATGGTCCTCACAAATCTGAACACCATCATCACTTCACTTGGTATTATAAAGCAAATCTGAAAACTAACCTTCCTAGACTTGAAACAAAACAAAGAGAACCATATCCTCACATATTCAAATGCTTGAATTGTCAAGGGAATTATCAAGCTAACTCCAATCAATGCTCTTTCTGGTGACACCACTTTAACAAAGAATGGCATTCCAAGAAATATCAAGAACTTCATGAAAACAGAAGACAATCAATTTGTTCAGCCATAAATGTCACATAAATATAATTTTAAAGAACATCAAAATTTTCTCTCAAAATGTTTACAAGAATAACTTCATTATTAATACTATACTTGTAACTTGTAACTTGTATGATATTATATTCATTCAAGAACCATCTTGGTCCTCAATACACTTCATACCAAGTTTGATAAATAAGGAAGGAAAAAAACTAATAGGAGTATCCAACTATTCTAACTGGATAATGTTTTCCAGAAATCCTACATGTGTAGGCAACTCACCTAGAGTCATAACCTATATCAACATCAGAATGTCTTATCTTTGGTTTTCTCTTCAAAAGGATATATTTGACTATAGAGATATTTTCTGTATTTTCTTTTTCAATTGTGGATTGTGGATTGCCTTATTTTCTAATTAATATTTATTTAGACTCTTCTCAGTCAGCTTTGAAGTATCTTAAGGGTACTGAAGTCAACATAAATAACATACTCATCATGACTGGGGACTTCAATATTAGAGGTAGCATTTGAGATCTGGATTTTTCTCATTATTTGTTATATAGGAACATTCTTTTCAAAGTTGCAGATTTCTTTCAGTTAGATTTGTCTAAGTCTACTAAACTTTTTCCAACCAGATATTCTGATAATTAGTGAGATTCCAATTCAGTTATCAACCTTATATTTCTTAGGCCAGGATTCATGGAACATGACAACCATTTGATTCATCCTAATTGAAGATTAATTTCTAATCATGTCTCTCTTACTGTTGATATTCACATTTTTAAAGAACATGTTCAAACCAGAAAGCAAACACTAGTGAAAAACAGTGAAAAAGAGAATCACTTCCTAGAAGATTTAATTAAAGTCATTAAGGAAATTAATACAGCAAATCTTTGAAGTACAGAAGCACTCAAATCCACCATTCAGTTGTTTATATATTACAGGGACAGAATCTGGTATAAATACTTGAAAATCACTAACATCACCAAATATTCAAAGGAGTGGTGGGATGAAAACTATTAAAGAGATCTTGATACTTATAGGCAAACTAAGCATATTGAAGATTGGAAACACTTCAAGAGTATGGTCAGAAAGTTGAAACACAATTTCTTTGATTCAAAGATTTAGAAAATATCTAACAAAAAGTGCAGGCCTTGGAAGCTTATGAATTGGGTCAAGAGGCATAAACTTCCAGTGATTGAAGCCATCCAGTACAATAGTCATCCATATAACAAACTTGAAGACCTATGGAGGGCACTTCACATGTTCTTCAACTCAGCTCAAAATTGCCAAATTGATCTGCAACTTTTGGATGAACTACCTGACAAGGAAGTAACAACATAGGTTCTCTTCTTAAGCAATAAACTCAGAAGCATAATCAAGAAATGTAACAATACTTTGACTTCTAGACCAGATAAACTTTCTTGGAAACATCTCAAGAGAATAATCAGAGATGATATATGCTTTAGAAAATTTGTTGACATCACTAACATATACATAGATTTAGGACATTAGCTAACACACTTCAAAGTTTTGACCACCATTATCATTCCCAAGCCCAATAAGAAATTCTATAATTTCCCTAAAGCTTTTTAACTTATTGTTTTACTAAATACAATTAGCAAACTCTTTGAGAAAGCCATTAGTGAAAGACTTCAATTCATGTTGATTCTGAACAACTTCATTCATACATGTTAACTAGAAGGTTTCAAACAGAGGTTGATTACAGATGCAGGCATCACACTCATCCATTTTATTCATATGGATTGGGTCAAGAATGTATCCACCAGCATGCTAACATTCAATATCATGTAATTTTTCCTGTCACTAAATCATTAACTCGTACCACAAATTCTGAACAAAGAGAGTTTTGATTCCAAAGTCTTATTGTTTTTTCAAAACTATCTAATAGGTAGAAGGACTAAATATTATTGGAACAGTTTTTCTTCTCCTTTCTTTGATGTTGATGTTGGAGTTGGCCAAGAATTAGCCCTTTTTCCTATTCTCTCAGCTTTATATCTAGCTTCTATTCTTTATATTTTTGAAAAAAGAATAAAAAATCTAAAAATTCTGATTTCCATTCTTTTATTTGTAGATGATAAACTTTTTATTTCTCAAAACAAATCTCTTGTTGTTTTGAATGCAAATCTTTTTTGTAGCTACAATGTTATTTCATTTTTCCTTAGAAAATTTGAACTGACTATAGAATATAGAAAGACAGAAGTGTTTTATTTTTCTAGATCACAAGGAATATTTATTCCTCTCCCATTAGACCTTACTCCTCTAGGAAGACACATTCTCTATCCCAAGACCACTTGGTAGTATCTTGGATTTATCTTTGACTAGAAATTATTGTTCTGCTAGTATATTGATTTTTATGCTACCAAGGCAATCTCAACCATCAAATGTATAAAGATGTTATGAAACTCTTCAAGAGGTCTCATTCCTATCCAAAAATGATGTCTTTATAGATGCTGTGTATTGCCTATAGCCTTGTATAGCACTTAACTCTGGTATTATAACAAAGCTCTGCTTGCATATCCTCTTAAAGAACTTAGAAAAATGCAAAGAAGAGCATCTCTATAGATCTTAGATACTTTTTGTACCTCCCCATCAGCAGGTATTGAAGCCATTGTGGGTTTAATGCCCATTCATCTTCATTTTCAAAAACTAATTGGAAGGTTTCACCTCAGAGCTCATTTTCTTCCAGTGAACCATATTATCAAATCAATCTTAAAAGCAAGGCTATCAGACAATGTTAAACCTCATTTATTTTCCTTGGATAAACACATTCCGAGACAATATGTAATCATCAAGAGTCCCATTGTAGACATGGACAATGAATTCAATAAAATTGTTCTGTTTTTTTCTCTCTTTAATTATGAATTTTCTCCAGGAAACAAACTCATTGATGTTTTCTCTAATCAGTTCTCTTTTTATCTTGTAAACAAAAAGAGCAACAATAATGTCAAGAGTCACTTAACCAAACTCAACAATCTAATTCTTCAAGTATTATCCAACTCTCAGTCAGTTATTGTTGTCACAGACACAAGCATTAAAAATCAAGTTGCTACCTCAATCTCTCATATCCACAGTCATGATAGACTGATTATTAAGATACTACATCATGCTGTTAATGTTATGACCACTGAAGCTAAACTCTTTGCAATCAGATATGATATTAATCTGTTATATGCCAACTTTTAAGATTTGGTGACACTATTTGGAAGGTTCAGCCTATCCCATCAACATTATTACAGATCATAAAAACCTTGAGTATTTTTCTACTACCAAAGTATTGACCTGGAGGCAAGTATAGTGGTCCAAGTACCTTTCTCAGTTCAACCTTGTCATCAGGTTCCATCTTGGTCATCTTGGCACCAAACTAGATACTTTTACTAGACAGTGGGACATCTATCCTAAAGGGGGGAATACTGGCTACACCACAATCAACCCTCACAACTTCAAGCCTATCTTCACTCAAGAATAACTTGCAATCTCTATACAAGCTATGGTCCTTCTTTTCTCTTCTCTCTACACAGCTACAGTCACAGATCTGGACATCCTACATTGAGATATCCTTTTGGCTCTTCTTAATAATCCAATTGCTACAAAACACACCTCTGCAGATGGCTGGTGGTCTATGGATCCAAACAGTCTACTCCTCCTTGACAACAGAATTTATGTACCATCTGCTGGTAACCTCCACATATGTGTTCTCCAGTATAATTATGATCACATCCTTGCTGGACATTTTGGTCAAAACAAAATACTGGAATTAGTCTGCCACAGATATTTCTAGCCCAGCCTCCATGCTGATGTATAACAATTCTGCAAGTTTTATATCACTTGTATATGATCCAAGCCACAATGTCATAAGCCCTATAGATCTCTTAAATAACTCTCTATTTCTGAACGACCATGGAATTCCATTTCTATAGACTTCATTGAGAAACTTCTGTCATCCTCTAGGTTTGACACTATCTTAGTCATAGTTGACTGGCTCACCAAGCAGGCAATCTTTATCTCTGCTCATGATACCATTATGTCCTCAGACTTAGCATGTCCGTTCATTCTTCATGTATTTCCCAAACATGGTGTTTTTTCCCATATCACCTCCAACAGAGGTTTGGAATTTGTGTCAAACTTCTTCTAATCTTTAGGCACTGCTCTCAACATGTGGCTTCACTTCACTTTAGGCTACCACCCCAAAGGTGATAGACAAACCAAACACATAAATCAGACTCTCAAGCAATACCTCCATATATATTGTAACTATCAGCAAGACAACTGGTCCAAACTTCTACCTCTTGTGGAGTTTGCCTATAATAATGCTCTGAGTGCTACTACCAGTGTTTCTCCATTCTTCACTAATAAGGGATATCATCCAAACATTACTGTTCACCCCAAACACAATATTGCTTTCTTCCAAGCCCGTAACTTTGCTATAGACCTCAATGAATTACAGAGTACTCTCAAAGCTGAAATTTCTGCAGTCCAACAGCATTATCAGAAATCTACTAATATATGACATTCCCTCACTCCTGATTTTAAAGTAGGTGACAAAGCTTTTGTCAAGGCTCAGTTCTTCTGAACCACTCAGCCTTCAAAGAAACTCTCTGAAAAATATCTTGAACCCTATGAAATTATTATCCAGCCTAGTATACTATTGTTCACCCTCTACCTTCTAGAGTCCATGTGCTTTGTTTATCCAGTCTTCCATGTGTCCATGCTTGAACCTGCCATGTCCAACACTTTCTCTGAGAGAATATAACTAGCTTCTGCTCCAGTTATAATTGACAGAAAACCTGAATATGAAATTTCTTGAATAGTGGATTCTAAAATTGATTGCTGATGGGCATGCAAACTCCTGTATAAGGTGATCTGGCTAGGGTATGAAGACACTGGAGATGAATCTAAATGGATTCCTACATCTGAACTCACTCATGCCACTAACTTAGTATCTGATTTTCACATTGCATATCCTGCTAAGCCCAGTCCTCTCTCTTTGTCCTGATCATACTGTTGCACTTGTCTCTTGCCTCCATGCATTTTCTAATGAAGATCTTTTTCATTAATTTCTTAGTATATTTTGTCTGCTCTTCTCATTAACCCCCAGCTTCAGCATACTTTTC
>Ga0157359_1001260_pt1 | contig 10240 bp, 6 predicted proteins | sample AttcapACBM3_FD_111482 | JGI IMG/M metagenome (GOLD analysis project Ga0157359, IMG submission 111482) | Fungus gardens microbial communities from leaf cutter ant in Botucatu, State of São Paulo, Brazil - Atta capiguara ACBM3 | ecosystem: Host-associated > Fungi > Mycelium > Unclassified ...
GTGCGGCTTGCTGACGTAGAGGATCTCTTCCGGCGCGCCGGCGCGGACGAATTCGTGCATCACCTTGCGGGCGTAGAACTTCGGATCCTTGATCTGGCTGTAGAGCTTGCCGTCGGAAAACAGGCCAGCGCCGCCTTCACCGAATTGCACGTTGGACTCGGGCGTCAGCACCTTCTTGCGCCACAGCGCCCAGGTATCCTTGGTGCGACTGCGGACATCCTTGCCGCGCTCCAGCACTATGGGCTTGAAGCCCATCTGGGCCAGCAGCAGGGCGGCGAACAGGCCGCAGGGACCGAAGCCCACCACCAGCGGGCGCTCGGTCAGGTTGGCCGGGGCCTGGCCGACGGGGTAGTAGCCGGTGTCCGGCGCCGGGCGCACCTGCGGGTCGTTGGCGAAACGCGCCAGCACCGCCGCCTCGTCGCGCACGTCCAGGTCGATGATGTAGATGAACAGGATGACGCTGTTCTTCTTGCGCGCATCGTAGCTGCGCTTGAACACGGTGAAATCGAGCAGGTCTTCGTCGCGCAGGTTCAGGCGACTGACGATGGCCTGGCGCAGGTCGGCGGGGCTGTGATCGAGCGGCAGGGACAGTTCGTTGAGGCGAATCATGACGATAATCCTGGCCGGTGACTCCGGCAAAGGAAGGGACGAGGAGGGGTAGGGCGGCGATTGTACCCGCCGGCCCCGGCGCTGTCAGGCCGAGGCGATGGGTGCTCGCGCGGGCCGTCCAGCGCTCGCCCGGGCGATCCCTGATTCGTCCCCGGGCGTTATCGGCTTATAATCGCCGCCACTTCGCGGTCGGCCAGGCTTGGCGCGCGGCCGCCTCTCACCCGCTTTCCCGTGGTAGCTCCAACATGAAAAGATCCAAAAGCAGCCGGCGCTGGCTGGATGAACACGTCAACGATCCCTTCGTCAAACGCGCTCAGAAAGACGGCCTGCGCTCGCGCTCCAGCTACAAGCTGATCGAGCTCAACGAGAAGGACAAGCTGATCCGCCCCGGCATGCTGGTCATGGACCTGGGTTCGGCCCCCGGCGGCTGGTCGCAGGTGGCCGGCGGCATCGTCGGCGAACAGGGCCGCGTGGTGGCGACCGACATCCTGCCCATGGGCGCGCTGGACAACGTCGACTTCGTCCAGGGCGACTTCACCGACGATGCGGTCTTCCAGAAGATCCTCGGCGTCCTCGATGGCCGCAAGCCCGATCTGATCGTCTCCGACATCGCCCCCAACATCAGCGGTGTCGCGGCCGCCGACCAGGCGGCGGCCATGTACCTGGTCGAGCTGACCCTCGACATGGTGCGCCAGGTGCTCAAGCCCGGTGGCAACTACGTGGTCAAGGTCTTCCAGGGCGAAGGCTCCGACGTCTTCCTCAAGGACGTGCGCACCTCCTTCGAGAAGGTCTCGATCCGCAAGCCCGAAGCCTCGCGGCCGCGTTCGCGCGAGGTCTATCTGGTGGGCAAGGGCTTCAAGGGCTGAAGCCACTGCGACGCCGGTCGCGCCCCGGTGTCTGGTCTAAGCGAGGGTGTTCAACCGGGTGAGCACCCCCGCGAAGACCACTCAGAGCCTGTTCATAATCTCGCGAGCTAGAGCCAAACAAGGCCTAGGCGGCCCCACGAAAATAGCTGAGGAAGCGGATCGGACCCACGCTCGGGTTTACGAGTGGTAAATGAGCATTACGACGGGGCCGCCCAGGCGGGGCTGGCGACCCAGGCCATTTTCAACGCGGTTTGGCCGACGCGCAGCAGATTTTGAACAGGCTCTCAGGCAGGCTCTTCGAAACGGGCATACCCGGCGGGTATGCCGCTCTGGATCGCGCTGCGCGAGGTGTCGATCAGTGCCGCCGCGCGCTTGCCCAGCCCCGAGCCCGACCGATTGGTCGTGGACGCTGCGTTCCGTTGCGCAGCCGGGGCGCCGCTGAGGGTGAAGAACTCCATCAGCTGTTGCAGTTGCTCGGCCTGGCTGCTCATCTCTTCCGCGGTGCCGGCCAATTCCTCGGAGGCCGAGGCATTCTGCTGGGTGACCTGGTTCAGCTGCAGCATGGCGCTATTGATCTGCTCGACGCCGGCGCTCTGTTCTTCCGAGGCGGCGGTGATCTCCTGGACCAGATCGGAGGTCTTGCTGATGGAGGGCACCATCTCGTCCAGCAGCGAACCTGCCCGTTCGGCCAGGGCCACGCTGCCCTGGGCCACGTTGCTGATCTCCTGGGCGGCCACCTGACTGCGTTCGGCCAGTTTGCGCACTTCGGACGCCACCACGGCGAAGCCCTTGCCATGCTCGCCAGCCCGGGCGGCCTCGATGGCGGCGTTCAACGCCAGCAGGTTGGTCTGGTAGGCGATGTCGTCGATGATGCCGATCTTGGCGGCGATGGTCTTCATGGCGGTCAGGGTTTCTCGTACCGCCTGTCCCCCTTCGTTCGCCTCGCGGTTGGCCTTGCCCGCCATGCCATCGGTGACCTTGGCGTTCTCGGTGGTCGGGGCGATGGAGGCCGACATCTGCTCGACGCTGGCACTGGTTTCTTCGACCGAAGCCGCTTGCTCGGTACTGGCCTGGCTGATGCTCTGGGCAGTGGCGGAAATCTCTTCCGACGCGCTGGCCAGACCGTCGGAGGCGCTGCGCACGTCGCTGATGATCTGCGCCAGGCGCTGACTCATGCCATCCATGGCGCGCAGCAGGGCGGCGGTCTCGTCGCGACCTTCGGCGTCGATGCGCTGGGTGAGGTCGCCGGCCGCCAGGCGATCGGCGATGCCGACGGCAGCGGTCAGCGGCCGGGTGATGCTGCGACTCATCAGGAAGCCCAGCAGGACGCCGAACGCCACGCCGATGGCGATGATGCCGATCAACACGATCCGGCTGTGCTCATAGAGCTGGTCGGTGAGGTCGTTGGCGTCGCTGGCGTTCTGCTCCTTGCGCTTGGACAGCTCGGTCATCAGCGTGCCCACCTGGTCGCCGTAACGACGCACGCTGACCAGCTGGCTGTCCAACTCGGGATCGGCCTCGCGCAGGGTTCTGTCGTGGGCGATCGCCATGGCCTTGTCCAGCTGGGTGGTATAGCTGGAGAGCAACTCGTCGATCTGGCGGAAATTGGTCGCCGAGGCTTCGCTGTTGAACAGCGGGCGGGCCTTGGCCAGGTTTTCCCGGACGTTGGCGAGGCCCAGCTTGACCTCCGCCTGGGCGCGGTTGCGCTCTTCGTCGGAGGTCGCCAACAGGTAGTTGCTGCGGGCGCGGCCGATGAAGACGAGGTTGAGGTTGGCTTCCTTGATGTAGGACAGCCCGAGCAACTCACGCTCGTAGAGTTGTGTTGCCAGATCATTGATCTGACCGCTGTTATTGAGTCCGACGACACCAACCACCAAGCTGATGGCGGCGACGGCGATAAAGGACACGATGAGGCGAGTGCCAATCCGGAAATTCTTGAACATCGGATGCTCCTATTGAGAAAGGCTAGTGTTCAGGACCAGCCGAGGTAAAGAGTTCAGTCGTCAGTCTTTCGGGCTGAGAGTTTTTAAATTTATAGTGGCCTTGGGCCATGGGGATGAATGGCAAACGCTTATCGAAGTTGTCCTGAATTGCTCCAATAAAGATTGTCGCGATAGTGATCAAGGTTAAACGAAACGCTCGAGGCTTCAGCGGGCGGGCGTTGGAATGATTCCTGAAAGGCCCGGTTGGCGTGGCTTCTGTGCTGATCGTAGTGACGGATGGGCCAAGGCTCTTTGCCCGTTTTATCGTTAGAACAAAGACTTCAAGTCAGGGCTTTTACCGCGTGCTTAGTTGAGTGTGAGTTTGGCGCAAAGTATCGTCATGTCGATGTTGTAAAGGATTTGAAGCTATAGGTCGCTGAGGCGCTTATTTATGGTTGGTGTGACGAGTAAGAATGGGAGTCGCTGTGCTAGAGCGGTCCGTTGCAGAGTCGCTCGGTACGAGGAGCGACTGATATGCCTGGGTGTGAGTTCGTTTCCATCTCACCTGAGGAAGCGCACCGGGCTCGCGCGCGAGTTCACGAGTGGTAAATGAGCATTGCACCGGGGCCGCCTGGGTGGAGCTGGCGACCCAGGCCATCTTCAACGCCGTTTGGCCGACGCACAGCAGATCATCAACAGCTTCTTATCGCGGCCATGGCGGTCCGCCGATGCGACCGCTCCTACAAAGGCATCCCTCCCTGTAGGAGCGGCCCATGGCCGCGATACCACAGACCGTAGTGTGGAAAACGGCGCAGCCTTTTCCACGGGGAGTTCGCCGCGAGGGGTTCCCTCACCCCAGCCCTCTCCCGGAGGGAGAGGGGGCGCTTCGAGCGGATGTTCGTCTTCGGTGGCTCTGGCGATAAGACCGTTGCTCCCACAGGAGATCCGGAGCTGTAGGAGCAGGGATAGGCGTATAGGTCCGAGCCGTAGCGTGGAAAACGGCTCAGCCTTTTCCACGGGTGACTTCGTTGCGCGGGGGCGTCGCGCGCGGAAGCCAGGCGCATGGCTGGGCAGCAACTAGGGGGCCATCCTGGTAGAAGACATTATCGTTGCCCCTTGCCGTACCGGCTGGATAGGTCACTGCCCGTCGCCATCCTGCCCGGCACCCGGAGCTCTCGCCAGTCCCCTCGCGCAACGCCGATTGCATAAATATTTCCTTTTAGATCAGCAGGTTGGTCGGGCATATATCCCTCGGCATATGGACGCTCCCGCTCGCTGTCCCTAGCTTTTGCTCCAACGGCTCAGCCTTGGACTATCGGGAAACGCACTCATGGGACGCCTTGCAGGAAAAGTCGCTTTGATCACCGGGGGCGCCGGGGGCTGTGGCCTCTCCGCGTCCGAGTTGTTCGCCCGCGAGGGGGCCAAGGTCGCCATCCTCGACTTGCCCAGCAGTGACGGCGCCGCCGTGGCCGAGCGCATCCGCAGGGCAGGGGGCCGCGCCTGCTTCATCGCCGCCGACGTTTCCAAGGCCGACCAGGTCCAGGCCGCCGTCATCCAGGTGGAGCAGCGCTTCGGTCCGATCACCGTGCTGATGAACCACGCCGGCACCATCCAGGTGGGCCCCTTCCTGGACACCACGGAGGACGACTGGGACCGGCTGATGGCGATCAACGTCAAGAGCATGTTCCTGGTGTCGCGCGCGGTGTTGCCGGGAATGATCGCCGCTGGCGGTGGCAGCGTGATCTGCACCTCCTCGATCTCCGGCGTAGTCGGCACGCCGATGGAGGTGCTCTACTGCACCACCAAGGGCGCCTGCCACATGTTCGCCCGCGCCCTGGCCGTGGAGTTTCGCGACCGCAACATCCGCAGCAACGCCATCTGCCCCGGCTTCATCGGTACCGCCCACGGTCGCCGCGAGCTCGACCTGTTGCGCGAGCATGGCACCGAGGTGTCCGACGCGACCCTGGCGGGGATGCAGGGTCGCCTGTGCGATCCGGCGGAAGTGGCGGCAGCCGCGCTGTTCCTGGCCAGCGACGATTCCAGCTTCGTCAACGGTACCCATCTGTTCGTCGATAACGCCTATACCGCGGCCTGAGCATCCGTGCGGATGCCGACCGCAGCGAGCCCGCGCCCCCGCCCATAACAAGGCGCGGCTCCCCAGCACCTGACACTGCCAGCCACAACACCTAGAACACTCTTGGCGAGAAGGAGCCATCCATGGAAATCGAGAATCGCAGTGTCGAGTTCATTCCCGAGCATGAACGCTATGGTTCGCCCAAGCGGCTGTTCACCATCTGGTGCAGCGCCAACATGCAGGTCACCACCCTGGTGATCGGGGCCCTGGGCGTGGTGGCCGGGCTGAACCTGGGCTGGACCTTCATCGGCCTGATCCTGGGCAACCTGATCGGCTCCGTGTTCATGGCGGCGCATTCCGCCCAGGGGCCGCATCTGGGCATCCCGCAGATGATCCAGAGCCGGGCGCAGTTCGGCGTGATCGGCGCTGGCGTGCCACTGGCCATCGTGGTGCTGGCCTACATCCTGTTCACCGCGGCCAACGGCGTGGTGATGCGCGATTCGATCAAGGCGGTGGCGCCGGTCTCGGATAACAACGCCATCATCCTGTTCGGCGTGCTCACCCTGGTCGTCGGCTTCGTGGGCTACGAACTGATCCACCGCATCGGTGCCTGGATGAGTGCGCTGTCCAGCCTCGTCTTCGCCCTGGCGGCCTATGCCGTTTGGCAGCACGGCGTGCCGAGCGGGGCCTGGGAGGTGTCGGCGGGCACCTTCAAGTTCGCGGTCTTCTGCCTGGTGGTGACCCAGGCCGCCTCCTGGACGCTGGGCTTCGGGCCCTACGTGGCCGACTACTCCCGTTATCTGCCCAGCAGCATCTCCACGCGCTCGACCTTCTGGTACAGCTACCTGGGCATCATGGTCGGCTCCACGCTGCTGATGCTGCTCGGCGCCCTCATGGCCGCCTCCGCCATGGACGTGACCACCGATCCCGGCAGCGCCATCGCCAAGCTCTTCCCGGGCTACGAGACGCTGGTGTACGCCGTGATCATCATCGGCGTGCTGGAGTGGAACGTGATGAATCTGTACAGCTCGTACATGTCCACCACCACCATCTTCACCGGCTTCAACGGCAAGGTGCGGATCAGCCTGCTGACCAAGTTCGTCATCATGGCCATCGTCGCCGCCATCGTGACCTGGATCGCCATCGCCGCCCAATACAACTTCAGCGCCTACTTCAGCGACATCCTGATCGGCCAGGTCTATGTGCTGGTGCCCTGGAGCGCCATCAACCTCGCCGACTACTATTGGATTCGCAAGGGACGCTACAGCGTGGCGGCCATGTACGACGTCAACGGCATCTACGGAAAGGTGAACTGGAACACCCTGTCGATCTACGCCTTCGCCGTGGTGGTGCAGATCCCCTTCATGGAGCTGTCGTTCTACAAGGGACCGATCGCCGCCCTCGTCGGCACGGACATCTCCTGGCTGCCGGCCCTGGTCGTGCCCGGGGTGCTCTACTACCTCGCCAATCGGCACAAGCAACTGCACCTGACGCCCTTCGCCAGCGTCCAGCCCGTTGCGGCCCCGGTAGCTTCCCTGGAGCGCGCCTAACAGCATCCGGGCCGACGGGGAGGGGACTTGCCGCTGCCGGCGGCAGGGGAAGGATGACTGGCGAGCACCTTCACGAAGGACCAGGTTGGCACGGTTTTGGTATGTTGCAGGGCTCTAGCCAAGCCTGCTCGCGGGGATTCGAAGCCAAGAAGAGTCCCCGGTGAGCGGCCCGAGCGCGCCCCTCCACCTGGCGCTCTCGCACCGGAGTGCCCTGATGAATACGCAAGATGTCGAGGCCGTGGCCGGGTTGATCGCCGCCATCGGCAGCGCCGCCCTGGGTCCGTCCCTCTGCGGCCTGCTGGAGGGCGTGGTCGGCTACGACATGAGCTGCCTCTACCTGTTCCGCTTCGATCAACCGGCCGAGCTGCTGCACGACGGCTATCGGGGGCAGGTCGCCGCCCGCACCCTGGACGCCTACAGCCGCGGCGGCTACCTGCTCGATCCCTTCTACGTCGCCAGCATGAATCGCCATCCCGGCGGCCTGTGGCGCATGAGCGAGCTGGCCCCGGACAGTTTCTTCTCGTCCGGCTTCGCCATCTCGCCCGACCTGCACCCCTGCGTCTCCTCCACCCATGGCACCCAGATCGACGAGATCGGCTACATCGTCCACCTGCAGGCGCGCACCGCTCTGGTGTTCACCCTGATGAAGGCGCAGGAGCACGGAGCCTTCACCGAGCACGAGGTAGCCTATCTGCAGCGGCTGACGCCCCTGGTCAGCGCCGTCCTGGAGCAGCACGGCCGCCAGTTGCCGCGCCAGCTGGAGACCGCGGGCGCGGACAGCCAGTTGGAAAGCGCCTTCGTCGGCGCCCTGGGGCAGCTGACCGAAGCCCAGCGCTACATCGCCAAGCTGCTGCTACAGGGCCACAGCACCGCCTCCATCGCCCACCAGCTGGGCATCTCCGAAGGCACGGTGAAGGTGCACAAGCACAACCTCTACCAGCGCCTGGAGATCTCCAGCCATGCCGAGCTGTTCCGGCTGTTCATCGGCTATATCGCCCAGGCGGGGCGCTAGGGAGCTGGCCCCTTTTGCCTTCCGGTGAGGGGCTCCGGGCTGTCAGTGGCTATAGCCGGTCGGCTTGTTGCGGATGGTCTTGAGCAGGTCTTCCGGGCTGATGCTGGCGAGCGCCTTGGCCGCGGCCTGGCTGCCCGGCAGCGGCAGGTCGAGGATGTGGCCCTTCATCTTGCCCACCACGTGCATCTCGCAGGGCTTGCAGTCGAACTTCAGGGTCAGCACCTCGTCGCCATGCACCAGCTGCATCGGCGCAACCTTGGTGCGCACGCCGGTGACGCCCTTGGCCTGCTTGGGGCAGAGGTTGAAGGAGAAGCGCAGGCAGTGCTTGGTGATCATCACCGGCACCTCGCCCAGCTCTTCGTGGGCCTCGTAGGCGGCGTCGATCAGCTGCACGCCATGGCGGTGATAGAAATCCCGCGCCTTCTGGTTGTAGACGTTATAGAGGAACGACAGGTGCGACTCGGGATAGACCGGCGGAGGAGTGGTCTCGGCCTTGCGGCTACCGCGCGGATGGGCGGCGACGCGGGCGGCGGTCAACTGCTCGATGGCCTCCCGGCGCAGCGCCTTGAGCTGCGAATTGGGCACGAAGAAGGCCTGGGGCGCATCCAGGGTCACGTCCAGGGCGTGGTACTCGGTGGTGCCCAACTGGGTCAGCAGATCGCGCAGGCCTTCCAGCGCCTGCTCCGGCTTGTTGGCCGCGCCGAAAGGACCGTCCAGGGCGACCTGGACGCTCACGTCTTCCTCGCTGAGGGCGGTCAGCCGTAGCCGCTCTTCGCGCAGCTCGACCTGCCAGCGCACGCCGATGCGGCGCTCGGCACTGGTCTTGAGCAGCGCCTGTTGCCAGTTGTGGTCCAGGTTGCGCGACAGCGGATGATTCGGCCGCAGGCGGAACAGCCCCTCGGGCATCTCGTTGGGCTCGACGCGATAGCGATAGCGCTTGGCGCCGTCCTCCTCGAATTCACCCTTGAGTTCGGCGACATTGGCGCGGAAGCCCACTACCTCGCGCTTCACCAGCACATTGAGGCCGTCGCCGTTGGACAGCGGCTCCTCGGTGACGGCGATGAAGTCGCGCTTGTTGACCTTCTCCACCTGACCCACCGGCAACCCGGTAAAGGTCGGCGAATCGAAGGCGCCGATGTCCACCTTGCGCTCGGTGACGAAGTAGTCGGTGCTGCCGCGGTGGAAGGTCTTGTCCGGATCGGGCACGAAGAAGTGCGCGGTGCGACCGCTGGAGGCGCGGGCCAGGTCGGTGCGGTCTTCGAGGATCTCGTCGAGCAACTGGCGGTAGTAGGCGGTGATGTTCTTCACGTAGCCCACGTCCTTGTAGCGCCCCTCGATCTTGAAGGAGCGCACGCCAGCTTCGACCAAGGTGCGCAGGTTGGCGCTCTGGTTGTTGTCCTTCATCGACAGCAGGTGCTTCTCGTAGGCGATGACCCCGCCTTTTTCGTCCTTGAGGGTATAGGGCAGGCGACAGGCCTGGGAGCAGTCGCCCCGGTTGGCGCTGCGGCCAGTCTGGGCATGAGAGATGTTGCACTGGCCGGAAAAGGCCACGCACAGGGCGCCATGGATGAAGAACTCGATGGCCGCCTCGGTCTCGGCGGCGATGGCCGCGATCTCCTGGAGATTCAACTCACGGGCCAGCACCAGCTGGGAAAAGCCGGCCTGATCGAGAAACTTCGCCCGCGCCAGGGTACGGATATCGGTCTGGGTACTGGCATGCAGCTCTATCGGCGGAATGTCCAGCTCCAGCACGCCCATGTCCTGCACGATCAGCGCATCCACGCCGGCGTCGTACAGCTGATGGATCAACTTGCGTGCCGGCTCCAGCTCATCGTCATGCAGGATGGTGTTGAGGGTGGTGAACACCCGTGCATGGTAGCGGCGAGCGAAGGTCACCAGCGCGGCGATCTCGCTGACCTCATTACAGGCATTGTGCCGCGCCCCAAAGCTCGGCCCACCGATGTACACGGCATCCGCCCCATGCAGGATGGCCTCCCGCGCGATACCGACATCGCGGGCAGGGCTGAGCAATTCCAGATGGTGCTTGGGCAGGGACATGGCGGTTCTTCTCGATCAGGTGGGGCACGGCAGGGTGGGTATTGTAGCGGGGGAGAGAGGAGACGTCTGCGGGTGGATAGTTACAAAAACAGGCAAGTTTGCACCTGTGTAGTTGCTAAATGCGATAAAAGATAAGTTATTGCAAAGCA
>Ga0157359_1001261_pt1 | contig 10240 bp, 7 predicted proteins | sample AttcapACBM3_FD_111482 | JGI IMG/M metagenome (GOLD analysis project Ga0157359, IMG submission 111482) | Fungus gardens microbial communities from leaf cutter ant in Botucatu, State of São Paulo, Brazil - Atta capiguara ACBM3 | ecosystem: Host-associated > Fungi > Mycelium > Unclassified ...
GACCTAGAAAGCCGCCTCGGAGTGCCGCTTCATGCCTGACTATCGCTCGAAAACCTCCACCCAGGGCCGCAACATGGCTGGCGCCCGGGCCCTCTGGCGCGCCACCGGGATGAAGGACGAAGATTTCAAGAAACCGATCATCGCCATCGCCAACTCCTTCACCCAGTTCGTGCCCGGCCACGTCCATCTCAAGGATCTCGGCCAGCTGGTCGCCCGGGAGATCGAGAAGGCCGGCGGCGTGGCCAAGGAATTCAACACCATCGCCGTGGACGACGGCATCGCCATGGGCCACGACGGCATGCTCTATTCGCTGCCGAGTCGCGAGATCATCGCCGACGCCGTGGAGTACATGGTCAACGCCCACTGCGCCGATGCCCTGGTGTGCATCTCCAACTGCGACAAGATCACCCCCGGCATGCTGATGGCCGCGCTGCGCCTGAACATCCCCGTGGTGTTCGTCTCCGGCGGCCCCATGGAAGCCGGCAAGACCAAGCTGGCCAGCCACGGCCTTGACCTGGTGGATGCCATGGTCATCGCCGCCGACAGCTCGGCCAGTGACGAGAAGGTCGCCGAGTACGAGCGCAGCGCCTGTCCCACCTGCGGCAGCTGCTCGGGCATGTTCACCGCCAACTCCATGAATTGCCTGGTCGAGGCCCTCGGTCTGGCCCTGCCCGGCAACGGCTCGACCCTGGCCACCCACGCCGACCGCAAGGAGCTGTTCCTCCAGGCTGGCCGCACCATCGTCGAGCTGTGCCGCCGCTACTACCAGGAGAACGACGAGTCGGCGCTGCCGCGCAACATCGCTTCCTTCGCGGCCTTCGAGAACGCCATGACCCTGGACATCGCCATGGGCGGCTCGACCAACACCATCCTGCACCTCTTGGCCGCCGCCCAGGAAGCCGAGATGGACTTCGACCTGCGCAACATCGATGCCCTGTCGCGCAAGGTGCCCCAGTTGTGCAAGGTGGCGCCGAACATCCAGAAGTACCACATGGAAGACGTCCACCGTGCCGGCGGCATCTTCAGCATCCTCGGCGAGCTGGCCCGCGGTGGTTTACTGCACACCGACCTGCCCACCGTACACAGCCGTACCCTGGGCGAAGCCATCGAGAAATGGGACATCACCCTGACCCAGGACGAGGCGGTGAAGACCTTCTTCCGTGCCGGTCCGGCCGGTATCCCGACCCAGGAAGCCTTCAGCCAGGCCACCCGTTGGGACAGCCTGGACGACGACCGCGCCGAAGGCTGCATCCGCTCGGTCGCCCACGCCTACTCCCAGGAAGGCGGCCTGGCGGTGCTCTATGGCAACATCGCCCTGGACGGCTGCGTGGTGAAGACCGCTGGCGTGGATGAATCCATCCATGTGTTCGAAGGCACTGCCAAGGTGTTCGAAAGCCAGGACGCGGCAGTGCGTGGCATCCTCGCCGACGAAGTGAAGGCGGGCGACATCGTCATCATCCGCTATGAAGGCCCCAAGGGCGGGCCGGGCATGCAGGAGATGCTCTATCCCACCAGCTACCTGAAGTCCAAGGGACTGGGCAAGCAATGCGCCCTGCTCACCGACGGCCGTTTCTCCGGCGGCACCTCGGGCCTGTCCATCGGCCACGCCTCGCCGGAAGCGGCTGCCGGCGGCGCCATCGGCCTGGTGCGCGACGGCGACAAGGTGCTCATCGACATCCCCCAGCGCAGCATCAACCTGCTGGTGAGCGACGAAGAGCTGTCCCATCGCCGTATCGAGCAGGACAAGCTGGGTTGGAAACCGGCCCAGCCGCGCGCCCGTCGCGTCACCACCGCGCTCAAGGCCTATGCCCTGCTGGCCACCAGTGCCGACAAGGGCGGCGTGCGCGACAAGGCCCTGCTGGGCTGACCGCTCCACCCAGGCGACGGCTCAGGCCGTCGCCTTTCCTTCTCTGAGCCTCCATCCTCCACGGTTCGTCGCCTCCCTCAGCCTCTTCCAGCTCCATTCCAGAGCCGTTCACCGTTGCTTGGCTAACTATGCGTGTAGAAGCAGACTTTGTGATTCAGCTCACATTCCAACTTTGCCTGCCCGCTAGGCCGCTCAGTGCTGGAAGACTACCCTCCGTCTGTCGCTGAATTGATTCAGCGACCAGTTTGTAGTCTGGTTAACGCCACTGGTCACCCCCTTGAGAGTCGCTGCTGGAGCACAACTCGGCGTGATCAGGCTCTGCTGAACATAAAAAACAATAAATCAGGGAAAAACATGAATAAGAAAAAGGCTATCCCACTGGCCAGGGTTTCCGCCGTCTCCCTTCTCGGTACCCTGCTCCTCGTTCCCACCGTTCACGCCTTCGAAACCACCGGCTACTTCCGGGCCGGGCTGGGTGACTCCTCGGGGTCCGATTCGATGCGCTGCTTCAAGTTGCCGGGGGCCCAGTCCAAGTACCGCCTGGGCAACGAGTGCGAACAGTACGGTGAATTCGCCGCCAAGCAGGACGTGTTGACGCTGGACGATGGTTCTGCCGTCGGCGTCTACGGCATGGCCAGCCTCTACAACCAGTACGACCGCACCCCGACCTTCCATGGCGACAACGGCCAGATCCGCCTGCCCCAGGCCTATGCCTACTGGAACAACGTCGCCGCCCTGAACGGCGGTAACGTCTGGGCCGGTCGCCGCTACTACAAGCGGAACGACATCCATATCTCCGACTTCTTCTACTGGAACCAGAGCGCCACTGGCGGCGGTATCGAGGACGTCAACATCGGCGGTCTGAAGTACAGCGTCGCCTTCTCGCGCAAGGACAACCAGAACCAGAAGGACTTCCAGAACCGCTACGACTTCAACGTCGCCGGTTTCAACACCAACCCCAATGGCTCGCTGGAGATCGGCGTCAGCTACCTGGACAAGCCCACCAACCAGCCCAACGCCAACAGTGGCTTCGCCGTGACGCTGCAGCACAAGCAGGCCAACTTCCTCGGCTGGGGCGGCGTCAACACCTTCGCCGTGCAGCGCGGCCAGGGTCCGGGTACCGCCCTGGGCAGCACCGGCGATCCGACCCTGAGCAGCTCGGACGTGTCCTACCGGGTGGTGGACTTCTTCGACTGGCAGATCAGCCGCTACTGGGGTGGCCAGGTGGCCGCGGTGTACCAGAAGGACGAGCGACCCAACGGCAACGACCTGCGCTGGACCTCCCTGGGTGGCCGCCTGGTGTACGGCATCAGCGACCAGTTCAAGTTCTCCACCGAGCTGGGCCACGACCAGGTGGAAGCCCCTGGCGGCACCCGCAAGCTGACCAAGCTGACCCTGGCACCGACCTGGTCGCCCAAGGGCCCGGAATTCAAGACCCGCCCGGAATTCCGCCTGTTCTACACCTATGCGGTCTGGAACCGCGCGGCGCAGAACGCCGCCGACCAGTTCGATCCGGGTTCGGCGCTGTCCAGCACCGGCACCTTCGGCAACGACCTGCACGGCTCGAACATCGGCTTCCAAGTCGAGCAGTGGTGGTAGCCAGCCCGCGGCGACCGGCAGCCCTGCCGGTCGCCCTTTCTTCGTCATACCTGAGCGCACAACAATGAAAAGAACCGTCTCCCTCTCCTCCTTCGCGGGCTGCCTGTTGGCGGCCGCCCTGAGCATCGGCACCGCCCAGGCCGCTCCCGTCTCCGCCTGCCTCATCACCAAGACCGATACCAACCCCTTCTTCGTGAAGATGAAGGAAGGCGCCACGGCCAAGGCCAAGGAGCTGGGCATGACGCTCAAGACCTATGCCGGCAAGATCGACGGCGACAGCGAGAGCCAGGTGGCTGCCATCGAGACCTGCATCGCCGATGGGGTCAAGGGCATCCTGATCACCGCCTCGGACACCAAGAGCATCGTGCCCAATCTGCAGAAGGCGCGGGACGCCGGCATCCTGGTGATCGCCCTGGATACGCCGCTGGACCCGGCGAGCGCCGCCGACATGACCTTCGCCACCGACAACCTGCTGGCCGGCAAGCTGATCGGCGAGTGGGCCCGGGAAACCCTGGGCGACAAGGCCAAGGACGCCCGGGTGGCCTTCCTCGACCTGAACGCCTCGCAGCCCTCGGTGGACGTGCTGCGTGACCAGGGCTTCATGCTCGGCTTCGGCATCGACCCCAAGGACCCGACCGTCATCGGCGACGAGACCGATCCGCGCATCGTTGGGCACGACGTGACCAACGGCAACGAGGAAGGCGGTCGCGCGGCCATGGAGAACCTGCTGCAGAAAGACCCCACCATCAACGTGGTGCATACCATCAACGAACCGGCCGCCGCCGGCGCCTACGAGGCGCTCAAGGCCGTGGGTCGCGAGAAGGACGTGCTGATCGTGTCCATCGACGGCGGCTGCCCGGGCGTGCGCAACGTGGCCGATGGCGTGATCGGCGCCACCTCCCAGCAGTACCCGCTGCAGATGGCGGCGCTGGGCATCGATGCGGTGAAGACCTTCGCCGAAACCGGCGCCAAGCCGGTCCCTACCCAGGGCAAGGATTTCGTCAACACCGGTGTCCAGCTGGTGACCGACAAGCCGGTGCCGGGCGTGCGCTCCATCGACAGCAAGACCGGCTTGAAGAAATGCTGGGGCTGATACCCCGTCGTTCCAGCTGATCGGGACGGTCGCCCACGCCAGACGCTGCGGCGCGGACGATCGTCCCTCGGCTTGTTCCCGCTATCAGGAGATTGCCATGAGCGATCCGATCACGACCTCTTCGCCCGGCCAGCCGTTCGAGCAGGTGCTCAAGCACAGCGCCACGGAAGTGGCCTCCTTCGCCCGTGACGAGCGCAGTCCGCTGCTCAGGTTCCGTCACTTCCTGCACTCGCGCCCCTCGGCGGTCTCGTTGCTGGTGCTCTTGCTGTCGCTGGGCATCTTCGGCGCCCTGCTGGGTGGCAAGTTCTTTTCCGCCTTCACCCTCACCCTGATCCTGCAGCAGGTGGCCATCACCGGCATCGTCGGCGCGGCCCAGACGCTGGTGGTGGTCACCGCCGGCATCGACCTCTCGGTGGGCGCCATCATGGTGCTGTCCTCGGTGGTCATGGGGCAATTCACTTTCCGCTACGGCTTGCCGGTGGAACTGTCGATCCTCTGCGGCCTGGCGGTGGGCACCCTGTGCGGCATGGCCAATGGCTGGCTGGTGGCGCGCATCAAGCTGCCGCCCTTCATCGTCACCCTGGGCATGTGGCAGATCGTACTGGCGGCGAACTTCCTCTATTCGCGCAACGAGACGATCCGCGCCCAGGAAATCGGCGCCACGGCACCGCTGCTACAGCTGTTCGGCGAGAATTTCCGTGTGGGAGGGGCCGTCTTCACCTACGGGGTGATCGCCCTGGTGGTGCTGGTGGCCCTGCTCTGGTACGTGCTCAACCATACCGCCTGGGGGCGTCATCTCTATGCGGTGGGCGACGATCCCGAGGCGGCGGCGCTGGCCGGGGTCAACGTGCGACGCATGCTGATCATGGTGTACGGGCTGTCCGGCCTGATCTGCGCCTTCGCCGGCTGGGTGCTGATCGGCCGTATCGGCTCGGTCTCGCCCACCGCCGGCCAGTTCGCCAACATCGAGTCCATCACGGCCGTGGTGATCGGCGGCATCTCGCTGTTCGGCGGGCGCGGCTCGATCCTCGGCATGCTGTTCGGCGCGCTGATCGTCGGCGTCTTCGCCCTCGGTCTGCGCCTGCTCGGCACCGACGTGCAATGGACCTATCTGCTGATCGGCACGCTCATCATCGCGGCCGTGGCTATCGACCAATGGATCAGAAAGGCGGCCAGTTGATGACCAGAGAACCTCTCCTGATGGCGCGTGGCCTGGTGAAGCGCTATGGCCGCGTCACCGCCCTCGACCACGCCGACTTCGACCTCATGCCCGGCGAGATCCTCGCCGTGATCGGCGACAACGGTGCCGGCAAGTCCTCGTTGATCAAGGCCATCTCCGGTGCCCTGCGCCCGGACGAGGGCGAGATCCGCTTCGAGGGCCAGCCGATCCAGTTCGCCTCGCCCATCGATGCCCGGCGCGCCGGTATCGAGACGGTGTACCAGAACCTGGCGCTGTCGCCGGCGCTGTCCATCGTCGACAACCTCTTCCTCGGCCGGGAGATCCGCAAGCCGGGACTGCTGGGCAGCCTGTGCCGCACCCTGGACCGCAAGGCCATGGAGCGCATCGCCCGGGACAAGCTCTCCGAACTGGGGCTGATGACCATCCAGAACATCAACCAGGCGGTGGAGACCCTCTCCGGCGGTCAGCGCCAGGGGGTGGCGGTGGCACGGGCGGCGGCCTTCGGCTCCAAGGTGATCATCCTCGACGAGCCCACCGCGGCCCTGGGCGTGAAGGAATCGCGCAAGGTGCTGGAGCTGATCCTCGACGTGCGTGCCCGTGGCATCGCCATCGTGCTGATCTCCCACAACATGCCCCATGTGTTCGAGATCGCCGATCGCATCCACATCCACCGTCTCGGCCGGCGGCTGACGGTGATCGATCCGCGCGAGCACTCCATGGCCGACGCCGTGGCGCTGATGACCGGCGCCCAGGCGGTGGCGGCCTAGCGCGACACCACAGGCCATGAGCGCCATCCGGGCATCGGGTAACCGCCGGCCTGGGCTGGCGCGCTCCAAGCAGCACAGCGGCCTTCCTCGTAGGTCGCTGGCTGCCGCCACCGCGAGCGCGTGTCATCGTGCAGGCGAGACCGGCCGTCGCGTCACTCTGGATTGCTTGCGGAACACAGGCGTAAAGGTCTGACGGATTCTGCCTGCGAAAAAGCTGAAAAAAGCGTCAATTCGTCGTGTCCTCCCGTCGATACAGGGGCAACCGAACCAACTACGTCGAGAGGTCGCACCATGCCCTTCGCTCTGTCTCTGAAACAGAAACTTTCGCTGTCCGCCACCGCTGCGGTACTGGTGGTAGGTGTCGGGTTGACGACCATCAACTTCCTCGGCACCAAGGCGGCGCTCGAAGCCTCGACGATCGAACAGCTGAAGACGGTCAGCTTCGTCTTCAACGACGGAGTGAAGCATTGGCTCGATGGCAAGGCCGCCGCCCTGAGCGCCCTGTCGGCAGAGACCCAGGACGCCAATCTTCCCGCCAGCCTCAACCAGGTGAAGCTGTCCGGTGGCTTCGATAACGTCTTCTATGCCCGCGACGATGGCAGCCAGGTCAATGCCAACGGCGTCCAGCTGCCGCCGGACAACAACGATCCGCGTAAATGGCTGTGGTACCAGAAGGCGCAGCAGACGCCGGGCAAGGTGTTCTTCTCCGTGCCCACCATGGCGGCGGCGACCCAGCAGAACGTGCTGTCCCTGGGCTGGGCCCTGCAAGCGGGCGGCAAGACCACCGCGGTGCTCGGGGCGGACGTGAGCATCCGCGACATCCTCGATCAGCTCAAGCGCGTCCAGATGCCGGGCAACGGCAGCGCCGTGCTGGTCAACGGCCAGAACATCGTGCTGGGCCATGAGGACACCGCCCTGCTGACCAAGCCGCTCACCGAGCTCTATCCCCTACTCACCGAGGACGAGGTGCGGCGCCTGGCCCAGGCGCCGGGTGAAAACTTCGTCAAGACCGAGACCGGTAAGCGGCTCTACGCCGCCCCCATGAATCGCGACGGCGAGGCCCTGATCATGATCGTCGACGAAGGGGTACTGCTGGCGCCGCTGCAGCGGCAGCTGTGGATCAGCATCGCCATCCTGGCCGCGGTGCTGGCTGCCTCGCTGGTGCTCATCAACCTCCTGTGCAGCTACCTGCTCAAGCCCTTGGGCGTGGTATCGGCGGGCCTGCAAGTGATCGCCGAGGGTCAGGGCGACCTCACCCGGCGGATTTCCGTGCAGAGCCACGACGAGGTCGGTCGGCTGGCGAGCCATTTCAACCAGTTCGTCGCCAGCCTGCACGGGCTGATCCGCGGCGTGCGCCAGCATGCCGAGGACGTGAACGCCGAATCGCAGAAGGTCCTGGAACGCAGCGTCTCCTCGGCCCAGGAACTGGGGCGGCTGCAACAGGAGATCGCCCTGGTGGCCACCGCCGTGACGGAGATGTCTTCCGCGACCCAGGACATCGCCCGTAATGCCGAGCAGACCGCCGACGCGATCCGCCAATCCTCGGAAAGTACCACCCAAGGCCTCAACCTGGTGCAGACGAGCAAGCAGTCCATCAACAGCCTGGCGCGGGAAGTGGACGATGCGACTCGGGTGATCGGCGATCTCGACCATCACTCGCAATCCATCGCCAAGGTGCTTGAAAGCATCCGCAGCATTGCCGAGCAGACCAACCTGCTCGCCCTGAACGCGGCCATCGAAGCGGCCCGGGCCGGTGAGCACGGTCGCGGCTTCGCGGTGGTGGCCGACGAGGTGCGGACGCTGTCGCAACGGACCCAGGCATCGACGCGGGAAATCAACGAAACCATCGGCGCGCTCCAGCAGATGACCCGCCAGGCGGTGCAGCGCATGGATAGCAGCAAGAACATCGCCGAACGCAGCGTCGCCGACGTCGAGCGGGCGTCCAGCGCGCTCGAGGAGATCGCCCAGAGCGCTGGCGTCATCGCCGAGATGTCCCTGCAGATCGCCACCGCCGCCGAGGAACAGACCTCGGTCACCGAGGAGATCACCCGCAACGTCATCACCATCAAGGCACTCGGCGATACCCTGGCCAGTGGCGCCAAGGATTCGGAGCGGCAGTCGCGTTCGCTGCAGCATCACGCCACCGATCTCAATCGGGACGTGGCGCGCTTCGTCCTGTGAGGCCCTGGGTCGAGGCTGCACCCGATCAGGCTACGCCCAGGGGCGTGCGCATCCGGTAAGATCGGCGCTTTGCCGCGACGACCCGTCCATGTCCCAGCCCCCTCGCTCCGAACTGCTCTACGGCCCCCACGACCGGCCGCGCCCGCTGATCGCCCTGCTGGCCGCCCTCCAGCACCTGCTGGCGATCATCGTACCCATCGTCACCCCCGGCCTGCTGATCTGCCAGGCCCTGGGCGTCGCCCCGCGCGACACCAACCTGATCGTCTCCATGTCGCTGGTGATCTCCGGCATCGCCACCTTCGTCCAGTGTCGCCGCTGCGGGCCCTTCGGCGCCGGGCTGCTGATCGTCCAGGGCACCAGCTTCAACTTCGTCGGCCCGCTGATCGCCGGTGGCGCCCTGATGGTGAAGAACGGCACCCCGGTGGAAGCGGTGATGGCGGCCATCTTCGGCGTGGTCATGGCCGGTTCCTTCGTCGAGATGGGGGTGTCGCGGGTGCTGCCCTTCGTCAAAAGACTCATCACCCCGCTGGTGACCGGCATCGTGGTGCTGATGATCGGCCTGACGCTGATCAAGGTCGGCCTGATCAGCATGGGCGGCGGCTTCGCGGCCCTGGGTAACGGTACCTTCGCCAACGGCGAGAACCTGCTGCTGTCGGGCACGGTGCTGGCGACCATCGTCGTGCTCAACCGCCTCCCCTGGCGTGGCCTGCGCAGCAGCGCCATCGTCGTCGCCCTGCTGCTGGGCTACGCCCTGGCCGCCTGGCTGGGGCGGCTGGACTTCACCGGTATGCACGAGGCCGCCTGGGTGCAGCTCCCCGTGCCACTGCATTTCGGCCTGGGCTTTTCCTGGTCGCTGTTCGTGCCGCTGCTGGTGATCTACCTGGTGACTTCGCTGGAGGCCATCGGCGACATCACCGCCACCAGCAAGGTCTCGCGCGAGCCGGTGGAGGGTCCGCTGTGGATGAGTCGGATCAAGGGCGGGGTGCTGGTCAATGGCGCCAATTCGCTGCTGGCCGGGCTGTTCAATACCTTTCCCAGCTCGGTGTTCGCCCAGAACAACGGGGTGATCCAGCTGACCGGCATCGCCAGCCGCCACGTCGGCCTGTGGATCGCCGTCATCCTGGTGCTGCTGGGGCTGTTCCCGGCAGTGGCCGGGGTCATCCAGGCGGTGCCCGAGCCGGTGCTCGGCGGCGCGGCCATGGTGATGTTCGGTGCGGTGGCCGCTTCGGGGATCAACATCCTCGCCGGGGTCGAGCTGGATCGTCGTGCGCTGCTGATCATCGCGGTGTCCCTGGCGCTGGGGCTGGGCATCTCCCAGGTGCCGGAATTTCTCGCCCATCTGCCCGCGGGCCTGCGCGCGGTGCTGGAGTCGGGGGTGGCCACCGGCGGTCTGTGCGCCCTGCTGCTGAACGGGTTCCTGCCAGAAACGTCCAAGGCCGCTGACTAGAGCGTCTTTTTCGTCGCCAGGCTGAAGTTCCCTCCAGGGGTGCCGATAAGTCTGGCAAGTCACCTGTGGACTCGCCCGCGGTCGTCGTTTCGATCCTGGGCGACCC
>Ga0157359_1001263_pt1 | contig 10235 bp, 12 predicted proteins | sample AttcapACBM3_FD_111482 | JGI IMG/M metagenome (GOLD analysis project Ga0157359, IMG submission 111482) | Fungus gardens microbial communities from leaf cutter ant in Botucatu, State of São Paulo, Brazil - Atta capiguara ACBM3 | ecosystem: Host-associated > Fungi > Mycelium > Unclassified ...
TAATAGAAGATGACAGAGCTGGTAATGAGGAATTACTGGTGGCCAGAAGTGATAAGAGATGTGGGAAAGTATGTGGATGAATGTGACTTGTGCCAGAGAATGAAGAACCATATAGAAGTACCTATGGGAAAACTAATGGTGAATAAGGTGCCAGAGAAATCATGGATATATCTGACAGTCAATTTCTTTACAAAGTTGCCTTTAGTAGTAGGAAAGGATACAGTATTAGTGGTCTACAATATGTTGTCTAAAATAGCATATTTTGTGGTGACAGTAGAAGAAACATCAGTGAAAGGTTTAGCATAGTTGTTTAGAGATAATGTGTAGAAGTTGCATGGGTTACCAGAGAGCATAATTTTAGATTGGACTACAGTTTGTAATAGAGTTGATAAAGGAGTTGAACAAGATGTTGGGGATTAAGACAAGGTTGTTAACAGTATTCCATCCACAAATAGATGGGCAGATGGAATGAATAAACCAAGAGTTAGAACAGTACTTAAAGTTCTTTGTAGATTATAGGCAGAAGAATTGGCTGGAGTGGTTGGCTATGATAAAGTTTACAGTAAACAACAAAATTCATTTAGCAACTGTATCTTTACTTATAGAAAATTATAGATGAAAGTTAAAGATGAAAGTAGATATTAGAAGAAAAGGAAAGATAGATAAAGTAATGGAGTTTGTGGAAAAGATGAGAAAGATGTAGAAGGAAGTAGAAACAGCATTGAGAAAATCTTAGAATGAAATAAAGAGACAAGTAAATAAAGAACAGAAGAAAGCAGAGTGTTATATTCCTAAGTTTAAACTTATAAATAACCAATTTGTAAGGAGATCTACTTTTGCATAAAGATTAAGTACTCAAACTTTGTTCCTGGTTCTGCCAAACTCTGTGGTATTCTTATTCTCCATTAGTCAGTACTCTTTTATTTTTGCTAAATCTTATGGTCTTTCTCAAGCCAACCTACCAATCTTCTAACTCTATTAGACTCTACAGACTCTTGCAAGTATGATGTTAACCCCTGTCATTGAACTCCTCCAATGTTACTACTATAAGCTTTCTTTCTTTCTTTTTCAGTAGATTTCTAGACATTTTCATTGGAGTTTCAGACCATTTGGTTACCATTTTTCACTTATATTTGTTATATCCTGATCCAACTACATCTGTTCCAGACCATGGATAACACTTCCTCTCTCATTTATACTTCCTGACCTCTTTCAGTGCAGATCACATCTTCTATTCAACCTTAGATATCCTTACTGGATCCTTGACAACTGCATGGATCTCCATCCCAGACATTCAAGAATCACTTAAAACTAGTGTAACTTACATAGCAGTCTCCATCCATAGATAACTATCTTAGGTAATATACTTAGTATATAAACCAGTAGCTACACTATAAAGTCTTATCTTGAAAATCAACTAAAACTATCACCATCTTCCAGTATTAGTGACAATACACCTCCTACCTTCTGGTCAACTTATTCACCAACAACATTCTGAGTATTTCTGTTGAGAAAAATGACTAGTGCAACTAGTAAAGACATAGTATACAAGCTAAAGATAAAGATTGTTCTAACTCCTATATTCCATATATCCAGATAATGCAAGTTACTCATTTGAACTATTGAGAGCTCATTATTGAATCTCAGATAACAAGATGTGAGCTACATCTAATAGTATTTTCAGGATCACCATTTATAACTGCATATTTTTTTGGTATAGATTTCCTGTATATAATAGTATCCTTTTATTAAAACACTCTCAGAAATTGCCTTTGCTTGTCTCTCATTTCCTAGTAAAAGTATTAAAACCACTAAACTTTTCTTGTTTCTGTTCTGGATACTTTGACTTGCTCAAATATGACCTGTTGATTGTTAACATTGAGTCTGTTCACTTATGATTCCCTCTGCTTGAATAAATCTGGTATCTGTTGACTTCTGATACTTCTTTATTGTTTGTTTTCATTCTAAAACTTCCAGATTCTTCTTCTGCAAGTTTTAGATTTGCCATATGAAGTTTGAGACTCCACTTAAGACTCTCATTGTTAGAAACACAAAGATTGAACTCTATTTTATTTTTCTTTTCTTTTCTGTTTCTTTCAGTTTATTCTATTTTTAGAACTAGGGTTAGGGATCAGTGGAATGTCACAAGTTACAGTCACATTGTCACATAATCATGTGCTATGATGGAAAACAGTAGAAGATTCTAAAAGAACTGATATCATACTATTGTTATATATATAGTAGTCTTAAGGCAGACATATGATTATTTATGGTAGGCTAAAGTAGTAGTGCACAGACAAGTAGTCTGAGATATATAAGGTAGACAATCCTGTATAGAGTTTTCTATCAAGTTTCTTGTGTTAACCCAATACAAGATTCTTTCATCTAACCAACTCTAAGGTCTTGAGTTTGTAACACTCATGTTCTTTTCTAATTTTGTCTTATCTTTATCTTATTCTTCTAACAAAGATTATCATCACATGGCTTTTATAAGCTCCTTTCCCACTTATCCTGATCTCTAGTAAAGTTATCCTTAACTTCTATAAGTGTTATAACTAAGACTTAGAGTTAAAGTTAGAAGTAGAATTCTTAGATTAGGTTATTACAAGAGAACTTGATAGAGTTCCTAGTACAAAGTTGTCTACCTTTTATACTCTACTGGATGGTCCATGCTACTACTGTGTCCAGCCTACCCTAAAGACCATGTGTAAGCCATAAGCTCAACATGTATTAAGTATATTGTATGATATCATTATTCTAGAATGTTCCACTACATTCCCTCATGACCATGTAATCATGTAACCATTACTGGGATGGTATCATGTGATCTGTGATCTGTGTGACACATCATGTGACAGTTGTGATCATAACATCCACTAAACCCTAATCTTAAATAAATGAAAAAAAGAAAATAGAAAAAGAAAAATATACTCATACTTGACAACTCTAACAATAAGCACTCTTTCCACTTTCTTAGCTTCTAAAAAAGATTGTTGCTATCTGACTCCTATATATCCCTCATCCATATTATATAACCAGACAGTAGACACTATTAACTTTGAGAACTTTTTTTTCTAACTTCATTTATTTCTTCTATAACTTTCTGTGTTATCTACATACTCTACTAGTACTATTCATACATTTTCTACTTAATCACACTCTAAATGTCATATAGGCTAATACCAAAACAAATATATTTCAAAAAATAACAAAAAATAACAAAACAACTAATAGAAGAAAGAGAATGGCAGATGGACTTTTTCCATATCAACTTTTATCTTCTCCTTACCATCCTACCCCTCTTTTACTACCCAAGTCATCTCTTTCTTTATCTACTCCACCTTCTCCATAGTTCCTTTTTTTCTATTTTTCTTACCAACTCAACTCTTTCTTTCAAAGTTCTAATCTTTCTTTTCACAGTCTTTTTCACCAACTTTTAGCCCTAAAAATTTTTTTATTCCAATACCACCTGATCTCAAACTTATTTCACTCCTCCACCACAGTATTAGTGAGCTCACTCAAAATTTGCCTAATAAACTTACAAAGAGCTCTTATCTTAAGAATTATCTTCTTTTATACCACCTGGAACTCTACAAGAAGCTTGAATAATAGAACTACAACTCTGTCATCCCTCACTGCCTTAGGTACTGCTTTTCCTATCTTCTGAATGACCAAGGTCCCTTCTGTGCATGGTAACTAGCACTTCTACTTAACAATCATATATTTTAAGCAAGAATAAAACTTGCTAAGAGATTATCAGTAAGAGTAAGTATGGAAGACAATTGACCACTCACCTAAGAGCTCACAAGGGTAGCTCTCTCCTATTTTAAGCAGACAGCTATTCATATCTATATTTCTATACCCTCTCACTTTTTCCTTCTTTTTGATCTCAATCTTCTTAACTCAATTCTTCTCAGAGAACACCTTTAGTACTACCTGTTAGGGTAACTGGGCAAAAGAGCAAAAGACTTCAAATCTTCAGGAAATCCTAAGTTTAAGAAATTACTGAACTATACACTTATTTCTAGGAAATCCTAAGAGAATAGAATAGGAATTACTAAAAATGACAACTACTCTATATAATAACATGTTTATTCTACTATGTCAGAATTCTGATTACATAAGCAAGAAATAATGATACTTAAGTAATCAGAAATAGTTTAGAATAGAGAAACTAAGATAAAAGAGAGCTAGAGTGCTTAGCAGGTACTTTCAGAGTATAGGAAAGTGAATAAGCAGATGTATAGATGATACTAGAAGACTTTGGAAAACTATAGAGAGTTGTAGAAGAGAAAGAGAAAGTATAAAAGTGAGTTTAATAATATATCTGGACAGTTAGGAGTATTGATGTATAGTGTTACAACTCAAAGACCTTAGAGTTGGTCAATAAAAAGAACCTTGTATTAGGTTAACACAAGAGAATTCAATGGAGTTCTTGGTACAATGTATCTACCTATATATACTAACTAGCAATAGTCCATGCTCTACTACATCTAGCCTACCCTAAAGACTATGTCATAGTGTTAGTCATGAGATCAACATGTATTGTACATGTTATATGATGTCATTATTTTTCAAACCTTCCATCATGTTCTATGTGACCATGTTATCATGTGACTGTTACTGTGACCATATCATCTGATGTAACTAATGTGTAACAGTATAATTGTGATATTATGCTAAACTCTAACCCTAGTTTCTAGAAAAGAAAATAAGAGAAAAATAAAATCAGAAAAACTTGGGTCTACACTTTGTAAGTTTAACATTATCTCTCCTTCAAGGTTCCTACTCCTAGAGGAACTTGTTTTATCTTCCTATATCATCTTGTCTTTTTCCTTCTATTTTTTCCAATTCCTCTCTAATCTCTTTAAATACTCATTTTTAAACTTTCTATTATCCTATCCATACAATATTTTTACCATATACTTCCCCAGTAACTCTCCTCTCTTCAAATTTTTTTCTTCTGCTATCTCCAATTTTTCCTATCTTCTAACTTCTGCATTCATCCTTCCCTCAAATTCCACTACTACTTCCTTTGCATTTTCTAAATCCTCTTCCTTCTTCCAACTATCATGTTCTGCTGTAAATTCCTTCCACCATACTAAATACTTTACCACTCCTTTGACTTTTTTTTTGTTTAGGATTTTTTCTATCTTCTACTCTTCTACTTCTTCTACTTTCACTGGTTTTACTCCTTCTTTTTTCTGTCTCCCCACTTATTCCTTGTATTACACCACTCAACTAATATTTACTACTGAATGAATCTGCATTGAATTAGGCAGTCATAATTTGACTGCATTGGTAGAAACTACCTCATCAATGATGTATCAATCTACATATTGGTCCACCAACTTCTTTTCCAGTCTCTCCTTAAACACCAAATCTTTTGTACTCAACATCACTCTGTCCCCCACTTTCTATGCTTTAGCTTCCTTTCTTCCCTTATCTGCTTGTCTTTTCATCTCCTCTTGTACTCTTTTCAATGTCGCTTCTGCTTCTTCCTACACTTTCCTCATTCTCTCTGCAAACTCTATTGCTTTCTCTATCTTTCCCTTTCTCCTCAGATCTATTCCTATTCTCAACTCCCTTCCATAGTTTGCCATGAATAGAAATACTTTAGTTGTTGAATGTATCTTATTGTTAATTGCAAACTTTGCTGACACCAATCATTCTGGCCAATCCTTCTGCCTGTGATTTATGAAAAATCTTAAGTACTGTTCTAATTCTTGATTCATTCTTTCCATTTGACCATCTGTTTGAGGATGGAATATTGTTAACAGTTTTGTTTCAATTCCCAACATGCTATTCAACTCCTTTGTTATCTGCTGCAAACTACAGTCCCCTATCTGATACTATGCTCTCTGGAAACTCATGTAGTTTCCATATGTTATCTCTGAACAACCTCACTAATTCCTCTGCTGATGTTCCCTCTGTTATTGCCACAAAATACATCATCATGGACAACTTATCACAGACTACTAGAATCACATCTTTTCCAGCCACTAACAGTAACTTTGTAATAAAGTCTACCATTAGATATGTTTATAGTTTCTCTGGCACTTCACTCAACTTCAACTTCTCCATTGGTATCTCTGTCCTGTTCTTCATCCTCTAACATATATCACACCACTCTATATATTTTCCTATGTCTTTTGTTATTCCTGGCTACTAATAATTCCTTGTTACTAACTCCATCATTTTCCACTTTCTTCCATGTTCTACTACTGGTACATCATGATGTAACTGGATTATCTCTACTCTTAGCTCCTTATCCTTTGGTACATACACCTTTCCTTCTTTTAATACTAACTCTCCTTCTATCTACCATTCCTCTCCTTGCAACATCTTTACTCCTGCTTTTTTCATTTCTTCTACTACTCTAACTACTTCTTTGTCCTTGCTCCTAGCTTTTTTAATTTTTTCTACTATATTTACTTCTGGTTTATCTATTATTACTTCATATAAATTATATAGTCAACAGTCCTTAATAAATACTTGGTTATCATTGTTCTTTTCTATACCTACTTTCCAGTCCAGTCTCTTACTAAGTTCATCTGCCTTCCTCATTTTTATTCTTAGAACATGCTTTAAGGTAAAATTAAATCTTGACAAATAAAGTACCCAGTGGGCTTGTCTTCTATTCAACTTTTGCACTTACATGAAATATTCCAAATTCTTATGGTCTGTCCAAACCTTAAACTTATATTTTGTGCCTTCTAGAAAATGTCTCCAATTTTCCAATTCTCTTATAACTGCCAACACTCCCTTATCATGAATTTTGTAATTCCTCTCTATCTCATTTAGAGATTTTGAGAAATGCCACTGGTCTCTACAATCTGTCTACACACTCTGTAGATAACACATCTCCTATAGCATAGTCTGACACATCAACATCCATCTTCATTTTTTTTCTCTAAATCTGGTGCTGCTAACACCAGTTTTTATAAATCTCTCCTTCAACTCCCTAAATGTCTTCTCTTGTCTCTCCATCCATTTCCACTCTAATCTTTCTTAACTATGTCATGTAATAGTCTGGCTATGGTTGCAAAGTCTTTGATAAATTGGCAATAGTAATTTGCCAATCCTAAGAACTTTTGTACATCCTTGACTCTCCTTGGGGTCGGCTAGTCTAACACACCTTTCATCTTTTTCTCTTCCATCTTGATTCTCTCTAGTCCTATCACTACTCTTAAAAACCCTACTTTCTTCACCTTCCACTTGCACTTCTCTAGCTTCACATACAAATCATTTTCCACTAATTTCTTTATTACTTCTTCTACTAACTCATTGTGTCCTTTCTCCTCTTCCATCCCAATAATCACATCATTAATGAAACTCACCACTTTACTAATATTGATAAGATTTCATAGAATTTTGTTCATCATGGTCTAGAATGTCACTGGTAAGTTTGTTAATCCAAAAAACATCACTGTTGGTTCAAATAACCTCTCTGGTATCATAAACACTGCATTTCACTCATCTCCCTTCTTTATTCATACATTATTATATCCCCATCTCAAGTTCATTTTCATAAATACTTTCTTTGTACTAATATTTTCTACAATATCTAAAATAAGAGGCAAAGGGTAATTGTTCTTTATAGTCTATTTGTTTAAATATTGGTAGTCCTGTACCATTCTCTTCTTATTATCCTTCTTTTCTACAAAAAACACTAGTGCTATTTGAGGTAACTTTGAGGACCTGATATACCCTTTCTTTAATTGTTCTGCTATGAACTTGTGCACCTTTTCTCTCTCTTCTCTTGACAACAGATATACCTTTCTCTTCCTTTGTATCTATAGCATGATCCCAAAGCTTTCTTGTAGACATTTGTTCACTAGCTTTCTTGCCAAAAACCTGAATTCACTTATGAAATCTCTTTGGTACCAACTTTTTTGCTTCTTTCTCTGATCTTGCTGCTTCTTCTTTATTCCAAATTTCCCACTCTTCTGCTATATTTCTTACTTCTATCTTTCTTTCTTTCTTTGGTTTTTTCTTTCTCTTTTTCTTTTGTTTTTTCTTCTTGTTTTTTTTCTTTTTTCTTTCTTTTCTCCCTCTTTCTACTTTTGCTACCCTACCTTTCCTTGCTTTAGTCTCTATTGCCTTCCACATTCTTCCAGACATCTTATCATTTTAACCTCCTCTATTCTTCAGTCAATCTCAGGGTTGTAGCAAGCCAGCTATGGCATTTCTAAAATTATGTTCCACTTCTGCTCTCCTATCACATTGATCTCTGTCCTTTCCCTATGTTCCTAGTAATAAATATTTACTTCCACAGTATTTTCTATCAGTTCCTCCTTATGAGAACATGCTAAGAGAAGTCACAGTCAAGATTGGGTTAGAAAGAATTGATGCACAAGAAGAAGTAATAGTGGAAGTATTGTTGGATAGTAGGGCTATGAGATTAGTTATGAGTTTTGAGTTCACAAAAAAGCAGAGGTTTAAGTTAAAGAAAATGGAGAGACCTATATATATAAGAAATATAGATAGAACATTCAATTATCTAGGTTGTAGCAAGATGTATTATCTGTTGTTCTTGTGAGTATTGCAAACTTATTTCTATTAGAACCTAATTGAGGACTATTAGATTCTCATCCCCATTTAAATTACTATTATCCTCATTTCCTCCTTCAATCATTCTTCTTTGTCTATATTCTAGTCTTTTTCCTTTCCCAATTCTATTTCCTGTTCCCTTATTCCTGTAATTTCTCACCAAATGTCCAAATCTCCCACAGTTGTAGCAATTCCTGTTCCCTCTGTCTACATCCATGGCATATAAGTTGCATTGTACAAATCCTACCCTCTGATTAGGATATACTATTACTATATTTGTTCTCTTAACTTCCTTTATCAGAAAAGGCCTTGTTAGCACCTGCTATTGAGGAGCTTCTTGTCTCCTTGGCTAAACTTGAGGCTGTGACATCTGTTACTGTTGTGTCCCTATATTGTTCAACCTTAGAGTCTGTGGCTTCTGTTCTCATTGTCCTCTCAATCTTTCCTTCTCTCTCTTATTTTCTCTCTAGTTTCTATCCAAGGTGATGGCCCAATCATACTATTGCTCAATAGAGTTGGGTTGCTATTTTGACTTCATGAGTTTTTGGCATATCATTCTGTTCATTCCTCATTTAAACTCTTTCACTAATGGTTGCCCTTCATATCCACTTTCTCTAGCTATTCTCCTAAACTTCTGGATAAACTCTTTCATTGTCTTACTTTCTTGTTCTAACCTCCTCAACTCTGCTACTTTTACTTCTTCCTCATCTCCTTCTCTGAACTCTTTCTTGATATCTACCAAAAATTCTCCCACTGTCTTATATTCTAACAGTCTTACTTCTAAGTCCTCCAGCATATTTTTCTTCTAAACATCTGCCAATCCTCCTTGTACATATGATAACACCTGTTAAATCTATTCTTCCACTGTTGCTCCCCTTATTTTCATTCTTATATATAACCTGTATACTGTTACAAAACCTGAGACCCTTGATGAGGTCCTATCAAACATTTGTGGCCTAGCCACTTCTGTACTTGTTGTTGCTGTTACTACTTCTACTACTCTCTCTTGCAATTCTTGGAGCTATACCTATAGTACTACAAGCTACTCCTGTTGTTGTCATATAATGATCTATAATTCTGAGTCATGTCAACTCATAATATATGGTAGTAGTAGGGTTGTTGGTATTGAGAGTAGTGGTAAAGGTGATGGAGGTAGTGGGGGTAAGTAGTAATGATTGTTGTTTAGAGAGTGCAGATTCTGTGTTAGACTCACTCTCTGATTCATACTCTAAACTTGGTGTTTTCCTCTGTAAGGGCTAGTGGCACTCTTCTTGTCTATCTCACTCTATCTACCAACTATCGATATTACCAACTGCTATCCTAATTAAATTTGTATACAAATATCCCTAAGAAGGGAATCTCTACTCTAGATGGGACTTGTAGAAAACCTCACTGTTCTTCTACATAGCCAAGTCACAAGAGGACCTGCAGCATGAAGCTTCTATGCAAAAACTAACTACTATGTCTATACAAGAGAGTACATCTTCTTGCACCAGTGGGCTTTGGTATAACAAAATGACTAGGTTTCCCCTACCTAGTTAGTATACCCCTTATATCTAGGGCCTAGTGATTCTTCTTGACTTTGGGTGCATTATCTATAGTTGAGAATGGTAAAGAGTAAGAGTAAGTTTGTAGAGAGGGCTCTGTGTTGGGCAGTTTCAAGAATAGGAATCAAATTCTAA
>Ga0157359_1001264_pt1 | contig 10234 bp, 9 predicted proteins | sample AttcapACBM3_FD_111482 | JGI IMG/M metagenome (GOLD analysis project Ga0157359, IMG submission 111482) | Fungus gardens microbial communities from leaf cutter ant in Botucatu, State of São Paulo, Brazil - Atta capiguara ACBM3 | ecosystem: Host-associated > Fungi > Mycelium > Unclassified ...
AACTTTGCTTCTATTGTAGTGGTCCCATAAACCCTTTCCTTCAACAACTATTTGGAAGCCTAATTGGAATATCACCCAATTTGCTCTTGATTGTTCCAGCATAAGCACAGTAGCAAGCAACACATTACTCATAGTAGCAGATATTGATCATAAGTATATCAATAACAATCTGTAGATTTAACAATAGTTGGAGTATCAGAGTTGAAGATAGTGAACTCTATTTATCTTCATTTTCATTTCTTATTTTGAACTTAGGGTTAAGGTTAGTGTAATGTCTATTGCTTCTTTCTCTTGTACTACCATCTTGTATAGTAGCACCCAGTAGAGACTTAGCAAATACACTGTTTCCTCTATCTTCAAATCTTCAAAACTATCAACAAGAACAGTCTTACTCAACAAATAGATATTGATATTGACATGCTCAGATATTAGTAAAAGTCTTTGAGCCCTAAAAGTTCCAGGGAGTCATCTGTTCACTCTAATGCATAGTTCATAATTATGTAGAAAGAGTCCAAATTCTAGCCAACAATTCTATGTAGGCTGACCAGGTTGAAAATAAAAATCTTCAAAGCCCTTTACTCTTCTATACAACAGCAAAGGAGAGAATGGTTAATTCAACCAACATAGTTCCTACAGTCAAATCCATATATGTACCCCATACACCTGAAATCAACAACATAAGTATACCTCAAAATGTCAAGCTATCAGTAATCTCATATATGGTAAACTAGCCTACCAACCCACAATTGTTGGATAGTAGTTTTCATCCAATTTCTCTTTTTGGAATGAACAAGTTCTTAGACAGTCATGCTAAAAACATTACATGTTTATTCTTTAGAATAGTGTCATTTATTAAACAAAGAAAATTAGAAGACAAGACTGTGGAAAACATTTTGCAAATCACTAGATTTAGCTCTGCAGCATGGGAATCTCTATCCACAATCTATAAAGCAGGTTGGGGCAAACTAACAACCAACAATAATAACAAATTTTTTAGATAGTGCATTTCTGCAAGACCCTTTTAAGCAATGCCTCATTTAAAAAATTGTCTAAGAGTAAACAAGCAGATATCTCAAGAATTCCACCTTCTATCCTATCTAGGCTGAGCAAGGATATTTTGGAGAAATCCAAATTCTTTAAGATTATCTAAGTATCAAAACCAAAACCTTTATCAAATAACAAATCATATGCTTAAGTATTCAAAAGCAACATCAATAAAATAATCAAAATCAAGGATGCTTTTCTAAAACTATCTTCTAGCAAAGTCTCTGAAATTCACAATGTCATGTTTAACTCAAACTAAAAAAGCAAACTCAAGTTTAACATGACAACCAAAAATCTATCCAGGAAGCAAATAATTATTTCCATGAGCACAAACAATGCAGAAAGAGTCATAGGACAATCCAATATGCATGTGATAAACATAAACTGATCATTGAAAGATATTAAATCATAAATCTGTGCTGATTTTATTTGTTCCAATAATAGGAGAATTATTATTACTACTAACAAGATAGTATTAACTTTAGACATAAACACAATTGAGAAGTATATGAAGAATTTGAACAATGTAGATTCAAATAAATTCATGAGTCTTAGGCTTCCCCAATCAAAATCTTATCTATAAATCTAAGTGTTCCTTGATATAAGAGTTGTTGGAAATAGGAATATACAACTTTTGTGTATTATGCATATAGGTCCAAATATATCAAGTACAATAGCCTCTATAAGGCAGAACTTTACAGAGAGATGGTATGGTTTTGTAAAGCAAATTTCAAGACTAACCCTCCTAGACTTAAAACAAAAAAAGACAAATCTTGTTCACACTTCTTCAAGTACATCAACTGCAAAGAGGAACATCAAGTAGATAGTAACATATGCTCATTCTGGAAACATGGATTCAATAAAAAATAACATTCAAAGAAGTATTAGAAGCTTCATAAAGAAAAGAGAAAATCAATTCACTTAGCTGTGAGTGGGGTAAGTCTATTATTTTAGAAAACCTAGATTTTTTTGCAGAACATTTGAAAGAGCTATGTTCTCACTAATATCATCCTAGAAAATAATAAAAATTTTGATATTATTTCTATTCAAGAACCTTCATAGTCTCTCATCAGAACTATTCTCTGCTCATCATCTGAAGAAGACAAAGAAATTATAGGTGCTCCCAATCATCTGTCATGGATTATGTTTTCAAGACAATCAATTAATCCAAATGATCATCCAAGGGTTATCACATATATCAATACAAGACTCTTTCAGTTACAATTCTTGCTTAGAAAGAACATTACCAACTATAGAGATATCAATCTCATATCATTCTTTGATTGTGGCATTACTTGCTTTATTATTAATATTTACTCAGATGATCAACAAACAGCCTTGAAATATCTAAAGAATATTGAGGTAAACCTGAATAATGTTCTTATCATGATAGGAGACTTTAACATTAGGAATAATAACTAGGACTCACCATATCCTCACCACTCAACTCATGCTGATACTCTTAGAGAAGTCACTAATACCTTTAATTTAGAGCTGTCTATGCCTATGAATCAAGTTCCCACAAGATATGCTGATAACCCTAGTAAATCTAATTCAATGTTTCTTTAGGCCAATTCAAAAGAAATCAACACTCACACAATCTTACAAAGTTCTTCCAACCATGCTCTCTTAACAGTCAGAATCATTATAAGAGAAGAGTTCATTTAAGACAAGTGTTGAACCATTATCAAGAACAGTGAGGAAGAGGAAGAATTTTTCAATGAGCTAAAAAACAAAGTAGGTAATATTGATACTACTAACATCCCAGATAGTGATTTGCTAGAAAAAATAATGCAAGAATTCACATGTATTACAGAAAATCTTTGGACTAAGTATTCAAAATATGTCAATATTACTAAATGTTCTAAAGCATGGTTGAATGAAGAGTATAACAGAGATTTGTTCATGTATTGCATATTCAGGTCAAAATTTGACTGGAGAAAATTCAAGAAGACAGTTAAAAAACCAAAAGATCATTCTTTGATGAAAAATTCAAGAAATTATGTTGAAGAACAAGAGGCAGTGAAATTTTATGAACTAGATCAAGGAATGCAAGCTACCAGCCACAAAAGCCATCAAATTCAATGAGTATCCATGTATTGAACTAGACAATCTTTGGCAAGCTCTTCATCAAACTTTCAATTGTTATGGGACACTTTGAACACTGACAATTTTTATTTTATTTTCTCTTATTTTATATTAATTTTGTTTTTCTTTTATTTGGATGATGAAGAGGCATGTGACACTGCAGTCACATGACATGTCACATGATGTGATGTCATAGGCCTAAAACTTAGTGAAAGGATCTGGAAGATGACATCAGGGCACATGTATGCAACATGGTGGCCTTGAGTAGGAAAAGAGGCAGACATGAGGATACAGCATAGACATAAGGGCAGGTGTAATTATTAGTAGCATGAACCATGTGTACTTTGTATATATAGGACTCTAATTCAGCAGAGACTCCTTATCGAGTTCTTTTGTAAACTTCCCACAATATATCCTATTAAGAGATTTACTCATTTGTGTTATCATTTGTCCTTGTGATAAGTGGTTGCCACAACATCAATTCTGTTCAAAATCAACATATTAACTTCTGTTTACTTGACAGAATCCTTTCATGACCTTAATCTGAGTGGCCACTATTTTTTAAAGCCAAAATTACTGATACTATAAAAAATACAGTAGTTTATCTACTCTAGGATCTGATTACATCTCTTGGAACCACCTTAGGGTTTTGGTGACTGACAATAAATGCATCACTAATTTTGTCAATATTACTGATTTTTGTATTAATCTTGGCTATTAGCCTTTACATTTTAAGAAATTAACAGCAATTATTATCTCCCAATCAAATGACTTAGTATACAATTCTCTGAAAATATTTTACCCTATTGTCCTTCTTAATACACTTGGAAAACTCATAGAGAAAGTCATTAGCAAAAGGCTCCAAATCTATTCAATCGCCTTCAATTTTGTTCATTCAAACCAATTAGTGGACTTAAAGTAATGCTCTACTCTAAATGCAGGGTTATACTTAACCCATTTAATACATGCTAGATAGATAAAAAGTCTACACATGAACACACTGGCTTTTGATATAGCTCATTTCTACCTATCACTTAATCACCATCTTCTCCTATTGATTTTGGACAAAGTAGAATTCAATTCTGTAATTTCTATTTTCTTTTCCAATTATCTAGTTGACAGAAAAACCCAATATGTATGAAACAGTTTCATTGTCAGACATGGAAAGCTTGAACACTAACTTCTTTATTTAGTTCTCTTTTCTTTTTCTTTTTCCCTTTTATTTTCTTTATTCAGATATAGGATTAGGGTTAGAGTGATGTCATGATTCCACTGTCACATATCAGTCACATCAGATAACATGGTCACAGTAATGGTTACAAGTTACAAGATCACAGAGAAGGATATAGAAGGTTCTCAAAGAATAATGTCATACAATGTGTACAATACATGTTGATCTTAAGGCAAACAGATGGTCATTTAGAGTAGGCTGGAGAAGTTTTAGTATGGATCATGATAGTTTAGTATATAAGATAAACAATCTTGTACAGAGTTCTCTATTGAGTTCTCTTGTGTTAACTCTAATATAAGGTTCTTCTGTTAACTCTAATATAAGGTTCTTCTTACTGACCCACTCTAAGATCTTTGAGTCATAATATTTATCTTTTCTTTCTTCAGAGCAAATATAAATGTGGGTCAAGGTTCAGCCCTTTTTTCTATTTTATCTGCACTTGCTCTGATTTTTCATATTTTTGAAAACAGAATGAAAAATATTTTATCTTCTATTTCTGTTTTCTATTAGGGCAGTTCACACTGGGGATAGAAGTCTGCAAAGTAGACTTAGAGATGTGCAGACTTGTAGAACAACCTTAGCTTAGCTTATGTGCTATACTGTCTGTCTGCTACATGGTTGCAACTTCAGATGAAAGGAAGAAGTCTAAGGAGAAAGTGAGTACTGATTGGTATGTCACTGTTGAACACTGGTAATCAAGTTCAATAAGAGTTATCTTTGTTATTTATCAGACTAGTGAATTACAGTGTAACTACTAGTCTTATATACAGGTACATACTATAGAAGATGCTTAGGGTTTCAGTAGTATTGCTCCTATTGCCCAAGTGGAGGTTTCAGTGTTGAGACACTGATAGGAGTATGACTCTGCCATGGAAGACTGAGTTGGATAAAAGTATCTCCATCATGGAAGATAGAATCTCCAGATTGTTATATTACTGCCACACAGACATGTTGCAAGGAAGATGGCCACTATGGAAGGTGGACTTTTAGATTAGATATTAATAAGGAGTATTACTACAGGGATGTATTTTCTAGACAGGTAGACTTGGCATATAACAGTATTCCTCCCTTAGGACTAAGCTTTTGAAGTCCTATTGAGTTTTTTTTGAAGTCCTATTAAATTTACCCAAAGAAGCCCATAATAGTGCTTAGGTCAATAATACATAAATAGAAAAGAAAATTTTCTGTTTCTTCTGTATTACAATATCTTCCCCCACCCTTTCTGATATTTCCTTGAATAATACTGAGATACTCAAAGAGTAGCAGCAAGAAATATAGTGAAGGCACAAGGAGGAGCAATGGTTCCTGGTTCAATTGGAAGAGACAGCAGAGGTCCATTGTGTTGAGCATACAGCTCAGAAAGTATAGAAAAAGGCAGAGGCCAAAGCAAGAGAGGAAGCCAAGAAGAGGAAGATTGCAGAGGAGAAAAAGAAGAAAACATTAGAATACCTCCAGCAACTCTAGGATGAGGTACTAGTGGAGGATACTGAAAGATCCCAGATCACAGAATCTAAGCACAAAGAGATTATCCCAGGAGATAAGAGAGAGTACCAGTCTTTTAAGAAGGCTAAAGGAAAATAACCAGAAAGATACTGCAGGAATGCCAGGGTCAAGATAGGGGGTGCTAATCTCTGTGAGAGGTATGTGCATGCTGGACAGGATTGTCTAATATACAATTCAAGGTGAGTAAAGAGATTTTCTCTTGTTTTCTCTCTACTAATAGTCTTCTTTATAGCTAATCTCTTGCATATACAGGATGCATTGCTATCAAGCAGTGGTGTGTTTCCCACACCAACACCAATTCCCTAGTTATGATCCCTACATATGGAGGAGTTCTAAGTGCCATTAAAAAGGCACTCCAAGAACTCATAAAGAAGTACTGAGGTGTCAGAAAGTCCCTCTGGGAATTGGTGAAGAGCCAGGAGAGGAAATATAGCCTAATTAGTGAGGATTGGGGCTATGGTAGAGCAGAGATGTGGTTTGAAGGAGGATCCACAGAGTGCCAGGGAGAAGAATGAGGATGAAGAAGACAGAGATGAAGAAGAAGGGTTCAAGAATGACTCTGGAGAAAGTCAGGAGGAAGTAGAGAAGGGAGTTCTGTCACTTACCTCCTGCTAGAGTAGTCTCTTGTTTTTTGTTTTTTATTTTGAATGTTACTTTCTTAGTTTTGGTGTGTGAGTAATAAAATTAAGAGATAGAAATAAAAATGGAAATCTGAAGATTTAAAAGGAAAACCCTGTAAAGTATGCTGAAGCTGGGGTTAAATGAAAGTAAGTAGATAGAATATACTAAGAAAATAATAGAAGAATTCCCATTACAAGTGCATGGAGGCAGGGGACAAGTACAGCAGTGTGATTAGAACAGAGGAAGTAAACTGAGCTTGGTAGGATATATGATATGGAAATTGGATACTAAGTCAGAAACATAAGTGAGTTTGGATACAGAAATCCACTCAGATTTGTCTTCAGTGTCTTCATACTCTAGCCAGATCACCTTGTATAGGAGTTTACATACTTGTTGGTAATCAATTTTGGAGTCTACTATTTGAGAAATTTCATATTTGGGTTCTTTATTGATTATAACTGGAGTGGGAGCTAGTTCTGTTCTTTTGGGGAGAAGGTTGAATATAGCAGGTTCAAGCATGGATACATAGAAAACTGAATGGACAGAATACATGAACTCTGAGAGATAGAGGGTGAACAATAGTGTACCAGGCTGAGTGATGATTTTGTAGAGTCCAAGATATTTTTCAGAGAGCTTCTTTGAAGGCTAAGTAGTTCTGAAGAACTGAGCCTTGACAAAGACTTTGTTACCTACTTTGAAATCAGGAGCAGGAAAATGTTACACATTAGTGTGTCATGATATAGTAAAGTGTGGACAGACTTAGATAAGATATAGAAAGTAGTTATATCATTAGTCTACAATGAGAGAGAGAAGGCACGTGACTAGGAAGTTACATGACAATATGTCATAGGGCCTAGAGTAGTCAAGAGTAGTCTAGAGCAGTCTAGAAGGACTTAGAGTCTAGAAGGATTGGGAAGAGTCTAGAGATAGAGTGATATCAAGGGACATGGGTTCCTCATGGTGTACACATGATGCACATATGTATGATGGAGATTAAAGAGTATGACATCAGGGCACATGTATATGGCATGCTAGCCTTGAGGTAGATGTATGGTAGATGAGTAATGGACATGAGGACAGGGCATGGACATTAGGATAGGATGATGCATAGTCATAGTATGGACCATGAGACTTTATATAAATAGTTGGTAGAATACTGTTGTAGTTCCTTGTTGAGTTCTCTTGTGAATTACACAACTTGTATTCCCCACTAGATATTTGCCCTTTGAAATTTATTGCTTGTACTGCTATTGGACATTAGTCTAGTGGTTGCCACAACACAGTGGACTTCTGATAACACTGTTGTACTACAGAAATTTCAGCTTTAAGGGTACTCTGTAACTCATCAAGATCTACAGCAAAGTTGCAGGCTTGAAAGGAAGCAATATCATGTTCAGGGTGAATGGTGATGTTTGGATGATATCTTTTTTTAGTGAAAAATGGAGAAACACTAGTAGTAGCACTCAGAGCATTGTTGTAAGTGAGCTCTGCAAGAGGTAGAAGTTTGGACCAGTTGTCTTGCTGGTAATTACAATATGCACAGAGGTATTGCTCAAGGGTCTGATTTATGTGTTCAGTTTGTCCACCATCTTTGGAGTGGTAACCTGAAGTAAAGTGAATCCACATGTCCAGAGCAGTGCCTAAAGAACAAACAAACATACTAAGTCTGCAGATATAATAGTATCATGGACAGAAATAAAAATTGCCTGTTTGGTGAGCCAGTTGACTATGACCAAAATAGTATCAAACCTAGAGGATGATGGGAGTTTCTTGATAAAGTCCATAGAAGTGGAATTCCATGGTTGTTTGAGGATAAGAAGTTGTTTGAGAGATCTATAGGACTTATGATGTTGTGGCTTGGATGGCATACAAGTGATGCAATGTTTTTGACCATAACATCTAGCAAGAATATGGTCATGATTATACTGGAGAACATATGTGTGGAGATTACCAGTGGATGGTACATAGATTCTGTTGTCAAGGAAGAAAAGACCATTTGGATCTATAGACTATTGGCTATCTACAGAAATGTGTTTTGTAGCAATTGGGTCACTAGAGAGAGCCAAAGAAATGTCTTCTTTTATTTATTGATGATAGTCTCTTCATTTATCAGAAGAAAAGTTATGAGAAATCAAACACAAATTTATTTTGTAGTTATAATATTATTTCTTCTCTTTTTGGTCTCAAGACCAAATATAACAAATTGGAGGTCTTTTATTTTTCTAGATCAACAAATAATTACAAACCTCTTCTATTAGATCTTAGACTATTGGAAGAACCTCTTTTATGACCAAAGGACAAGTGGAGATACTTAGGTTTTATTTTTGACAGAAAACTTTCTTTCTGTCAACATATTCACTTCTATACCAACAAAGCTCTGTCTACCATTAAGGGCATGAAAATACTGGGAAATTCCACAAGAGGTTTGTTGCCTTTGCACAAACAACTACTCTACATTGTACTTAATAGTTTCCAATTGTGGTATTAGATGGGAACACTCTTCTTCTATCCTTTCAAAGATTTAAATAAAATGCAATGAAGAGCAGCACTATAGATCACAGATGCTTTCTACACTTTACTATTGTGGGAAGTTGAGGCCATAGTGGGTCTCATTTCTATTTATCTTTATCTTAATAAAATCAGTGGAAGACATCATCTGGAAGTGATGTCTTTACTGCAACAACATACTCTAAACTCTCTTCTAAATGAACATCATGCTAAGAAGACTAAACCCTATTGTTTTTTCATAGGTCATCTTATATACAAATAATGCTCCAAAATCAGGAGTTTGATAGTGAACACTAACAATTAACTAAATAAAGATTTCTCTTCCTTTGGCAGACTTCATAGAGAACTTTCTCCAAGCTTTTAATTAGTAGATAATTTTCCTGACCAATTTTCCTTTCACATAGTGAGCTACAAGGATACAGAAGTCAAGAATACTCATTGAAATAACCTCAACAAAATCTTTGATTAATCCCTTTCAAACACAAAAACTATTAGAACAACTAATGAAAGTCTGTGGAGTTCACAGAGTTTGCTTTAGAAGGAATCTAAGAGAACAGTATAAGGTCTCCTGAAGATAGCAGCTCTGCTAAATACTCTAGGATGGATTCTAATCAATACTGACCAATCCAAGAATAATAGTGTTCAGATAGTTAGGCACTTGATAGAAGCATTTAGAATAATGTATGGAAGTGACAAGTACTCATCTGAGAGTAACCAGGGATCAGAGGTGATAACTATGGAGGTGTTTGCAGTAATTAGAGATTGGTTAATAAAGAACTAGAACAAATATGATAAACCCTATAGTATCATGAGCAGATATTGGACTTGGCAAACTCTAGTATTGAGGTTTTGGAGTTTGGAGTTTGGGGTCCTCTGACAAAAACTATTCTCATTACCTCTGATGCTAATATCAAAAATAACATTGCAACTTCAATTTCACATATATAATAATAGTTGAAACATTTTTACCAAAACAATTCATTATGTGATAAATGTCACTTTTACTGAAGCAGAACTGTTTTTGATTAGATGTGGAATCAACCAAGCTGTTCAGATTCTGAATGCTAAATATATCATTATTATCAAAGATACTATACCAGCTGCAAGATGTATCTGTTACAACCTTAAGCTTGGCTCAGGTTACAACTTAGGCAAAACTTGAGTAGAGAAGAGAAGATATGATCAATTGGTAAAGTATAAGAATACAGGATAGTATCTACAGTTATATATCTAGAGACC
>Ga0157359_1001265_pt1 | contig 10232 bp, 6 predicted proteins | sample AttcapACBM3_FD_111482 | JGI IMG/M metagenome (GOLD analysis project Ga0157359, IMG submission 111482) | Fungus gardens microbial communities from leaf cutter ant in Botucatu, State of São Paulo, Brazil - Atta capiguara ACBM3 | ecosystem: Host-associated > Fungi > Mycelium > Unclassified ...
CCCCTACCGGCAACTATAATTCACAGGAAAAATAAATTATGGGGGCACCGCGGATCGAACGCGGGACCTTTAGAACTCACTTCAGTCTACTGCTCTCCCAGCTGAGCTATGCCCCCAATATTTACTTAGTAGATATATATAATGATCAATATTCATCATCAAAGTTATGCTTCCAAATAGTCTGAGGGTATTTTCTGCCAAAAGTTCACCATTAGGACTTTCTTTATTACCATGTGGCCCAATTTCAAGCAGCTCTTCTGAGAGTATTTCTTTTCTGTCAACACTGCTACTGAAGCTATCAACAAGTTAGAAGGGACTACCTATTACTAGGAAAGTCACATAGTAGGGAAGCTACATAGTAGAGGATTACCCAGATGAGTTTCAATCTCTTATATCAGAGGCTAGCTATACTAATTCACATACTATTGTAGTCAAACTTTGTTGTAGACTACAGATAGTAATTCAGAACTAAATCATAACTCTGCTAATAGAAAGATAGTAGCTAATAATCAAATGCAAACCACCTTTAGGAAAATCTAAGAGAACAAGATAAGGTTTTTCAAAGTGTTGCAGTTTTAAACTTGGCTTAGATTGCAACTTAGGCAAAGATTTGAGTAAGAGAGGAGAGATGATCAATTGGTAAAGTATAAAGATACAGTATTGTATCTATAGCTATATATGCCTAATAACCATAAGGAAAGAAAAGACATTCTTAAGAAAAACATAAGGAAAACATGTAAAAACCCTACATGTGTCCAAGTTATGTTATATATGAGGCAAACATCTGTTAAACATGAGATAGTGATTGTAATACAAAAATGACTACTATTCAAAATATTCTATAGTCTATTGTAATAGAGCAGAACAATGCTAAGCTAACTGTCACTTCTTTCTTTTTTACCGCTATCTTACATAGTAGCACCTATAGGATATTTAGCAAATAAACATCCTTTTACTTCAGCTTTCAATTCAACTCCTTCACAAATGGTCAGAATACCAGCTTACAAGGCAATAAACATCAACAACTTCAATAATATTAGGGAAAGGTCAACTTTTCCTAGTAAAATGAGTTCTAGAAGTCCTTCAATCTCTTCTACTACTTTATCTATTTCATATCATGAGAGAATGGAAATCAACAATGACCTTCCAGATGAGGAGTTCACATAACCTGTCAATAGTTTCCAACTGTTATATAAAAACAATAGTGGAGAAGATATTCCTATCAGTGAGGCAACTGATAATAGTTCTACTAGGAACCAACAATGTGCTTCAAATGAGACTCCAGCCCTAAAGAATATGCCCAAACTACAAGATAAGGTACAAACAGCAAAGACTCTAACACAAGTCATTTAGATAATGTTATCAACATTTAAATACCATATGACTCTAATCAATTTACAGAGCCAGAATTGTGGAACAGAATATTCCAACCTATTTCTCTTCATAGTTTACCAGAACATCTCCCTTCTGACTCTAAAAATATCAAGGAGTTATTGTGCCAAATAGCCAAATATATTGAAAACAAAAATATTGGCATCAACAAGTTCAATAACATTCCAGAACTGAAAGATATAGGTAAGACAGCCTAGAACTTCCTTTCAGCCATCTATAGTTCAGGATAGGATTCCCTTATTGCTAACAAGAACAATAATCTCTTGAGACAAAAAGTATTGTTGAAATTTACTCCTAAGATAAATCCAGTCAACACTGGTAAAAAAGAGAACAAGAATACAGACAAGCCTACAAGTGTCAAAAGGCTCCCACTGCTTGTCCTAACCAAATTGCTCAAAGAAGTCAATGAAATATGGAAATATTTCAAAATAACAGGTTTTGCCAAACTGGACAACAACAAAGGTAAATCATATGCTTAAGCATCAAAGTTCAGAAACACCACCAAGAAAGTCTTCAAAATTAAGAAGGTCTTCTCTAGTCTCAAGGCAAACAAAATCAATAACATTCAAAAAATTATCAAAGATAGCAGCAAACCCAAACCAAGGATCAATATAACCACAAAGAGTCACTCTAGAAAGCAAGTCATAGTTCTAATGAACAATGACAATAAAATGAAATTCATGGAAGATAGTAGCAATCATATTACTAACTTAAATAAAGCATTAAAGAATATCAAATCAGAAACCATAATAGATTTTGTTTGACCAGAGAATTCTGATATTACTATTCTCATCAACAAAGTCACATCAGCTCTGAAACTCCAAACTATTGAAAATTATATCAAGAACATGAATTACATTAAAGCCAAGGGGGTTGAGATTCCACAGCTACCTCAATCAAAGTCATATCTCAAAATTATATGTATTCCCTATCTCAGAGAAGATACTAACACCTCCATCATATCAGATATGGTAGAAAAAATCATTAAGAAAAACCACATTTTCAAAGATATCATACTAGCCTTGAGATCTTACATAATTAAAGTCTCTCCAAAGTTGGACATGGCTATTATTTGGATTGATATTTGGAATGTCCAGAACAGTAATAAAGCAAAAGATCTAATGAACAGATATTTCAATGTAAGAAGTAACATAATGATAATCAGAGGTGCAAACATGAACCCTAATATACTCCAATGCAAAAACTACTAGAAATATGGTTATACAACATTCTCATACAGAATCTAAGAAGCCAAATGCATCAAGTGTAATGGCCCCCACAAATCCAAACACCATCAACACTTTGCTTGGTGTTGTAAAGCAAACAATAAGACCAATTCTCCTAGGCTAGAAACTAAGTAGGGCAGATCATGCCTCCATTCCTTCAAATGCCTTAATTGCCAAGGTGATCATCAGGTAGACTCCAACTAGTATCTCTTTTGAAAACACAGGTTCAATTACAAATAGCACACTAAAAAGTATCGAGAGCTTTATGACAATAGGAAACAATTGATTCATTCAACTGTGAATGGTAGTAAAGTATGATTGTAAAGAATATCAAGATATTTTCTTAAAACATTTGTAAGAACAATTTCATAATCAGCACAATTCTTGAAACTCAATATGATTTTAACATTATTTTCATCCAAGAACCATCTTGGTTGTTCATATGCTTCTTATCAAGTTCAAAAAATATAGAGGGCAAAGAATTAGTAGGAGTATCTAACCATCCAAACTAGACAACCTTTTCTAGAAACCTATCTCAGGATAATGACTCTCTAAGAGTCATAACCTATATTATTGTCCAATTACTCTCCCTTTGTTTTTCTTTAAGAAAAGACATTCTTAACTAAGAGACATTTCTTGTGTTTTGTTTTTCAACCATAGTTCTGTCTACTTCCTAATTAATATATATTCAGATTCTTCTCAGATGGCCTTGAAGTATCTTAAAGATACTGAGCTTAATATCAGCAATGTTCTTTTAATGACTGGCAATTTTAACATCAGAGACAGTAGTTAGGACCTGAACTTCTCTCATTATTCTCATAGCAATGTTCTGTTCAAAATTGTAGACTCTTTTCAATTAGAACTGTCTAGACCTACTAAACAAGTTTCTACTAGATATTTAAACAACCAGCAAAATTCAAACTTTGTAATTGACCTCATGTTTCTAAGGCTGGAGTTTTTGGAACATGACAATTATACCATCCACCTCAACTGGAGGCTGACATCAGACCATGCTCCTCTCACAGTCAATATCTCAATTTTCAAAGAGTATATTCAAACCAGAAAATGCACATTAGTCAAGAATAGCAAGGAAAAAGATAACTTCATAAACAATCTAATAGAAGCCATCAAAGAAATGAATATGGAGAATATTCAAAGTAAAGAAGTCTCTGACCAAATCATTCAATCACTTGCTAGCATTACTGAAAGAATATGGTATGAATACTTGAAAGTTGTTAATATCACTAAACACTCAAAAAAGTAGTGGAACAAACACTACTACAGAGATCCTAAAACCTATTGATGAACCAAACAAATCAAAGACTGGAGACAATTCAAGGGTACTGTTAAAAATACAAAGTATGATTTTTTCAACTTAAAAATTCAAGAAATTGCTAATAAAAATTGTAAGTCTTGGAAACTTATAAACTGCATCAAAAAACATAAACTTCCAGCAATTGAAGCAATCCAATACAACAGTAGACCATACATTGAGCTTGACAATTTATAGCAAGTTCTCTACCTATCCTTCAATTTGGCTCAAGATTGTCAAATAGATCCTCAGTTACTAGAAGAAATTTTTAGTAAAGAAATTATAATATGAAACTTGTTCTCAAAAGAAGAGTTCATTGGTGCAATCAAGAAATACAACAATTTCTTGACTTCTGGACTGGACAAACTGTCTTAAAGGTACCTCAAGAAGATTGTCAAAAATATTATATGTCTTAATAAAATTATTGATGTACATGTATCAATATAGGTCATTGGCTGTTGCACTTCAAAGTCTCAACAACCATTGTAATTTCCAAACCCAATAAGAAGTCTTATGACTTTCCCAAAGCCTATTGTCTTACTCAACACAATTGGCAAATTATTTGAGAAAGTTATCAGTGAAAGAATGCAATTTTTGTTAATTTCTAACAACTTCATCTATTAATGCTAACTAGATAGACTTAAACAGAGGTCTACTTCAGATGCAAATATTGTACTCACCTACTTTATTTATATGGGCTAGGTTAAAAATCATACCACCAGCATATTAGCTTTTAATATTGCACAATTCTTTCTTTCACTAAATTACTACCTTCTTTCATTAATATTAGACAAAGCTGGTTTTGATTCCAAGATCTTAATCTTTTTCCAAAATTGTTATAGTTTAGTAGGTAAAAAAACCAAATATTTCTGGAACAGTTTTTTTTTCCTTTTTTCAATGTTGATATTAGAGTAGGATAGGACTTGGCTCTTTCTCCAATACTTTTTACCTTATATCTTTCTTCTATTTTTCATATTTTTAAAAAATGGTTAAAAAATCTAAAAATCCCAATTTTTATTCTTTCTTTTGTAGATGATGAACTTCTTATTTCACAGAATAAATTTATAACAGTTTTGAATGTGAAATTTTTCTATAGCTACAATATTATCTCCACTCTTCTTACAAAATTTATGCTGATTATAAAACATGAGAAAATAGAAATGTTTTATTTTTCTAGATTGCAAGGAGTTTTTGATCCTCTCCCTCCTGAACCTTATATCTCTAGAAGTCCCCATTCTATGCCCCAAGAATACTTAGTGTTATCTTGGGTTTATATTCAATTAAAAACTATCATTTCGACAACACATTGACTTTTATACCAACAAGGCTATTTTAACAATCAAATACATGAAAATACTGGGCAATTCATCAAGAGATCTTAACTCTACTCAAAAGAGACATTTATACAAGTACTGTGTTCTACCCATAATCTTATATGGCTTTCAATTGTGGTATTACAACAAAGTACTGCTCATATATTGTTATAACTCAAAACTCTTAGAGTTGGATTCTGAAATAACCTTATATTAGGTAATATAAGAGAACTCAATAGAAAGCTCTTTACAAAATAGTCTACCTTATATACTCCTACAGATGGTCCATGTTAGCTACTGTGTACCCTACCCTAAATGACTATATGTAAAGCATGAGGCCAACATGTGGTGTTCATATTGTATGATATTACTTTGTTCTAAAACCTTCTACTTTCTTCTCTTAAGTCCTATGATCAATGTTGTGACCACATCATCAGATGTGACTGATGTGACAGTGTGACCAATCAATTCTAACCCTAATCCCAGAGTCCTAAAAATAGAAAATATGAAAATAAATCAAAATGAAAATGAAAATAAGAAAAGAAAATAACAAAGAATTAAGTCTACTTCTTACAATCTTGACATATATCCACTTAAAGAACTTAGAAAAATACAGAGAAGGACAGCTATATGGATTACAGAAGCATTTTGTACATCTCTTATGTTGGGTATTAAAGTTATAGCTGGCCTGATCCTTATTCATTTTCACTTGTAAAAACTCAATAAAAGATTTCATCTATGAGTACATTTATTACCTTCAAACCACATTATTAATTTTATTCTAGATTTGAGAAACTCTAGCAATCAAGAACTCCATCAACTATTACTAGACAAGCTTATGTCTAGACAATGTTTAATCATCAAAGGCCTTCTAGTTGACATGAATAATAAGTATAATAAAATTTTCTTTTTCTTTTCTCCTTTCAATTGCAAATTTTCACTGGAAAACAGACTTATAGATGTATTCCCTAATCATTTTTTATTCCACATCTTAAATAGGAAAAATAATCATGATATTAAGAGCCATTTACAGTATCTTGATAATATTACTATTCAAGTATTATCAAACTCTCTCTTGATAGTTGTTGTAATGGATGCAAACATTAAGAATCAGATTGCCACATCGATATCATATATATATAGCCATGATAAACTAGTCATTAAGACTATACATCATGCAGTAAACATCATGTCTACTAAAGCTAAACTTTTTGTTATAAGATGTGGTATTAATCAAGCTATCTATCTTTCCAATGTGAATTTATCACAGATTCCATCTATGCTGCCAAAAGAATCTTTAATTTATCATTGTACCCATACCAAACACAATCTGCTTCAATCTCACATGAACTCAGAGTTTTTCAAGAAATATGACAATAATCTCATAGAATTTTGGGATTGCCCCAGCAGTCAAAAATAGCATCTTCACAGCATATTTGACAAAGAAACAAAGAAATTTAGCCTTTTGCCTATCTTTCCATGCAAATTGTCATGGAATTTCAGCAGAAAAAACAAATACAACAATATTCTCAACAGCTGAAAAATAGTTTTCCAGACACTAGATGACAAAGAGAGATACTTTATGGAGCTTCTAGATGATAATCTGAAACCAGTTGAAACATCAACAGCAAATGGCAGTCTGTAGCTTAAACTCTTTGGTTACTTCAATTCACTTTGTGCTAGAGCTATAAGAGTGATTGTCAATCATGTGCTAATAGATAGTTACAGACTTAGATTCTTCTCTTGGGAAGAGTTTAAGTGCCTATATGGCCTCTATTCTATCCTATTGAAACAAGATACTATATTTTTTATGATTGTAAAAGATACAACAAACCCTGGAATCCTAGAAGGGATACTATTGTATATTTTATTCTATTCTTAAAGTTTAACAGTAGAGTTTTCTTGTTTAGAGAAAGCATCACTTGATCGATTTGCTCTCAAGCTTTATTTAATAATTTCATTTCTTTATTCCCTTCTCTTCCTTCCTTTATATATACTTTCTTTCTTTTTTTCCTTCATATAGTATATGTCTCCATGTATGTAGTTACAAAGTAGCTACTACAGTCTGCTCTTAAGCCTCATATAATAAATTGTTGATTTTAAAAAAAGTGCTAAGCTAACTATAACCTAGTTGTTAGAGCAACTTGATGAAGTTTGCAATCTTTAGGGGAATCTTAAGTAATACTGTTTTAGACTATCAAATATATTACAACTTAAAAATCTTAGAGTCAGTCAATAGGAAGAAACCTTGTATTAGATTAATACAAGAGAACTTAATGGAGTTCTTAGTACAGATAGTCTATCTTATATATGTTAAGTTACTGGTCTACCACAGTACCATTAACCTACCCTAAAGGCTATGCATTATCCTTAAGATTAACATATGTTAAATATGTTATAGTAATCTTATTTCTTCTAAAAGCTTCTACCATATTTCATCATGACACATGATTATGTGACTATGTGACTGTGAATGTTACATATGATGTTATACTAACTCAAACCTAAGTTCTAAAATAAAAAATAAAAGTAAAATAAAATAAAATATTGTTAAGTTTATTATCTTTAACTCTAATATTACTTTTCTTTCAAGGTTTCTTCTCTAGAGAAACTGACTTCTATTTTCACTAGTTTTTCTCTAAATTCCTTAAATATTCTTCCTCAAACTTTCTATCATCTTATTTATACAACCTTTTCACTATCTGTATACTTCTCTAGTAATTTGTTATAAAACAAGTATGTGGACAGACTTTTAGGGTTAGGGTTAAAGGACAGAAATAGACTGTAGTAATTATTATTAGTCTACAACAGGAAAAGAGCATGTGACCTAGAAGTCATGTGAGATGATGTTATAGGCCTAGAATAGTCTAGAATAGTCTATAGGTCTAGAAGGGTCTATGAGACTAGAAGAGCCTAGATGATGACATCAGGGAGCATATACACCACATTGCTACCACATGGTCAACACATGGATGTTAGGGCAGAATGCACAGTCTTGTATAGTTACTGTGGAGTAGACATGAGGTAGACATATGGCCTTTAGGGCAGAAGGCACAGTAGACATATTGTTGTAGCACGGACTACTTGTAAATTATATAAATAGGGTAGCAATGCAGCAAAGGCTCCTTGTCAAGTTCTCTTGTAATCCCCACTACTAGATAGCTAGTTAAAGAGCTTTGCTGAAGTAAGCAAACTACAGGGCCATTATGACTAGTAGTTGCTACAACATAATTCCTCTCTTCTAAAATCTCTTTCTTCTATTATATTCAATTTCTCTTGTTATCTTACTTCTATATTTATTCTCTTCTTGAATTCTACTACTATCTCTTTTGCATTCTCTAAATTTTCTTTCTTCTCCTATAAGTCATGTTGTTACAACTTAAAGCTAATTAATGAAAAGAATCTTGTATAAGGTTTATATAAGAGAACTCAATAGAAAGCTCTGTACAAGATTGTTTACCTTATATACTACTGGTTCATAGTCTGTGCTCTACTACTTTGGCCTATCCTAAGTGACCATGTATTTGTCTTAAGGTTCACATATGTTGTATATGCTATATAATGTTATTATACTAAAACCTTCTATATTCTTCTATTATGTTCCATAACTGTGATAGGTCATGTGATATGTGACCCACCATATGACTTGTGGCATCATGCTAAACCCTAACCCTAGTTCAAAATGAAAATAAAATAAAATAAATAAAGTCTATTCTTTGCAATTCTGATACATGTCCTATTATAAACTTCTTCCATTATACTAAGTACTTGATTACACCACTTATTTTTTTTATTCAATATTTTTTCTACTTTCCACTCCTTGACTCCCTCTACTTTTACCAGTTTTACCCTCATTGAAGTTGACAGTCATAATTTAACCACATTAGTAAAGACTACTTCATTAATGATGTATGGACCAATATATTGAGATTTACTAGTTTTCTTACTAGTTGTTCCTTGAACACTAGATTTTTTATACTCAACATCATCTTATCTTCTTTTTTCTATACTTCTGCTTCTTTCCTTCTCTTATCTGCCTATTATTTCATCTCTTCTTAAGTCTTTATTAATACTATTCCTACTTCCTTCTATACTTTTTTCATTCTTTCTAAAAATTCTGTTGCTTTCTATATTTTCTCTTTTCTTCTAATGTCTATCTCTATTCTTAACTCTCTACCATAATCTGCTATAAACAGAGAAACTTTAGTTGCTGAATGGATTTTGTTTACTGTAAGCTTAGCTGTTGCTAGCCATTCAGGCTGATTCTTTTTTTATGATTGACAAAGAACCATAAGTATTGCTTCAGTTCCTAATTCATTCTCTCCATCTGACTATCTGTTTGGGAATAAAACACTATTGATAACTTTGTCTCAATTCCCAACATCTTGTTCAACTCCTTTGTTAACTCTGCTGCAAACTTTAGTCCTCTTTCTGACACTACACTCTCTGGCAGCTTATGCAACTTCTACACATTGTCCCTAAACAGTCTTACTAACTCTTCTACTGATGTTTCTTCTATAGTTGCTACCAAATATGAATATGTTATCTTGGACAATCTATCACAAATTACCAAAATCACATCCTTCCTAGCTACTAATGGCAACTTAGTTATGAAGTTAATCATTAAGTGTGTCTACAGTTTTTCTGGTACTTCATCCAACTTTAAATTTCCTGCAAGTACTTCTGTCTTATCTTTATTCTTTGGCATATACCATATTCTTCTACATATTGTCCTATATCTCTTGTTATCCCTGGTTACCAATAGTTCCTCATCACTAATTCTGTTATCTTTCATCTTTCTCTATATTTTACTATTGATATATCATAATATAACTAGATAATTTCTACTCTCAGTTCTTCATCCTTCAGCATATATACCTTTTTGTTGTAGCAACCACTCGTCACTCAAGGACAAATGATCTCACAATGAGTAAAGCTCTCAGTAGGCTATCAAGTAAAGAGTGGGGATTACAAGAGAACTCGACAAGG
>Ga0157359_1001266_pt1 | contig 10225 bp, 5 predicted proteins | sample AttcapACBM3_FD_111482 | JGI IMG/M metagenome (GOLD analysis project Ga0157359, IMG submission 111482) | Fungus gardens microbial communities from leaf cutter ant in Botucatu, State of São Paulo, Brazil - Atta capiguara ACBM3 | ecosystem: Host-associated > Fungi > Mycelium > Unclassified ...
CCTCATGTCATACACATGGTCATTTAGGGTAGGATGCACAGTAGCAAGCATGGACCATGAGTAGTAGTATATAAGGTAGACTACTTTGTATTAGGAACTCTATCGAGTTCTCTTGTGTCACTCCAATACAAGAGTTGTTTCTTGACTTAACGCTTTGAGTCTTGATTTATAACAATAATCTTTCTTAAGCTGACAAGATTGATAAATTATATGAATCTCAAAGCTTTGTAATTTCTTATGCTTCTCCAAAGATGAGGGAAGACATCACTTAGAATAAGGTAATAATATCAAGCAATATGCCCAATCCACAAGAGAAAGGCATATTTAACTGCAATATCAACATATATGCTTCTCAAGGTTTCAAGTCATCCTCTATTCCATATGGAGACTATAAACTGGTTGAACCTAACTCATGGGATAGAAATGCACTTCCTATATCCCTATTTAGTAGCAATAATTTCTTGGATATTAACTCCAAAACTATATCAACCTCTCTTCTTCAAATGGCTGGCTTCATATGAAATAAGAACATAGTAGGCAAAATGGAAAAAGACATCCTATCTCTTGTGAGTTTTGGACAGGCTGCTTGGTCTTTTATTTCATCTATCTATGAAGCTGGGTGAAACTCTTTAAAGACTGATGACCATAACAGAATGTTTCATTAAAACATTGCTTTGAAATTGAAGAATATATACAAGAGAAATACCAGACTATTATCAAAAACAGCAAGAAAGGAGCAAAATTCCTTTTGGAGCTCACCAAAGTGATAAGTAACATCAACACTTTGCATATAATGGATAGAGATTTGTCAGAGTTTAAGACAGTAAACTCTAACTATTTTATTTTTTCTTTTCTCATTTGTTATTGTCTTTTTGGGGACTTAGGATTAGGGTTAATGTGATATCAATGTCACATCATCACACATCAGTCACATGTCACATGGAAAAGCATAGAAGATTCTGGAAGAATGATGTCATACAACATGTTTAACACATGTTGACCTTAAGACAAACACATGGCTGTTTAGGATAGGCTAGAAGTAATTAGCACAGACCATGGAGTTTTAGTATATAAGGTAGACAATCCTGTACAGAGTTCTCTATTGAGTTCTCTTGTATTAACCCAATATAAGATTTATCCACTTGTCCCACTCTAAGGACTTGAGTTTGTAACAAGATTCTCTTGAAACCACAATTCAAGAATATGCAAGACTATCTAAATCTATATGGCTCAAGCATTCATATAGTGTTAATATTACAAAATGCTCCAAAGAATGGTAGAACAATGAGTATTGGGATAGTCTGACCAACTACAGATCTTCTAAGATTGGAGAACTTTCAAAGAAGTTGTCAAAAAGACAAAACTCTTATTCTTTGACAACAAAATTCAAGAAATTGCATCAAAAAATTGTTGATCTTGAGATCTCATGAATTAGGTCAAAAAGTGTAAGCTACTAGCTATGAAAGCATTTCTTTTCAATTGTCAACCATGCATTGAAATTGACAATTTATGGCAAGCACTATACCAAATGTTCAATTTAGCACAGAATCATCAAGTTGACCTAAATCTTTGAGATAAATTTGTATCAAAACAATTGTGCAAATGGTCTTCATTCTCTAAGAAGGAATTCAAAAGTACTATCATCGAATGCAATAATTTGTCCATTCCTAGACTAAATCATATTTTATAGAAACATCTTAAAGCAGCCATCAAAGATGATAAATATCTTACTAATATCATCAACATTGCTAACACATGTATTGACCTAGGTTTATAGCCTGTGTATTTTAAAATCTTATCATTCATTATTATCCCTAAGCCTAATAAGATGGCTTACAACTCTCTAAAGATGTTTTGATCAATTGTTCTTTTATATATGCTAGAAGATTTTATTACAAAAGTCATTGGTGAAAGACTCTAATTTCAAGCCATCATCATAAAATTTGTACACCCAAATCAATTAGAAGGGCTAAAACAGTATTCAACCACTGATATAGAAGTCTTCCTCACTTATCTCATTCATTCAAGATGGGTTAAAAACCTTTAAATAAGCACATTGGCTTTTGACATTGCTCAATCATTGGCTTCTTTCTCCTATTCTGAGCAAAGCTAGTTTTGATCCATAAATATCTTCTTTCTTTTCTAATTATTTAATTGGTAAGAAAACCTAATACTTGTGGAATGATTTCATTTCTTATTTCTTTAATATAGATGTAGGTATTGGACAAGGTTCAGCTCTTTCTCCTATCCTTTCAGCTCTTTATATTTCACCAATTTTCCATATCTTTGAAAAAAATATCAAAAAATATCAATATTTCAATTTCTTTTCTTTTCTTTATTAATGATAGACTCTTAGTTTCACAAAAAAATCTTTTGAAAAATCTAATGCTTTTCTCTTTTGTAATTAGAATATCATTTTTTCCTTGATTAACAAGCTTGGACTAGTTACAGAACACAGAAAATCTAAAGTTTTCTATTTCTCTAGATCTCATGAACTCTTCAATCCACTTTCTCTTGATCTCTCTTTTCTCAGAGGACCCACTCTTTGCCTAAAAGATAGCTGAAAGTACCTAGTCTTCATCTTTGATAGGAAACTGTCATTCTAACAACATATCAATTTCTATCCCAATAAAGTATTGTTTACCATCAAATGTATGAAAATGCTAGGAAACTCTACAAGAGGCCTACTCTCTCATCAAAAATGCCTTCTATACAGATCATACATCCTTCCTATAGTACTTTATGGATTTCTTTTATAATTCTTTAATAAGACCTTTCTTTCATATTCTCTCAAGGAACTTAGGAAAATGTAATGGAGAGCTGCTATTTGGATCATGGATGCTTTTTGTACCTCTTCTACTTTGGGAGTTGAAACCATTGCCAATTTAATTCCTATTTATCTGCATTTTCAAAAAACAGTGGAAAACACCAAATTAGAACTGCTACTTTATCTTCAAATTATACTATCAATACTCTTCTTGGAAACAGACATTCTAAGAACACATCTCCTCATTGTCTCTCTTTAGAAAACATGACCTCCAAGCAGTGACTTAAAGTCAAGAATTCTATTGTAGACATGAAAAATTGTCTGAATGGAATTTTTACACCTTTTGACTTTCTTAATAGTGAATTTTCTCCTAGTTTTAGACTAATTGACAACCTTATTCTGAAAATCAACTAAAACTATCACTAAATTCTGGTATTAACAATAACATATCTCCCACTTTTCAGTAGATTTGTCTGCCAACAATATCCTAAGTATCTCTCCCAAAATATGTGACTAGTATAACTAGTAAAGGTGCAGCATACAAATTGAAGCTGAAGGTCATACTATTTTCTATATTTCATATACATGAATGACATAAGTTGCTTATTTAGACTTTCAAGAAGCTTATTATTAGATGGTGGGAGCTCATTGGTTGGTAGCTGAAGAAAGCAAGTTAATAGTCATAAGAAAATAAGTGAGTATTCATAAAGGTGTTGTAGAAATTAAAAAAGTCTGATGATGTTGTGATGGAACATTAGTATAAAGCTTGGAGAATGAGATAACCATAAGATTAGCTTGAGCTTTGGTAGATACTAGACTTGAATTAGATAAAGTAGAAAATCCTCTTATATTTATACTCTCTTCCAGATTACTGTGACTTGAAGCAAGAAATACTGGTCAGAATCTGATGCTTTGGAAATCTGCCAAACAAACAAACCATGAGGCTGTAAATTGAGACAGTAAAACTCAGCCACTCAATCAGATGTGAAAATATCTATGGCATTTTCTCATGAGTTTGCTTCTAGTCTGAAATCTTTTCACTTAATCAGATATTAGTATATCTTGCAGTACTAATGGCTGTCTAGAATCTTCTCAACCTCCTACTTCTCTTCTCTGTTATGATAACAGGGTCTGGAGAGATGTTATGACTTAAGTTCAAGCAATAGAACAAAAGACAACTCTTATATTTAAATGATATAAGAGGACTTGATAGAGTTTCAAGTACAAACTAATCTACCCTATATACTACAGACTATAGTTTGTGCACACACTATAACTAACCCATTCTAAAGTTTATGTACACTCTATAAAACCAACATGCTATTGCTGTGTTGTATAATGTTATCTGTTCCAGAATCTTTTATATTCTTCTTTATGTTACATGATGGTGTGACCTGTGACTGTAACATATGTAATCATCCTATTGTTATGCCAGAAAATACTTTTCTGCAAAAACAAGTAATCTCATAAGGTTTTTAAGCATATAAGATTTCTTTGAAGACATTAGCAAGAAGATCTTATACTTTTAGATAATACTTCAGGCTTTCTTGAGCAGATACCAACTAGAGAGACAGTATGGTAGCTGTTAAACAAACTAGACTTCAGACTTGGAGCTTATTTAGAACAGATTTAGCAGTTGGTATCTTCAGTTATAAGGTTCAACTTGAGAGGTGCCTTCAAGGTACATTATCTAGAATGGATAGTATTGTTAGAGGCTCTTAAGGAGCTTTGCAATATATTTACTAGATTTTCCAAAAGAACTTGTTACACAGTGTAAGGTTTATTGTTTAGGAGTGTATTAACAAGGAAAAGTATTTGCAAGTGGATGCTACTCATATATTTCTTTTAATATTCTTTCTAACTTTATTTTTTCCCATTTATGAGAGCCCTTTTGAGAGTTTTATGAATTTTAATCATTTTCTATACTATTGTTTCTACACATTCTATATATTCCTGACACTGATAATGTCTCTTTTAAATTCTTTAGTGTGTAGTTAAGGGCTAGTGTTGCATAGTTCTTGTTGCATTCTAGCATAATCTCTTTTCTACTTAATTCCTATTACTGTGACAAGTGTCATACTTCCATTATGCTTTGTAGCTTGTATGACTTTTATATGTGATATTATATCACACTCTTTGCCTAAATTCAAAATTAAGAAAAGTAAAATCAAAACCAAAATTAAAATAAAGGAAAGTTGAAAAATAAAAAATGAAAAAGAAAGAAAATAAATAGAGCCAAGTCTATTGCTATTGTTGAAAATTCTGACATTACCCTCTCTTTAAGATTTCTCCTCCAAAACAACTTCTCTTTCTTCTATCTTGCCTAATTTCTCTCTAACTTCTTTAAATACTTATTCTCAAATTTTCTATCATTCTATCCAAACAAAATCTTTGCTGTATACTTCTCCAGTAACTTACTCCTTTTAAACTTCTTCCTTCTACAATTTTTCTAAGTTTTCATTTCTCTCTACTTCCTCTTATTGTCTAATCTCAGTACTCATTTTTCCTTTAAACTTAGCTACTGCTTCCTTGCCATTTTCCAAATCTTTCTCTTTTTCCCATGTATTATTTTCTGCTGTAAACTCTTCCTATCATACTAGATATTTCATCTCCCCTTGTACTTTTCTTTTATTCAATATTTTCTCAACTTTCTATTTCTCTACTTTATCTACTTCTATTGGTTTAGGTTTCTCCACTTTTTGCCCTTTCATTGGTTCTCTATATCTTACAACTCTACTAACATTTATGACTAGATGAATTCTTATAGAGGCTAGCAGCTTCAACTTCACTGCATTCTTTAACACTATCTCCTCAACCACATATGGTCCCACATATCTCTCAGTCAACTTCTTCACTAGTCTCTTCTTAAATACAAAGTCCTTTGTACTCAACATCACTCTATTATCTTTCTTTCATTCTTCAACTTTTCTTTGCTCTCTATCAGCTTGTCTCTTTATCTCTTCCTATGCTTTTCTTAATGCTACTTCAGCTTTCTCTTGAACTTTTCTCATTCTTTCTGCAAATTCTGTTACTTTCTTTACTTTTTCTTTCTTTCTAATATCTGCCCCTATTCTCAACTCTTTTCCATAATTTACTATAAAAGACAATACTTTTGTTGCTGAATGAACATTGTTGTTTACTGCAAACTCTGCCATTGCTAACCACTCTGGCCAATCTCTCTGTCTATATTCTGTAAAGAACTTTAAGTACTGTCCCAACTCATGGTTCATCTATTCTGTCTGCTCATCTGTTTGTGGATAGAACACTGTCAATAGTCTTGTCTTTATCTCTAACATCATATGCAACTCTTTTGTTAACTCCACTACAAAATGTGGTCCTTTATCTGATATAACACTCTCTGGAAACCTATGTAACTTCTACACATTATCTCTGAACAAACTTGCTAATCCCTCTGCTAATGTTCTCTCTGTTGTTGCTACAAAATGTACTATTTCTGACAATCTATCTGTAAGGAGACTGGTTCTTCCTAGACTTTTCTCTTCCATGTTATTTGGCTGAGCTGTGTTCTGTGGTCGTTTTCCATATCTGTACTCATCTGCTTATCTGCTTTCCCATGCTCTGGACCTCTTCAAGCTATATACTAATACTTCTAACTAACTGGATATGTTGTTTAACTCTCTTTTCTCATACTCTCTTGCTCTTCCACAATGCTCTATGGTCTTCCAAAGTCTACTAGTATCATCCACTCATCTGCTTTCTCATGCTCTGGAAGTACTTGCTAAGCACTTTGTTTTTTTCAAATTTAGTCTCTCTATTCTAAGCTGTTTCTAATACTTAAGTATCATTATTCTTTGCTTATGTAAACGGAATTCTGACATATTAGGATAGACCTGCTATTATATAAGTAGTTATTACCTTCAGGAATCTCTATTCTGTTCTCTTAGGATTTCTTAGATATGAGTATATAGTTTAGTATTTCTTGGATAATAGACCTAGGATTTCCTGGAGATTTGAAGTGCTTTGCTCTTCTGCCCAGTTACCCTAACACTTTTCTTCTTACAATACTAAGTCTCCCTCTATTTCTCATTCATCCCTTCTTATCATTCTCACTTCTGCTTTCTTTATTTATTCAATTACTTTTACCACTTCCTCATCTTTTAATCTACTTTTCTTTTATTGACTTTAGATTTTCATTATTGTCTTCTACTCCCATTTTCAAATCTGGTCTCCTACTTAAACCATCTGCTTTTCCTATCCTAACTCCTGGCACATAATTCAAAGTAAAATCAAATCTAGACAAGTATAAGATCTATTTAGTCTGCTTCTAATTCAAATTCTATACCTTTATAAAATATTCCAAATTTTTATATTTAGTCCAGATCTCAAACTTGAACTTAACATCTTCTAACAAATGCCTCTAAGTCTCTAATTTTCTAATCACTGCCAACATTTCTCTATTGTGAATTTCATAGTTTTGCTCTATTTCATTCAATGACTTTGAAAGATAAGCTACCAGTCTTCACTTTCCATCTATACACTCCATAGACAACACCCCTCCAGTCACATGATCTGATACATCCACCTCCATTCTTTTATCCAAATCTGGAGCCACTAAGATTGGTTTCATAGTGAATCTTTTTTTTTAATACTATCATATACTCTTTAACATCTGTACTCTTCTGATGTGGATAACACTCTATTTTCAATCACCTATCAATCCAAGAACTGAAACCCTATATTCTTCATCAATTCCATGGAGTCAAAATGACAATCCCTATAATACCTGGCAATCTAAAATATATACAGTAGTAGAATATTATTAGATTATCATTTCCACATTTAAGAATATAGCTACTATGTACTATTTTCCAGTCTGATAATCAACTTGAACTATGCTACACTCACACTTATCTGTCCAAACTCCCAACATCCAAAATTACAACCACACAATATATAGACTAGACATAATATTATCTGTTGAAACTAAGGTCAAATTATTACACATCACCACTTCTGGCTCCTTCTAAAACTTGACTTGCTAAGTCATCTTTCTGTCTCCACCTTCTGTGCTTTCATTGCAAATAAATTCAGTGAGTACAAATTATCTATAACAAATGTCTCAAACAACTTCTCATGCCTTATTTTCCACTCCCACTTCTGTTCTTTCTTTGTCAACTCATGTAACAGCCTTGTTATCCTCACAAAATTCTTCACAAATAGTTAGCCAGCCCCAAGAACTTCTATACCTCTTTAACTAATTTAGATACTGGCCAATTCAACATTGCTTTCAATTTTTCTTCCACCATCTTTATTTTTTCTGGTTTTATTACCACTCTTAAAAAGTCCACTTCTCTAACCTTCCACTTATACTTCTCTGGTTTCACATACAAATTTTCTTCCATCTTCATTAATATTTCTTTTACTAACTCATTGTGTTTCTCCTTGCTCTCTATTCCTACCATCACATCATCAATAAAACTCTTTACCTTCCCTGTATTGATCAAGTCTCTCAGTAACTCATCTATCATAGCCTAGGATATGGCCAGTGAATTTATTAACCTAAAAAACATGATGTTAGTTCAAAAAATCCTTCTGGTGTTGTAAAAACTGCTTTCTACTTATCTTCTTCCTTTATCCTCACATTATTATAACTTAAATCCAACTTTATAAACACTTTCTTGATTGTAATATTAGCTTAAGCAATATTATATTCTCATTATTATATGAGCTATTACCATAGTCTAGTCTTTGAGATAGTGAAATAGTAAGTTGTTTGAGAAATCCATAGAGCTTGTAACATTATGGCTTAGATCACATACAAGTGACACAGGACTTGTAGAATTGTTGTACATCAGCACAGAGGCTGGGCCAGGAATATCCATGGGAAACTAGTTCCAGTGTTTCGTTCTAACCAAAGTGGCTAGCTAGAATGTGATTATGGTTATACCAGAGAACATGTGTGTAGAGATTACCAGTAAATGGTATGTAGATTCTGTTATCAAGATAGAGAAAACTGTTGGAGTCCATAGACTATCAGCTATCTGCAGTGGTGTGTTTTTTAGCAATTGGGTCACTGGAGAGAGCCAAAAGGATGTCTTGGTGTAAGGTGTCCAGATCAACAATAGTAGCTATGTGAAGAGAATAAAAGAGAAGGACAGTAGCTTATACAAAGGCCATAAGTTATTCTTGAGTAAAGATTGGTTTAAAGTTAAGAGAGTTGACTGTTGCATAGCCAGTATTCCACTCTCTAGGATAGACATTCCACTATCTAGTAAAAGCATCTGGTTTGGTACCAAGATACCTAGGTGTTAGAAATACAAAGATTGAACTCTATTTTATTTTTCTTTTCTTTTCTTTTATATTTCTTTCAGTCTATGCTATTTTTAGAACTAGGGTCAGGGGTCAGTAGGATGTCACAGGTCATAGCCACACTGTCACATGATCATATATCATAATAGAAAACAATAAAAGGTTCTGGAAGGAATAACATTATACCATGAATTATACACATAGTAGTCTTAAAGTGGATATATGGTCATTTAGGGTAGGCTAAAGTAGTAGTACACAGACCAGTAGTCTGAGATATATAAGGTAAACAATCATGTATAAAGTTCTCTATTGAGTTATCTTGTGTTAATATCATATGCTAAGTTTACTCATTCAGAAAATATATCTCCACAGTACATTCCTTGTCAACAAATGAAGCCTGCCTTCCATGGCAGCCACCTTACTCACAATACACCTCACAGCAGTGATATAATTATTTGAGTATTCCATCTTCCATAACAGAGATACTCCTATTTAGCTTAGTCTTCTATAGCAGAGTCACTCCTGTCAGTGTTTCAACACTGAACCTCTGAGCATTTTCTATAGTATAAACTTGTATATAAGACTAGTAGTTATACTGTAATACACTAGTCTAATAATCAACAAAGATAACTCTTATTGAACTCAATTCCTGGTATTCAATGGCAACATACCAATCAGTACTCATTCCCATCTCGGACTTCTTCCTCCCATCTGAAATTGTGACCACACAGCAGACAGACAGTGTAGTATATAAGCTGAAGCCAAGATTGTTCTATAAGTCTGCACATCTCTATTTTCATAGACTTTCACCCCCAGTGTGAACTGTGCCTGACAGTATTATCAGACTTCCAAGTTTGCTATCACTTCTGAGCAGTTCTGTCTGCTAAATCCTCTATCACAGTTTTGTCTGCAAAACAACCTTTACACTTCAAAGTCCAAAATAGCTTCCTCTTGCTATAATTCCTCAACTTTAACTCCAGTTCTACTACTTAGGACACCCTTCAACACTATCTTACATTTCAGTGACCATCTAGCCTACCTGCCAAATGCTCCACAATGTTCAAAACAAATTCACCAAAGAGACTACTTATCTCTGAAGTTTCCATCTAGTACTGTCTATCCTGGCCAGATAGTTTTGCCTATTTCTAGCCCAAGTATTATTCCTGCTAACAACAATTCTAACTAGGA
>Ga0157359_1001267_pt1 | contig 10223 bp, 5 predicted proteins | sample AttcapACBM3_FD_111482 | JGI IMG/M metagenome (GOLD analysis project Ga0157359, IMG submission 111482) | Fungus gardens microbial communities from leaf cutter ant in Botucatu, State of São Paulo, Brazil - Atta capiguara ACBM3 | ecosystem: Host-associated > Fungi > Mycelium > Unclassified ...
CCAGAAACTTGCCCGAGACAGTCTCGGCAATGCAGGAACGTTCGAAGGCGGCGTATACGTTACCAAAAATGGTGTTGCTGAACTGTTCATCCAGACCGCAGCTGAAAGACAGGCTGAATTAAAAGAGCTGGAGCAGGAAAGAAACATTAACGCACTTTTTAAGCTTGCCATGCAGGCAAAAAAAGAAATTACTGACGGCAAGGGCATGACTCCTGAAGATGTGCTGGGGAAATTACGTGCGGCCAGAAACTGAATGTGAGGTGTTGAGTGTCACAGAAGTATCAGGTCTTAATCTCGCCTCTGGCAGAGCAGTGCCTTAAAGACATTGAGTCCTATAAAAGTGGGACAGTAGGGGCGCAACAGGCGGCCACCATGGTGGATAACCTGCTGATGGAATCCGTATCAAAAATCGTTCAGGACCCGGAAAGATACCGTTATAACGTTTACCTGGCTGACAGGGGGCTGTTGTTGCGGGAAAGACTGGATGTGGATGGTGAATACCGCGTACTTTATGATTTTGACGGCAGCGCAGTTCACATACTGCTAGTCATCAGCATGAAGCAGGATTTTGGCAAGATGCTTTACCGGTATAATATCTTGAAGTGATACTCAATGCCCGGATATCCGGGCTATTTTATATGGTCAGTCATTGGTGCAACTTAAGCCTGTTTACTACTGATGAACACTGGATTCATTATCAGCTTCGCGAGTCCTGTGCTTGGTTAACTTTGTTCAACATAAGCACTACGAACTATAAACCGTCCTCAGTTGCGTTCTCAGCGGGGAACCCTCGGAAAGGACTTTAGGACATTTCATATGCCAGAGGAAGACATCTAAAATGTGCCACTATAAAAAAAGTGCGCATAACGTTAATTATGTTAAATAAGATATCCGGTTACACACTCAGCCAGCCCGTTTACGCCTTATCCACGTTCACTTAATTTTAAGCCACGCGCGGCTACTTTAAGCATAATGGCAAGCGATTTAAGCCAGCCTTTCGCAATCTCAAGTGATGTTGGCTTTGTATCCTTAAAAAATCAAAAAACTGCTATTACTTTATTTGTTTTTAAATCATATAAAATGAACGGCCCTGTTACTTTACTCAAAGCTATGAATGCTTTGAAAAATTCATCAGTCCCATTGACCTGCTCCCCGTTGATTAACACACCGCGATGTTAGTAATGTCTTCATAAGCCACATGAGGACATCCCCATGAAGAAGCGTGTTTCCGATGAACAGATTATCAGTATTCTCCGCGAGGCTGAAGCCGGGGTTTCTGCCCGCGATCTCTGTCGTAAGCATGCCATTTCAGACGCTACTTCCTACATTACACTTGGCTCAAGAAGTTTGGCTGCATGGAAGCCCCTGCGGTAAAGCGGCTTAAGTCACTTGAATAGGAAAACGCCCACCTCAAGAAGCTGCTTGCCGAAGCCATACAGGGTAAGGAGGCGCTTCAGGTGGCTCTGGGTCGAAAGTTCTGACGACAGACCAGAAGCAGGAAGCCGTGGAACTCATGTGTGAGGTCGCCGGTCTGTCGCAACGTCGTGCCTTCAGGCTGGCAGGTCTGTCTCTTTCAACCTGCCGTTATTCAGCTCAGCGTCCGGCTGCTGACGCGCAGCTATCTCTACGCATCACAGAACTGGCGCTTTGGTTATCGGCGGATCTGGCAGTTATTGCGTAGTGAGGGCCTTCACGTCAACCACAAGCGGGTATACCGCATTTATCACCTTAACGGCCTGAGTATGAAGCGCAGACAACGTCGTAAGGGGCTGGTGACTGAGCGGCTTCCGCTGCTTCGCCCGGATGCGCCCAATCTAATCTAGTCAATGGATTTCGTCATGGATGCATTGGCCACCGGTTACAGGATCAAGAGCCTTCTTTGTGCGGGTCTGCGCTAAACCAGCCAAACTGATCGCAGAAGAACGCTAGATTCCTGCATCTAACTAGGGCTGAGTGCCGAGTCCATATGGAAATAAGTCATAAAATTAGCTGAATCAACATGATTACCAAATCCCCAAGCTTCCTGACTACCCCGCATAATGGAAAACTAAGTAGTTTTAAGCTGATCTCTGCATCGGATACGGCATAGTCGATTAATGTGGCCCTGCGCTTCATGCAGCATTTACTCAGTTAAAAAATGATTACATTCACAATGTTTATTAAAGAACATCACGAAATTGATTAATCAAATTGAAGTATAGTAATATTTTTTAAAGTTTATAAAGATTCCAGCTTTGGGAAAAAATAACAGTTTATTTTCAATAGATTATAAAAAATCTCTACAACAAGGATATAAAACGATGGACATAAAAAAAGTCGGTGGGGCTGGACTACACGCAAGTGAACTCAGAGCAATAAGTAAAATGGAGCAGCGCTTCCAGAGTAGCTGGCACGGGTTCGCGGGGCTGGTTGCTTCGGATGCTCAGGGCCCAATGGAAATTGATTGCCTCATTATTACTCATGACCGACTGCTTCTAGTCGAGCTCAAAGAATGGAATGGTGTCATCGAATATGATAACGGAATGTGGATACAAAATGGTCAAAACCGGGGTAAAAGTCCTTTTGCTATCAAGCGTGAACATGCTCTTCGTTTGCAAAAGTTACTGGATAGAGAGCTATCACATAACCTTGGATACTGGCTCACTGTAGAAGCTCATGTAGTGCTTTGCGGAAGTGCTACGGCAGACAATCTTCCTCAGATTGAAAGGCCTTTTGTACACTCACTCGATGAATTTTTAGCCATTCGTGACCCATTAAAGTATGAAGAATTAGTCGCAAATAAAAAACTTGCCGATTTTTTTAATTTATCTGGAAAATCAAGACCAAATTCCGAAAAGTCTTTGCAGATCATCTATAAATTTATCGAAGGACCAAAAATCAAAAAAAAAGAGCTCGTAGTTGGTAATTTCCAAGCTCACACGAACAAATCTTGGTTTGCTCACAGAAACTCAATCTACAAAGAATTTTTGGCTCAAGATAAAACAATGCCGTCAGCTAAGGGATTGATACGTCGCTGGGACTTTAATCAATTAGGTACTATACATGCCTTGCAATCTACCTGGTCCGATATAGCGCTACGCGAAAATCGGATAGGAAAGTTTGTACGTGATAATAGTAGTATGCGAGATTACCTGCTTAGATATGTTAATGATGTTTCGGCTGAAGATATTACGGAAGATTTTTGTGAGCTTTATGAGTTACCACGAAATACTGAGCGTTTGGATGAGGTTATAGCCAGTGAATCTGCTTCTTGGTCTAAAGATCAGAGGATTGATAGGGTACGTGCTCTTCTAGCCCCTTTTGGGGATTTACATGCATTGAATGTTGCTCACCGCGATGTAGATCCGCATAACTTGTGGTATGCAAACAATCACGCCAGTATCCTAGCGTCAGGCTTTGGTGCCGCATTTTTCCCGGAAACGGGAACTGTGGCTGAACATCGAAAATTATTACAAAGTTCACCAGTTGCACTACCTGAAGACGCTATGTGCGAAGGCGAAATCATTGATGCTTTTCGTATCGACGTATTCCTTCTGGCATGCGTTGCTTATCAGATTTGTTTTAACCAGAAACTCGAGCAAGTAGACGGTGTTCCCGAATGGACTCCTCCTGTAAACGATCCTTTCGATGGATTATTGAGTTCTTGGTTTGAAAAATCCTTATCATGGGATGCTGCTGAACGCTTCGAAAGTGCTCCTAGCATGCTAGGAGAATTCAATTCTCTTACAGGAACATGTCCTGAAGAAGATAAAGAATCACAACAGATCCTCGAGCAATTGCTGCACAGCCCACATAGAAGGCAGGAAATTACTCCATACTTAATTCTCCAGACTTTCCCTCCATCTCCAGAGCAGCTTCAGAGTGCCTTTGAGGCTTTATCCAATGGCAACAGTAAGAAATCATTTTTAGCTAATAAAGATGGTCAAGAAATTTTAGTAAAACTGTGGGATAGCGTCCAGATATCTCAAAATGAACCTGGATCAAATCGCAGAGTATTACAATTCATAAAACGGCTTGAAAAGTTCCAGGAAGCAACCTTAGCAACTCCGAAAATAATAGACTTTGGTTTAATGAATCCTCAAGGATTATTTGTAGTTACAGAATATGTAGATGGTGAAAATTGGTCAGATTATTTGCATGATTTAACTCTTTCTGAGAAAGATAAACGAAGCCTTGCCGTTAATCTCATCAAAACCGTAATGGATTTCCATGAAAAAAGATTTGCCCACGGAGATTTGCATCCAGCCAACATTCTTGTAAAAGATTCCAATGCCGAACAAATCATGCTCGTTGATGTACTTGATTACGGTAGTGAAACCGAAGCATTTAATACAGATTATGGACCGGCGAATCCAGCAATTACTGATGCATATGGTAGAGACCGATATGCAGTCTTCAAGATTGTTGAAGAACTTTTTTCAGGAGACTTACCTACACAAGTTCAAGAAGAGCTAATTAGAGCTCGAGATAATCAAACACAAATTCCAGTAGATCTTGCTCCGTTACTTTATTCACTACAAGTAACTCATGAGACCGAACAGCTTGAAATATCGGAACAGCCACAGGTACAAGAAAAAGAACCGATGTTATTGAGTTGGAGGGTCAATAACTTTCCGACAACTCCTACACTTTTGGCTCCCGCTGACGGTGGTTACTACTTCAACTGCAAATGGGTTGATAGTTTAGCAGGTGGTGCTGGGAGCGAACTGGCTTGCTTCATTACAGGTAATGCTGCTTATTTACAAGTTAACGTTAATGTGGAAGCACGAACCATTACTAAGGTCCGATACACAGCCCCCATTCCACTGAGTGATGTTGTTAGTGCTCAGCGACGTTCTACGGGGAGGTTATCACATCCTATTGCTCTAAAAAATGGCCCTGTGGATATAACGTGCTCTTTAGTGGATACGATTTTAAGCATGGAAGCTGTGATTGATGCCATTATTGAGAAATTAAATCTAACCGTAGATGTTTCTGAGAGTCCTTTAACAGATGAAGAACGTAGGGAATTATCTCCAGAGAAATTGTGGAAAACATTGGCTGATTCTGAAGGGCAACTTCGACAAACCTTCCAGATTGAATCCATTGCAGAGGAAAAAGTTAGCGATAGTGGTTATCCCATGTATCCTTATTCGTGTGTCGATGGACGAGATTTGCAGATTGATGCTGATGAAACTTACTACATTTACCAACTTAAGTCCGATGAAAAACTTGGAGAACTTGTTGTAAACGAGACGAGCAGTAGTTTTGTTGCTATACAACCAGTTAACAATTGGGCGAGTAAGCAGTTCACTCCTGGCAAGTCATTTCAACTTGAATCCATTCGAAGTAAATCGTCTAGAGATCTTAGGCTCAAGGCTTTAAACCGGGTAATAACAAGAAAATCAATCATACCTAATTTGCTCGACTACTTTGATGTTAGACAGCGTCCTGCTCTAAAGGAAATGATTGAGCGTCCATCGGTGCAAAAGCTACGTGACTTATATGATGCTCGTGGTCAGGAAACAAATAGCAAGCAAATCGAGGCATTTCAATTTTTGGTAGGCCAAGGTCCTGTTGGAGTACTTCAAGGCCCCCCTGGCACAGGAAAGACAACTTTCGTCAGTAAATTCATCCATTATCTGTTTGAGCATGCAGGTGCAAAAAACATCCTACTTGTAGGACAGCAGCACTCTGCTGTCGATAATGTCGCAATAAAGGCCCGTGAACTTTGTGCTGATAAAGGTCTTGAAGTGGATACAATTCGAATTGGCAGTGAATCACTAATCGATGATCGTATGCTGCCAACACATAGCCGAGCTTTGCAACAAAAAATCCGCCACAAATTTCACCGGGAATACGACATACGGGTCAATGCTCTATCATCGAGGTTGCAACTACCACATGAGCTTATACAAGATGCAACACGATTGCACCGTAGCTTGGCTCCATTACTAGTACAATTAGGACAAGTTCAACGACAGCGGGAAAAGCTTTTACGTACTGGAGGAGATGCTAACGAGGCCCATGCTAAACAGTTGACAGAATTAATGGATCAGAGAAATCGGACTTTGGAAACGATTGAAACTATGATCCGCCAGCAATTTGAAGGTGCGGTTGGTGATATGCCAACAGATAGTGATCTTTTACTCGACAAATTGCTTCAAGTCTTAGCTCAAAGCCATGGAGTTAATAATCCCGTTAAAGTTGACCGTCTACATCGATTGCTATCCTTAAGTCAAGAATGGCTCGATGTCCTGCGTTCAGGAGAAGCTGGCTATGAGCGGTTTATGTTAAAAACTAAGCAATTAGCTTGCGGCACTCTAGTGGGGGTTGGACGCCGTAGTTTGGAGCTTGAGCAGACCGAATTTGATTGGGTTATTGTGGATGAAGCCGGTCGTGCTCAAGCTAGCGAATTAATGGTGGCATTGCAAAGCGCTAAACGTGTCTTGTTAGTAGGAGATCACAAGCAATTACCACCATTTTACCAGAATGGACATATCAAACACGCGAGTAAATTACTTGATGTAAGTACGGAGGCTTTTAGAGAGTCTGACTTTGAACGTGCCTTCAAGGCATGTGGTGGAGTGACTTTGGATACACAATATAGAATGATTGAACCCATTGGCGACCTAGTATCTGCGTGCTTTTATGCCGATGAAATTGGAAAACTACACACAGGAAGAGGGCCAGCCAAAAACTGGTACAATGAGTTGCCATCACCATGGAATAAAGGTGTTAGTTGGATAGATACTACCTCTGAGCAGGGTGAAAAAAAGGCTAATCCTGGTTACATCAACCAACACGAAATAGACCTGTTACTACAATCATTGCGCGTACTTGTTGAGGCTGATGCTGTAGAACATCTGCAAAGAACCGTCACTAATGAACAGCCATATCCAATCGGAATTATTACCATGTATAGGGCTCAAAAAAATGAAATCGAGACCCATCTTAATCAAGCTGAGTGGATGGGGCCTCTACGCAACTTGATCCGAATCGATACAGTTGATTCTTATCAGGGGCAAGAAAACAAGATCATAATACTTAGTTTAGTGCGGGATAATTCCACTGCTTTGCAGGGTTTTTTAAGAGATACACCGCGAATTAACGTTGCTATTTCTCGAGCTCAGGAGCGCTTAGTAATCCTTGGAGCAAGTAGAATGTGGCGCAAGGATAACAATGATTCTGCATTGGGGTCGGTCTATGAATACATTGCAGAGCAAGCATTACAAGACAATAGCCATTACCAAATGATTACGAATCTTAAATTTGAAAAGGAAGCTATGCCAATATGAACCCGCTTTCTATAGAGATTAAAGCTCGTATAGGGAATCGCATTACTATCCTTATCCCTGCTAGAAAATATATCATGAACTTAGCTTGGACTGAGGAAAGGCCAATGCCTGCCATTGAGCTATTTGCTTGCAGACTGCTAATACTGTTTGAGCGAATGCTACCACTTGAGCTACGAGAATTTTTCGGGCTCTCAGAACGTGAAGAGGATGAATTAATAAATTCCCTGGAAGATAAGCGCCTCGCTACATTGGATAATCAGGGTTATTTAGTCCCAAGTCCATTGTTGAAGGGCCAGGTTGGTGATGGGGATGGTGTACCAATGTTGGTTAAATATAATGAGCAGACTGAACATGTAGTATTTGACGCTCTTGCTCTTACTGTACGTAAAGAACAGCGAATGAATAGATTGATGTTTGGTTTACCAGAATTAGCCATGCCCGACTCTCTTAAAGGATTAGGAATGGACAATGTTATCGAAGAATTCGGTCGACAGTTTCGCAGTTATCTGGAAATAACCCGAAACAATGAGCATGAGCGCCAACGAACTCAGCTTTATAAGGTAATGGGTTGTAGTACGAGTGAAGTGCTGCAATTAGCAGTTGACATTGAGTTCACCTATTTGCGAGCTGATGGTGAACCAAAACAGGTGATTCAATCTGTTGAGCGTCTAGGTCCTAATCAGAGCCGTCCCCTCAATAGTAAGCTAGAAGCCCATATCGCAGATTTTCTTGGATCGAATTTCATTGAAGACAAAGGTGTTGATGCTGAAAGTTATTGTAAGCTAGCCGATGATCATGCGCTTAAGCCGTTCGTAAAAGGCTATAAAATTGATTATTCAGGGTGGATGCGTGCTAGAGATGAAAGCAAAACTGGCTATGGTTCACCTGACACTCGCGGTATTTTTGGTCCCATGTATTTAACTGAAAATAGACGTGAAGCATTTCAATGGATTCGTAAGGCAATTCACGAAAATGATAACGTTACTGAATTAAAAGCACTCTGGATGCCAAGTAATGTTCCTTTTTGGGGTGCTAACTCGGAAGATTTAGACCGTTTCATACAAAGTCTAAAAACTACTCTTGAGCAAAGGGATAGTGATGCAAAAATAGCCTTAATCCATCAAGGCAATAAGTGGGGTGTTAGGCCATATCTAAAAAATATTTTTCCATGCGGGCTATCCACTGCATTTGAGTTGGATAGAATTGAGCTGTTTATAATTCCGGGGGTGTTAGGATTTATACAATACCACGGTCAGCCTAACACTGACAGTGGTATTAGTTTACCAATTGGCTATATAACGAAGGACCCGGAGAGAATAAAGTTTTTGGAATTGTTTTTTAAATCTAGGCTTGGTGAGCTTAGTAATTTGAATGTCACTTGGGGTTTTAATGGTGACAGCAAATTCCCAGCGACTAAACAAGACATTCTGCCAACAAACTGGCTAATAAGTCCTACCACACGATATGCGACTAGGCCTATTCTTAGCATTAATCGCTAATATTAAAGTCAGTTACCATCAATGGTAACTGACTTCTAGTGGTTTTAAATGAACTCAATCGTGATCCATCAAGAAATATCATTCCGCCAACTTATCTTGTAGATAAAGTAATTTTTTGAAAAGAAATATGAAATTCACTTTTATCAAGGAAATCATAAAAATACTTGTAACAGTAACATTACTAACATCGCATTGTGTAAATAAACGGGGAGTAGGTCATAGTTATCATAAGAAAGAGTTTCCTGACGAATAAGTATGATTACATATGTAGTGGTCGACTAAATGGACTTTATCAAACCGGGTAAGCCGACGCCGAATGCCTTTATCGAACGGTTTAACCGGACCTGCCGGACAGAAATGCTGGTTTTTACCTGTTAAGAACCCTGAACGAAGTACGAGAAAATAGACATCACTTAATCACCTTCAGTTAAGTTTCTACCTTATAAGCAGGGTAGCTTCAGTGTACCCATGCCTGAACCGAAAATATAATTGTCCAAAGCTCTAACTTCATATAATTGGCGTTCAATGAACCTTACGTACTCTAGCTACCCCGCTTCCTTATAAGAGCTTACATTATTACCTAACTTCATATAATTGACTTTATATGAAGCTGGGATCCGCCTGAGGATCGATGTATGATTAGATCCTGAACTGAGATCATGAGGGCACGCCCCTCTCAGGCTCATGCGGACAAATTAACAGGCATCGCTACACGAAATCTGCAGGGCTAACCCCCTCATTTTTTCTCAGAATTCACGTAGCGTTGTCTCTGGCAGGGACTAAAATGGACAATTCCAGCTCACATTGGCCCGTATCCGACTCGCAACTTCCTGCCCCGTCTGACATAGCGGAGCAGCTCCGGGCGTTTGTTCAGGATCGTGAGGCCTTTTCTGACAATACATGGCGTCAGCTGCTCAGCGTGATGCGGATATGCGCCGCCTGGGCAAATGAACACGGCCACACCTTTTTGCCCATGTCCCCTGACTGCCTGCGTGACTATCTGTTCTGGCTGCAGGCAAACGGACGTGCATCCTCAACAATCAGTACGCACCTGGCCCTGATCAGTATGTTACACCGTAACGCAGGACTGCCTCCTCCCGGAGCTTCACCCTTGGCCTTTCGCGCAATGAAGAAAATTAACCGGACCGCTGTTGTTACCGGCGAGCGCACAGGCCAGGCAGTTCCGTTTCGTCTCTCTGATCTCCTGGCTCTGGATTCAGCGTGGTCCGGTTCAGACCGTCTTCAGCAGATTCGAGACCTCGCTTTTCTGCACGTGGCTTACGCAACGCTGTTACGCGTGAGCGAGCTGGGACGGCTTCGAGTTCGTGACATTTCGCGCGCAGCAGACGGCAGAGTCGTGCTGGATGTCGGCTGGACAAAAACAATTGTGATGACCGGGGGGCTTATCAAGGGACTGGGTACTCTTTCTTCACAACGGCTGAGTGAA
>Ga0157359_1001268_pt1 | contig 10222 bp, 3 predicted proteins | sample AttcapACBM3_FD_111482 | JGI IMG/M metagenome (GOLD analysis project Ga0157359, IMG submission 111482) | Fungus gardens microbial communities from leaf cutter ant in Botucatu, State of São Paulo, Brazil - Atta capiguara ACBM3 | ecosystem: Host-associated > Fungi > Mycelium > Unclassified ...
AAAAATAAAATAAAAATTATTAGAGTCTATTGCTTTCAGTTTTGACAATATTGAGGAATATCAAAGTAATATAATAGTTAAAGCTTATAGAGCTAAAAGATTTTAGTAAAAATATAGTTAATTGTTAGATATAGTTTATATCTTATTATCTGAGATCTAATAAGAGTCTGTCTAAATAGTTAAGTAAGCATTATCTAAGAATACAGAAGTAGAAGTTAGAACAATCTTTGGCTTTAGCTTATATATTGTGACTTATAGAAATACACTAGTCATATATTTCAGAAGAGTATTTAGAGAACTAGGAAGACAAAACTACTGAAAGATAGTAAGGTATATCATTGCCAACACTAGAAGATAAAGTTAGTTTTGGTCAATTTTTAGAATAAGGCTATTATAGTATAAACTACTAGTTTATATACTAAGTATACTATCTAAGGTAGTTATCTAGAATGGAGACTACTAAGTAAGTTACTCTAGTTTCTAATGATTATCAGATATCAGAAATGAAAATCCATGAAGTTGGCAAGAGTTTGGCAAGAACATCTGAAATGGAATAGAGGTAATTGATCTATACCAGAAGAGCTTGAGAAGTATAGATGAGGGAAGAGATATTATCCATAGGTTGGAATGAATGTAGCTTGGAACAGAATGGAACATTAATGAGAATCTTGCATAGAGTAATTAACAATATATACACTCTAGCTGCTAAATAATAGGTTTACTATACTACTTGTTAAAGAATATAAGGAGAATAGTAACTCTTTAGATACATCCATTTCTACTTCATATTACTACTACCTTATCTCTCTACTAGTCCAGATAGAAGAAGAAACTCTTTCTCCAATTTGCTATTTATATCCTTAATACTTGTAAAACTTCTCTATACTTGCTCATCTCTCTGGAGACAATATCTCTGAATTCTTTATTGTACATATTCTAGTTGATTTCAGTATTATAGAAGCCTTCATTAACAAAAATTTTGTAAAAAAAGTACTATCTGAACATACACAAACTTTTTAAGATCATGCTAGTCTACAATGTCAACAGAATATTCAGTGAAGCTGGCCAAATATTCAAAGTAGTAAATATGGTCCTCTATTATCAGATATATGCCAAAAGGATGTTACTTATAGTTTCTAGTCTAGAGAAACAAGATCTCATTCTTAGGTTTATCTGGCTGAAGCAATATAATCTGGAGATGAACTGGAAAAAGAGAGAGGTATTCATGACTTACTGCTCTACTCATTGTTTAGGATGCCAAGAAGCAAGAAAGACTAAGAAGTTAAGAATCTGTGTACTAGATATGCATCATTCAGGCTCTGTTTCTACTTTTACCAATGACTTGTCTTTGCCAAGAACAATTTTGTCATTTTCCTATTGAGCTGACCTCAGGAGCTAAACACAAGTTATTGAAGATTTATTCTTTCTCTCCTATAGAGTAGACAGAGCTAGATGTTTTTCTCACTGAAAATCTTTATACAAGTAGGATATATTCTTCAAAATCTCCCATGACTATACTGGTATTCTTTATCAAGAAAAAAGAATAGTTTACTTCAGCTAGTACAAGATTATAAATGAGAGGAAGTGGATACTTATTCTTAATTGTCATAGAGTTGAGGATCCTATAAGCTTGTTTCACAACTCTGTGGTGCTAAGTATTTCACTAAGCTAGATATCTTCTGGGATTTTAATAATGTATGGATTAAGGTGGAAGATGAGTAGAAGGCCACATTTCACACCAACTATGGACTCTTCAAACCATTGGTAGTGTTTTTTGGTATGACTAACAGCCCTGCTACATTCTAAACCATAATAAACAACATCTTCAGAAATTTCATAGCAGAAGAGAGATTATGATCATATACTTGGATGATATTCTCATATTCACTTGGACATTTGAAAACCACCACAAGGCAGTATGCAGAGTTCTGGAATTTCTAGCTGAATACTGGTTATATCTGTGTTCTGAAAAGTATGAGTTTGATAGACAACAGATAGAGTACTTAGGACTACTCATCTTAGAGGATCAGGTGGAAATCAACTCTGTGAAGATAATGAGTATATGTAACTAGTTAATTCTATAGAGTAGGATGGACATGTAGACATTCCTTGGATTTACTAACTTCTATTAAAGATTCATCTATGGTTTTTTAGACATTGCCTCCTTCCTCTTTGATGTCACCAAAAGTAACAATACCTGGGTCTAGGGTTCTGAGCAATAGTACACTTCTAATTCACTCAAGATTGCTATCATCTCTATCTTTATTCTTGTCTCTAATAATACTTTGACTCTGTTTTGCATTGAGGCCAATATAAGAGGAACTCCAAATGTTCATTTTAAGATAATGCTTAGGTAATACCATCTGTGGTGATCTTATCTACATCTCTTGATCTTTTGTTGCATGTCTATATACCTCTTTCCTCTTTGTTGATTATTATGCTTAGACCTTATTAGATAATCATATCTAATAGTCTATATTATAAGTACTGTATCATGTGACAGACCATATTCTATAGTATATATAAAAGCTTGTATGAGTAGATCTACTCTTACCTGAATATCAGCCTAGCTTCTAAGACACTTACCTGTCAGAGTTATGAACAATAAACTTGATTTTATTCTATTTTTCTTTTTCTTTATTTTATTTTATCTATTGAGTTTTTTTTCTTTTTTACTTTGGACTTAGATAAAAGTATAACATGACATCACATGACAGTCACAGTCACACAATCAAATAACACAGAGAAGGTTATAGAAAGTCCTGGAACAAATAACATCATATAGTATAGCAACAATGTGTTGGCCTTATAGCAAACATATGTACTTTAGGGTAGGTTAGTAGTAGTGTGTATATAGGCCATGGTCTATTAATATTTTCTTGAGATAATTCTATTAGAAGATATTTTAGTTTTTCTGATATAGTGTTTCTTTCTATAGTATATAAGATAGACTAGTTTGTACTTAGAACTCTATCAAGTTCTTTTATGTTACTCAATATAAAAGCAGTCTTTCATCTTTACTCAAAGACCTAAGTCATAACATTACATAGCTTAATAAGTGAGATCCCCTTACAGAGGGAACCTGAAACATCATCTAGAATATTTTCTTGCTAATGCTTTCAAAGAGGTCTTATATACTTAAAAACTTTAAGAGATTACATGTTTTCATGAAAAAGCATTTTCCAGCATAATAGTATTATCAAAGGAAAGTGTTTATGAGTCAATATCCTTTCTAACTTCATTCTTTCACATTTATGAGAGCTATTTTAAGAGTTTTATGTGTTCTAATCTTATTCTATATTATTGTTTCTACATCTTCTCTTGATTCCTGAAGCTTAAATTGTCCCCTTTGAATTCTTTAGTATGCAATTAAGGGCTAATGTTATATAGTTCTTGTTGTATTCTAGCATAATCTCTTAATCCCTGTCAATATCATACTGTCACTGTCACTGTATGTATGATATTACATTATCTTCTTCTTTACTAAGTTTAAAATAAGAAGAAGAAGAGAGAGAAGTCAAAATAAAAATAAGAGAACTTAAATAATAGAAGAGACATAGAAAAAAAACAAGTTTACTGTCCTTGAATCTGACAAAGGTATACATTCCCAATGTCCTAGAACTTTGCCATATATTGTTGTACTTCACCATAATCTATAGCTAGCTGGCTATGTAGAAGATCTTGGAGCTAGTGTTCCAGAACTACTAGTAGCTACATATATCAAGGTATGTCAACCAGTATATCAGCACATGTGACTTCTGTCTGTGCACTAAGCCTATCCAACACCTACCATTGGGAGAACTGTATACACTGTTATAATTAGGTACATAGTAAAAAGCTATTAGTATAGACTCTGTAGTAGAGCTTGCTGAATCTATAAGGCTTAATATAGTAATGACAATAGTAGATTTAGTGTCCAAGACTATGCATTTTTTCCAATCTATACCACTATTACTATAGAGAGTATAGTATAGCACTTCTTGCATTATATTTAGAAGCTCTATGGCCTCTTTGTTTGTATTTCAGACTGTAGACCTCAGCTTGTTATTTTCTTTACCTGAAAACTCTATCATATACTTGGTATTGAAGTAGTATTCTTGACTACATAATACCCTCAATTAAATGGACAGATAGAGTAGGTCAACTAAGAACTTATTCAATACCTTTAGTTGTTTGTGAATAAGAGACAAAGCAACTAGTATGACCTTTTACTCTTAGTAGAGTTCTGATATAACAACCATATATTCATCTACATAGTAACTATCATTTCTACTCAATATAAACTGCCTTCTAAGAATGGACTTCAAACTGTAACAATAGGAGTTGAAGATAGAAAGCATTACCAGATTCATAAATCATATGAAGATTATGCTGAAAGAAGTTAGGTTTACAATCTGGAAGTTGCAAGATGACATGACAATATACTATAACTAGCAACATACTTCTATATCTATCTTTAAGCCTAGAAACAAGATATTTCTTGATGTTGTAAATATTAAACTTAGAGTTAAGTTAAAAGAAAAATCTTATATTAGATTAATATAAGAGAACTTGATAGAGTTCCAAGTACAAAGTATTTATCTTATATATATTAGACTAGTAGTTTGTACAATACTATATCTAATCTACTTTAAAGGCCATATATTATCCATAAGATCAACATATTTAAAACATATTGTATGATATCAGATGTTCTTCTATGTAATCATGTAATCATGTAAAAGTGACAGTGATATGTGTAACTAATATGTGACATCACATTATACTTTAATATTAAGTCTAAAAAATAAAATAAATAGAAAAATAAAATAGAAAAATAAAATAAGCTAAGTCTATTATTTTCAACTTTAATATCTAGTAATCTAGTTCAGAGACTTATAAGCTTCTATATCTAATCTTACTGCTATATTTATAAGTATACCTTCTCTAACCATATTATAATCTTCATCTTCAGTTAATATCTTTGTACTTAGAAATATTTTCTACTACTCTTGACCTTATGATCTTCTTCTCTTGGAATTTAATAATAATCAACAAATAGGATAAGCCTTTCTAAGCTTCTGTTTCTTATATATTCAGTTATTTATAGACTAGTTTATTTGTAATTAAGATAAAGTTCTCTAGGCCCTCTTCTTCTTTAGAAGTAGCTTTATTTTAAAATAGTCAGAAGGAATTTTCTATAAAAAGTTAACTATAGATACTTTTCCTATCACAACTTGGCCCAAGTTTAAACAGCTTTTCTAGAAGCACTTATTTTCTATTAATGCTCCTACAAAAGCTATCAATAAGTTATAGAGGATAGCCTATTATTAGAGAAATCACATAGTAGAAGAATATCTAGATAAGTTTCAAACTATGATCTTAGAAGCTAGCTATAGAGATTTACAAATTATAGTTATCAAATTCTGCTATAACCTTTGAACAACAATCTAGAATCAGATTGCAATCTTACCAGTAGAAAGACTTAAGAATATAGACTTTCTAGCTTAGTTTGATGCTACCTAGTATTTTAGTTTTTATCTCTATTATTTTGAATTTAGGCAAAGAAGTATGATGTGATGTTATAGTCACATATGTCACAAAGCATGACTGAGCATGATATCTGTTACAGAGTAGTCATATATTCTGCTATTACAGGTCACATAATTATATCTAACTCTAAGACTTAAGTCATAATATGAAGTGTTTCAGTTAACCTAATATGGGATTTCTACTGCTCTCTTCAATATTTGAGTCATGTAAAGCTCATATGTCCTCTCTATTCTATTGGTGTCTATATATCAACTACTGCTAGTGCTTTCTTCTAGTGTCTCAAAGAATATTAATACTACTTGAAAACCCTACTCTATACCAACTAGAGGTTATTACCAATATGAAAATCCAAACTATGACTATCTAGTGAGATTAGATGTCTAACAATTAACTACTAAGCAAAGGAAGAAATTTATGGAGGACTTGAATATATTAAAGGATATTGAGATCACATAGCAACTAGAATTCATTATTATGCTAGAAAATACTTTTTTTGCAAAAAAGAATATACTTTTTAAGCATTTAAGACCTTTTTGAAGGCATTATTGAAAAGACTTTATGCTCTTAGATGACACCTTAGACTCTCTAAAGTCAGTATCCACTTGAGAGATAGTGTTGTAGCCATTAAACAAACTAGATCTCAGATACAAGATCTTTAGGAGCAGAAAATATTATAGACAGAACTCATAAAAGACTAGTTACAAAGAATGAGTACTTTTGAGCATAGCTGGAATCCTTACAGGCATTTGAATGGCAAAATAAGGCAGAAAGATAAGTGATCAGAAATAGAAGGCTCTAAGAATGGGCTCATGAGTAGAAATGGCTGCTGGAAAAGACCAAAAATGAAGAGAATTGGCACTTACAAGTAAGAAAAAACCATTAGGCTGGTGTTAGATTAAGAATGGAGAGAAAACCATATGCTTCTGAGATCTTAGAAGTTTTTCTTATTGTTTCAGTTTTATTTTCTGTATTTTTAGACAAATATATAAGCTATGAGTGGAGGAAAGCAAAAGAGAGAACTCCATCCAAAAATCACTACTTACTGTTATAACTGATACAATCTATGCCTCATGTTCTACAGATGTTCACCTTGTGATGGACATGTATTGGGATTTGTTTCATCTTTGACTCATATTTACTACATCTTGCATATGGAATATCAGTCAGTGTCTTATGCAGTAGTAAAGTTTTTCTTATGTTCTCTTTACTTACTCCTTATTATTTCCTCAGGAATGCCTTCCTTATTCCTCATGGTCTATAGATATATATAATAGTAGATATCATCCTGTATTATTACACTTTACCAATTGACCATCTTCTTACTCCTTTTTCAAACCTTTACCTTAGTTGCAATCTGAGCCAAGCTTAGAATTGTAACACTTACAAGTGTATTAATTGCTATTTTTCAAGTGTGTGTTGTTAGTATCAAGCTATCACTTTCAGATAAGCTTTGAGAAGTTCTAACAACCTGGAAAAAGCTAGTGATTATCAGTTACAAGGTTCAACTTGAGAGATGTATTACTTGGAATGGATAGTATTGTTATAGGCTCCTAAGCCAAGATCTATGAAAATGAAAGAAGTGGAACAACTGCCTTTATTAAGTAGAAAAGCAGGACAAGTAGTAGGATTTGTGATGGTCTACAAGTTATTATATAAGGATGAGGCTAAAAGAAGAGTTAGTAGAGGAGCAGATACAGTATATACTGATATATATGCAGGAAGAATTAGTGGACATATGGAAAGAGAATCTGTTGGAAGAAATAAAAGCAGGAGAAGTCAAGTTTGAGTTAGAAAGGAATCTTTTGATGGAAATAAAGAGGAAATTCAATGGAGGATATAATGAGTTGACAAAAGTAGCAGAGTCAAAGCAGGTAGAGTAGAAAAGCAGAATGATAGAAAATTTTGTGCAGAAATTCAAGCAAGTAATAAGAAGTAGTGTATATAAAGGATGAATATCAATCTCTACAACATATACCAGAATTAAAAGAGTTTAAGCAAGAAATGAATGGAATAATCAGAAGGGGGCTTATGGAGATGGAGAACCTTCAAAAGAACATAGACTAGTATGAGAGAGCAATGAATTTATACTAGTATTAGAGGAAAAGCAAACAAGAAGAAGTAAGACTTAACAGAAAAACAAATATTCAAGGGCAAAGAGCTACAACAACAATAGTAGGAGGGTTTCAACCAAAGTTACTCCTATCCCAAGTTTAGAGACAATGAGATAAAGGTACCAGAAAGCCTATGGGCTCTATACTAATAAAAGAAGTGGAAAGAACAAATATAGTAATGGCATGGAACCTAGTTCAAGGACAATAGACAGGATTTGTGCCAAAACAGGATTTATATACTATAGAGGTAGATCAGAATATAAATTGTTATAACTGTAGGAGATTCAGACACCTAGCAAGACATTACAGGAACTGAAGAATCATTAAAGAGAGTGGGAGGATTGAAATAGCAGAAAATGAGCATTTAAAAAAGAAAGGGGACCAGAACCTTGACCAAGTCTCTAGTACAACAGATTTGGTGTCTGAACTAGCAGAATGATGTATGTAAATTTGTCAGATTTTGAGAAATCTAAAAAATATCTAGAAGAGGTAATAGTGAAAATTGAACTAAATTTTAGGGCAACTGGCAGGGTCTATGGAGTTTTATAAACTTTCATAATCCCTAGGAAGTCCTAAGTATATTGATTGACAAAGCACAAGTAGCACTTATCTTCAGGAAGTCTTAAGAGAATAGAATAAGAACTTCTGGAGGTGACAACTATTCTAGATATTAATAGAATACATTCAAATCTGGCAGAAAAATGATGACATAACCAAGGAATGATAGTAACCAGATGGCTGAAAACTCTAATAGAAGTATATAAAAGATCTATCAAGAAAAGAAAGAAGCTTATAGTAGTAATACTCAAGACAGGGCAGTATCCAGATGTTGGGCAGTACTAATCAAGGTTTAAAGGTGGAGAGAGGTGGTGTTGGCTTGAGAGGCTCCATGGTGTTTAGTAGGATTCATAGAGTACTGACTAATAGAGAGTAGAAACTCTACAGTGTTTGGAGGCATAGGCAAAGTTTGAGTACCTGAATTCCATACAAAGGTAGGTTCTCTTACATTAGAGAGAATTAATATATAGGAAGGAGTAATGGTGGAGGTACTCTTAGATAGTAGTGCCACAGATGTTGTCATGAGCTCAGTATTCACTAGAAAGCAAGAATTTAGGCTAAAAAAATAGAAAGACCTATATACATTAGAAATGTAGATGGTAAATTTAAAAAGGAGAGGCCAATAGAACATGCTATAGAGGTGGATATTTCTTACAAGAGACACAAGAATAGAATGGAGCTCAATGTGATTAAAAAGCAGAAGTGGAATATGATCTTAGAGATGTCATAGTTAGCTTGCCATAATCCAGAAATCAACTGGAGAATAAAAGAAGTAAATGTTATGATACACTTCTAGACTTAATTCCTTTTAATATGGTTTTATTTCGATTTTATAGAGTTTATTTCTTTTTTTATAATTTTCTTTTAGTTTTAGTTTCTTTTAGTTTCTTTTATTTAGCAATGGAGGATCATGTGGTGGATTCATGTGACTATGTCATATGAGGTAACATTATAGGTCTAGAAGGTAGTAGAAGATTCTAGTATGATAATGACAGAAGGGATAGCTATAGCATGTTTGTCTTATGGTTAAAGTATGGTGGACTCATGGATGACATATGTAGCTTTAGGGTAGGGTGACTAGTGCAGAGCATAGACCATGATGTATTAGTATATATAATATATATTGTAATAGTAAGAACTCTGTTGAGTTTCTCTTGTAAATCCTGATATGAGAGTGACAGAGATATACTGGTCCTATGTACATTTGTGTGCCTTTCCTATTACTGGTATTGGTTGCTACAACAGTAAAGATAATAAAATGTCTGGAGAAGTGTAGAAAGCAATAGAGGAAAGTACAGGAAAAATAGGATGGGAGAAACAAAAGGAGGAAGAAGTGAGAGAAGAGCAAGGAAAAAAAAGAAAGAGGTAGAGCAATAGAATAAAGAAAGGGAGAAGAAAACCACCAAAAAACAAAAGGCAAAGAGAATAATAAAAGTAAAGAAATTAGTAGAAGAATAGGAAATCTAAAAGAAGAAAGAAGATTAAAAGAGAAGATAAAGAAGCTAGTCTCTAAACAGTTTTACAAGTGGACTCACATTTTTGGCAAAAATGTGAGTAAAAAAATGACCACTAGAAAAACATGGGACTATACAATAGACTTGAAGGAGATATTTGCACTAAAAAAGGGAAAGGTCTATCTTTTATCTTGAAATAAGAGGGAGAAAGTGAAGAAGTTCACATGGAAACAGCTATACAAAGGATACATCAGACTCTCTAAGTCACCCCAGATAATGCTAGTATTCTCTGTAGGTAAGAAGAATGGCAAGGAGCATATGGTATAAGACTATAAGTACTTAAATAAATGGACTGTAAAGAATAACTACTTTTTACCTTTAATATTAGACATTGTAGAGAACATAAGTACCAAGAAAGTATTTACCAAGCTAAACTTACAATTGGAGTACAACAATATACAGATAAATAAAGAAGATGAGTGAAAGATAGTGTTCATAACACTGGAAGGGTTGTTTGAACTGATGGCAATGTTCTTTAGGCTGATGAACTCACTAGCCACTTTGTAG
>Ga0157359_1001269_pt1 | contig 10220 bp, 12 predicted proteins | sample AttcapACBM3_FD_111482 | JGI IMG/M metagenome (GOLD analysis project Ga0157359, IMG submission 111482) | Fungus gardens microbial communities from leaf cutter ant in Botucatu, State of São Paulo, Brazil - Atta capiguara ACBM3 | ecosystem: Host-associated > Fungi > Mycelium > Unclassified ...
ACAGATCAGCTTGATCCAAAACAGGCCTAGAAGTAACAAGATGTTAGCTCACTAGTAAAGTTAGTCAAACTCTTCTCATTAATAGAAAGCAGTCTAAAAAAGTACTAACTAGAAATCAAGATAACCAGGGCCTATAATCTGTTGGAAAAACAGAATTTATAGTAGCATGGTGTAGTGTGAACAACTGACAACCACTTACTAATAGTAAGTTCTGTGGTGGAAAGTTGAGTAGTACAAGTAAGATAGAATAAGTAGTAGTAGTATATTATATACTCAAAGTGAAAATTTCTATCAATTACTGTATTTGTCACATACCATCTGACATCTGCACTCTTCACATCCTCTTCCAGTATGGATCACACTGTATTACAATTACCTATCAATCCAAGAACCAAACTCTGTATTCCTCATTAATCCTATAGAGTTCCAAATGACAACCTCCATGTTGTAGCAACCACTAGACACAAAGTCTAATAGAAGTACAAGCAATAAATCTCAAAGAGCAGATATCTAGTGAGAACACAAGTTATGTATTTACAAGAGAACTCAACAGGGAACTACAACAGTATTCTACTGACTATTTATATAAAGTCTTCATGGTCTGTGCTATGACTTCTCTACATCTACCCTAATGTCCATGCCCTGTCCTCATGTCTATTACTTATCTACTATGTGTCTTCCTCAAGACCAACATGCCATATACATGTGTCCTAACATCATACTCTTTAATCTCTATCATACATGTGTATACCATGTGTACACCATGAGGAACCCATGTTCCTTGATGTCACTCCATTTCTAGACTCTAAGTCCTTCCAGACTGCTCTAGACTATTCTAGGCCCTATGACATAATGTTATGTGACTTCCTAGTCACATGATTTCTCTCTCTCATTGTAGACTAATAATAATACTACTATCTATATCTTATCTCTGTTCTTACCAAAGTTTGTCCATACTTTATCATCTTATAACATAAAGGAAAGGAGCTAAATACAAAGCTGAAAGGATGGAGGATAGGGCCGAGCCTTGGCCCACACCAATATTAACATCAACAAAATAAGAAGAGAAATTATTCCAAACATATTGCACTTTCCTATTGACAAGATAACTGGAAATTTTTTTTACAATGCTTGAATCCAAACCTGCTTTCTTGAGAATGAGAGAAAGGAGGCAATGGTTGAGGGAAGGGAAAAATTGGGAAATGTCAAAGACAAGAGTGCTGGTAGACAAATTCTTGACCTAACCCATATGAATAAAATAGGTAAGTGCAATACCTACATCAGTTGTGGATTTGAACTTGAGGCTGCCAAGTTGACTGTAGTGAATGAAATCATTAGCAACCACATGAAGTTGGATTCTGTCACTGATAACTTTTTCAATGAGTTTTCCCAATGTATTTAGGAGGACAATAGGTCTGAACAACTTGGGAGAGTTATTGGATGATTTATTGGGTTTGGGAATAACGATAGTTGATGAGATCTTGAAGTATAACAGCCAATGGCCCAATTCAATACATGTGTTTGCAATAGCGACAACATTTCTTAAGTATGTACTGTCTTTGAGGATAATTTTGAGATGTTTCCATAACAGCTTGTCAAGGCCTGGAGTGGATGAATTGTTGCATCTGAGCAAAGAGCTGGCAAACTCTTCTTCTGCAAAATGTGTCCAGGACAAGGACAAAAACAACCCTAACTTGCCTAGAACATCACAATCTACAGGGTGATGCTAAGCTGTGTTAAATGTAGAATGTAACACTTGCCAAAGATCATTCAATACAAAACATGGTTGGCCATTGAATTTGATAGTTTCAGGGGCAGAGAGCTTTTGTTTGTTGACCTAATTCATAAGCTCCCATGGCCCTCATTATTTGTTAGCTATTTCATTGATTTTGAAGTCGAAAAACATCCTTTTGGTACTCCTTACTGTTTTGCAGAAGGATTTCCAGTCTTCAAGACTCTTTGACAATCTATATTTCTCAAGCTTTCTGTTACAGTTATCATCCTACCAACTCTTGGAGTGTCTCATGATGTTGGTGAGTTTCACATTTCTATTCCATGTCTCGTCCACATTATTAGAAAGTTTGTTGACAATGTTTTTCAACATATGAATATCTGAGAGGTTCAAGACATTCAAGTTCTTGATAATATTGATGGTGTCTTCCATGAACTGGACTTCTTCATTGCTATCTTTCTTGATAGTGCTTTTACATGTATTAATGACTTTTTCTGAAATGGAGATAGTGATGGTTAAGGGAGCATGGTCAGATAAGAGACATCACTTGGGATGAATGAAACGGTTGTTGAGGGTGGGGGATTCATATTGGATGAACATAAGATCAATTATTGAGTTTGAATCATTGATATTGTTTACATATCTGGTAGGTATTTGGTTAGTAGGGACTAACAATTATAAGTTAAAGGAGTCTGCTAAAATAATTAGATCATCACTAATAGATGAATGATGTAGAAAGGAGGGATCCCATAAACTGTCCCTGATGTTGAAATCTCCTGTTATAATGAGGAGATTACAAAAGTTAACTTTAGTATCCTTTAGATACTTTAAAGCAGAATGGAAGACATCCAAATATATGTTTATGAGCCAGAAAAGTTCACTGTTATTAAAGAAAGAGGTAAGTAGAATGTTTCTGTGGTCAATAATGTCTTTGCAAAAAGAAAAACAAAAGGAGGATAGTCTAATATTGATGTAGGCGATGACTCTTGGGTAATCAGACTCAGAGGTGTTGGATCTGATGAATGTTAACCAATTAGGATGGTTAACCACACTAACAAGGGTATCTCCTTCATAGTTGAAGAGCTGGGGATAGAGTGAATAGAAGACCAAGAGGGTTCTTGGATGAAGATGATGTCAAAGAAAGAGTTTACTTCTAAGATGGTGTTGATGAGGAGAGAGTTTTTACAAATGTTTTGAGAAAGTATTTTTTGATATCTTTGCAAATCATATTTTGCTGACGTTCACAGATGAACGAATTGATTCCTTGCAGTTTTCATATAGTTTGGCATATTCCTTGCTGTACTACTCTTTGTTGAAATGATGTTTCCAGAATGGGCAGTTGGTAGAGTCAGCTTGATGCTTGCCCTTACAGTTGGAGCATCTAAAGGAATAGAGACAGAGCTTGCCTTTCTTCATTTCAAGTCTAGGTAGGTTGATTTTTTCGTTGGTCTTGCAGCACCATGCAAATTCTCTATGGTAGATGGTTTGATGCAGGCTATTATATTTGATGCACTTTGCCCCTTGGATTCTACAAATGCCTGCATTGTGGCCCTACTTCCAGCAATTTTTGCACTGGAGAATACCTGGATTCATGTTGGCACTATGAATGGTAGTAATGAATCTTCCTATGTTGAATCTTTGGTTGTTGAGGGATTTGGCTTTAGAGCAGCTTTGAGTGTCCCAGATGTCAATCCATACGATGGTCATGTCAGATTTCAGTGAAACCTTGATTATTCTCAGTTTGGAGGCTAAGACAATGTTGTTGAAGATATAGGTGTTCTTAAGAATTCTCTTAATGTCTTCTGATGTAATATATGAGTTGGTGACTTTGGACAGGTAGGGAATACCAACAATCTTCAAGTATGACTTGGATTGAGGTAGTTGGGGGGATTGAACTTGGTCAGCGTCAACATTAGATGCACTCTTGACATACTTTTTGATGGCCTATAAGTCTTAAGGAGAAGTGATATTGTTAGTAGTTATGATAATGCCTTTACTGTTAATGTGTATTTAATCTGTCATAATGCAGAATTTGATGTTCTTGAGCATTTAGTTGATATTGATAATGTATATACTCAAATTCTTAATAAAATTGTTAGCACTGTTGCCTTTCATTGGGACAATAACCTGTTTGTGGGATGAGCCTTTGGTGGTCATACTGATTTTTAGCTTAGATTTGTTCTGGCCACTGATGATTTTTTGTACAATTTTGATTTTTTTGTTTTGGAGATTAGAGAAGGTTTTCTTAATTTTAAGTGTTTCCCTGGCAATAGCAGTGGATTTAGGTTGTCTGGCCAATATCTGCACATAAGATTTAGGTCCTTGATTGATAGGTTGTGGTTTTTTGAAATATTTTGAGATTTTATTTACTTCCTTAGCTGATTTTACAGGGATGGGAGGGAGAGGGCTGAAACATATGGGGAATGAGATATGTTTGAGTTCTTGAATTTGGTGGCTTTCTTCACCACTTGAGGGCTGAGCTTTGATTTGATGTTATTTCTAAAGGATCGATTAGTACCATCAACAGTTAAGCTATCCCACTGAGATGTATAGAGGGCTGTGATGAACTTCTATGCTGCTTTGCCTAGACCTTCAAAGTTCTTGATATTGTTAGCTTTATTGCCATCAATATCTTTACTAAGGATATATTTCTCTATTCTGGAGAGCGATTCCTTGATGTTCTTGATGTCTAAACCAAGATGTTCCATAGAGCCATATAGGAAAATTGCCCTGAACTCACTATCCTAAAAGTCTAGGTCTAGAGGTCAATTGATGTCATAATTTAACTGAACATTGATAATGTCACAGTTGTTGACTGCAGTTGAATTGACACATGTTGGAGCAATGTTGTGCCCATATACAGTCCTCATGTTTGGAGGTGTGTTAGCTGCCTTGCTGAGAATTGGGTTTTGCACTTCCTGTGTTGCATATTCAAGCTGTATACTGTCAGCTAAAGCAGTAGGTTTATCTTGAACCATACTATCACTTTCTCTCTGCATCTGATCTATATATAACTCCACACTCTTATTGGAGGAGGAACATGAAACAGAGTAGGAACTGGTTGTGCTAGGCACAAGAGTGTAAGCTCTTACCTTGTTATTACTGTCACTGTCTTCATAGATGATATTACTGACAACAAAGTCATCAATCATATTGATGTCATTGATAACCAAAGCCATATTTGAGTTGCAATTGTTAGAAGCTGAAGTAAGTTGATGTCATAAAATCGTCATTTTGTTTTATTGATGTCCCTTTTGAATTCTTTTTAATATTTAGTAATTTTGACAAGTTTGAAATACTTGTTTTAGAGAGAATCTGATATAGTCATATATTATTGTACTGCATTTTCTAGCAATTGTATATCGGTAATATTGGACATATCAATACTACCTATCACCTTCTTGAGATTACTAATGAATCTTTTCTCTTCCTCACTGTTCTTAATAATAGTTTTCACTTATCCTGGATAAATTCCTCCTTAATAATAATATCAACTGTTAAAAAAGCAGAGTCTAAAGGACTTTGAAGATCAGGTAAAATAGAATGGTTATTAATTTTTAGAAAATTAGCTTATAGGAATATGAGATCAATCACTAAGTTAGAGTAGTTGGAGTTATTAGCATATTAAGTAGGCATTTGGATGATAGGGATGGATATTCTAAGGTTGAAAGAGTCTAAAATATCTATGAGAATGTTAGTATGAACAGAGTGACAAGAGTATGACAGATCCCAATCATTATCTCTAATATTGAATTCCCCAGTAAAAATAAAGACATTATTTAGATTCACTTCTATATTCAATATTTTGAAGCAGATTGCTGCTCATCAGAATAAATGTTAATGATAAATAAAATAATACTGTTGTTGAAAAAGGAAATGAGATTTGTATTCCTATAATCTACAATTTCCTTCCTGAGTGAAAAATGTAATTGAATGAGTTAAATATTGATGTATATTATAACTCTTGGGTGTTCATTATTATTGACTGGATATCTTAAAAAAGTAGTTCATAAAGAATGATTAGGAATATGAATGATGATTTCCCCTTCTTCAGATGTTGAACTAGTGATAGACCAGATAATCAACCATAGAGATTCTTAGATAAAGATAATATTGAAATTTTTGCAGTTTTCTAGGATTATATCAGGGAAAAGATGGTTCTTTATAATTATATACTTTCCTTGCCCATAGCTGAGTGGATCAATTTGCTTTTGTTATCACATAACTCTTGATACTTCTTAGCATGCCACTCCTTGTTGAACCAATGCTTCCAAAAAAAGAACATGCATAGCTATCTGCTTAATACTTGCCTTTGTAGTTGATATACTTGAAGAAGTGAGTACTATGCTTTTTTTTATCTCAAGTTTTGGGGATTGGTTTTGAAATTTGCCTTGCAACACCATGCCATGTTTCTATAATGTTTGACTTTGTGAGGAACATTGCACTTGATATATTTGGTACCATGCACTTGATACACAAAGGTAGTGTGGCCCTATTTCCAGCAATTTTTGCATTAAGAAATACCCAGGTTCATGTTTGTGCCATGAATTGTACTGATGTGACTTCCTATATTAAAGGACCTATTAATAAGATCTAAGATCTTTAGCCTTAAAGCTACTTTGAGTATCCTATATATTAATCCAGATAACAGCCATATCAGATTTGGGAGATGTTTTGATTACTTGAGGTCAAAAGACAAGAATAATATCATTGAAGATATATATGAATTGAATGACTTTCTCAACAATGTCAAATGTAATGGGGTGTTAGAGTCTTCACAAATGTAGAGAATGCCCAAGATCTTGAGATATGACCTAGACTGTAGGTATCTTGGACTCATAACTTTGTTTGAGTCAATAGTATCTATATTTTTTATATATCTTTCAATAGTGTTGATGTCTAAAGTAGACATAACTTCGTTAGTAGCAATAAAAGTCATAACTAACCTCCTGTAATCTACTTGAATAAAGTTAGCCATAACATCAAACTTAATATACTTAAGAGCTCTATTGATATTAGATATGTGCTTATTAGAAGTGACCATAAACCTGTTAGAATTGACTGAGTTCATTGGGATGATAACCTATTTTCTCAATAGGTCTTTCATGAGTTTGGGTCTCTCTTTCTTGGATTTGTTTATTACTTTATAAACTTCTTCAATCTTTTCATTGAATAGATTTGGAAAGTTATCTTTGATTTTAACAATATCATTAATGTTGCTCTTAAAAGCTTGAGTATATGATTGAATACCCTGAGAAGAAGTACTAGAGAAAGATGGTTTGTCTTTCTAAAATTTGGAAGACCTTTTTACTCAACCTAGAGGGAATTGGGAGAGAAATCCTAGAAATGTTAGCTATCCCTTATATCTACTACCTCTTGCTGCTCCTCTAAATACCTATACAAATTCTTTCATTGTTTACCTCCCTTACTCTAACCTCTTTAGCTTTACTACTTTTGTTGTTTTCTTATCTCCTTCTTTAAATTCTTTTCTTAAATCTGCTAAAAGGTCTTCTACAATTTCATATTCCAAATTTTATGTTTCTAGATTCTCCAACATATTTTATTTCTAGATGTCTGCTGATTTTCTCTACACATATAACAAAATTTACTATATCTGTTCTTCTACCATATCTCCTCTTATCCTCATTCTTAAGAATAGCTTGCATGCTGTTACAAACCATGAAATCTTTTTCTGAACTCCCATTAAACACTTGTGGCTTAGCTATTATGAACCTAAACCTTTAGGGTGAGGTAAAAGAACAAACTCTTGTATTAGAGTAAACACAAGAGAACTCGATAAAGAGCTCTTTACAAAATAGTCTACCTTGTATACTCCTATAGATAGTCCATGCTAAGTACTGTGCACCCTACCCTAAATGACCATGTGTAAAAGATGAGGCCAACATGTGGTTTCCATGTTGTATAACGTTATTTTGTTCTACTTCCTTCTTTTAAGTTCTGTAATTAATGTTGTGACCATACCATTAGATGTGACTGATGTGACTGATCACTTCTAACCCTAACCCCAGAGTTTTAAAAATAGAAAAGATGAAAAATAAATGGAAAAGAAAATAAAAATAAGAAAGAAAATAAAAAGAAATAAAGTCCACTTTTTGCAATCTTGACATTAGCCACTTCTATGCTTGCTCTTGTGTTGGGCCTAGATATTGCTGCTTCTGCTTTTGCTCCCTATGCTGCCAACAGCACTTGGATTTGTGCTTGCATTGCTACAAGCTGTTTCTGTTCCTATCAGATGATTGTCTTAAAGTCATATTGACTCATATAATATTGTGATTGTGAATTGATGGGTGATAGTGATAATGATGGTGGAGGTAGGATAGATAGTAATAATGTATATACCAGAAGAATAGAACTAGTACTGGTTTCCTCCTCTGAATTGTACTCCAAGCTAGAATCAATCTCTGTAAGTGCTAGTGGGCCCTCTTCCTGTTTTATTTAATACTATTTACTAACTAACTACTATCCTAATCAAAATATATACTATTTTGTTTTAAAAAGAATATTCTACTTTAGACAGAGCCTGAAGGATACCTATCACTCCTCTGTATAAACAGATCACAAGGGAACTTGCAACATGAAGCTTTTACTATTAAAACTAACTGTCATGTCTACACAAGGTAATATATCTGCTAAGTACTAGTGAGCTTTGGTACAAAACAAATAACTAGGTTTCCCTCACCTAGTTAATATACCTCTTATGCTTAAGGCCTGGCAATTCTTCTTGACTAAAGAATGAGTTGTTCTTTGATTAAAGATGATAAGAAAGTGAGTTTGAGAGTGCCTAGTACTGAGCAGTCTTAGAAGTAGTGTTGAGTTCTAATATTATGAATTAAAGACCTCAGAGTTGATTAATGAAAAGAACCTTGTATTAGGAAAATACAAAAACTTGATAGAGAACTCTATACAGAATTGCTTATCTTATATATGCTAAACTATTGGTTTATACTATATTACCATCAGCCTACTCTAAAGGGCCATATGTTTGCCTTAAGATCAATATATGTTAAATACACTGTAATAATATTATCTTTTTCTAGAACATTCTATAATATTTTATATGATATATGATCATGTAATACTATGACTATGACAACATCATGCAAATTTAACTAATGTGTGACACCAAGTTATGTTGTGTGACCATTTATAACAGTGACATATCATATCATACTAACTCTAACCCTAAGTCTGAAAATAAGAAAATAAATGAAATGAAAATAGAATAATTCAAGTTTACCATCTTTAATTCTAACATAAATGGAATACTAGAGTAAGATGTAGTATTAGTAGTATCAGTTTGCCAAGAAAATTCTGTCTGGATGGCAGAATAATAACATTCTAAGTAAGATTGGAGATAAACATATGAGAAAAAATAGAAATAGAATACTATAAATAAGAGATTATAGACAAAAGATTCATTGCTTTTAGGGCAGAGAGAACATCACAATTCTTTCTATAGAGTCTTATATAAAGGGAATCAAGCTGATCGATCTGGAAAACAGGATTTTGATCATCAGAAATTTAGAAAGTAATTATTCTCTAATAGTTGGTAAAAAACAACACTGGATCAGACATTCCTATGAGGGTTTATAAGTGGGTTCAAAGAGACTCAGGATTGTGCTGACCATGCATCAACAGATTCTCTAGCAAAGTAGATATTACAATTTTAAGCTTGGGTCAGATTATAACTAGGACAAAAACTTGAGAAAGAAGTAAGAAGGTGATTAATTGGTAAAGTATAAAGATATAAGATTGTATATACTACTACATATACCTATTTATCATAAGAAATAAGGAAGACATCCTTAAAAAAATAATAAGGAGTAAGTGAGGAAAACATAAGAAAACCTCCACTACTGTATAAAGTACTAACTAATACTCCATGAGGATAATATAAAATACAGCATATATGAGTCAAAGATGAAACAAACTCCAACACATGTTCATTATAAGGTGAACATTTGCAGAAAGACATAATATTAATCATAACAGTAGAACTAAGAAGCACTAGAGCTTGGGAGCTCAGAAACTTCTTTTTAGCTATCTTATTCACATTAGTAGCCTGAAAGAGTGCCAAATCATTCAGTATGTCTTTCAAAGTAAAAAAAATACTAGAATAGATAATAAGAGCAAGATCCAATTTAATACAGATTTCCTAAAATAAATAATTAACAGTAAGCTTGGAGAAAGTAAAAATAAAGTTGACTATTTGTTATAACTTAGACACAAGTGTTTAAGTAAAAGAGAAAGTTTGTATTAATTAATACAAGAGAACTTGGTAGAGTTCCTAATACAAATGAGTCTACTTTAGTATATAGTTAATACATACTTTATATCTAATCTACCCTAAATGTTATGAGTCATGTATTTAAGAATTATCTTATTATAAGATATATGACATTATCTTTCTCTTATGTCTTATAACATTGTGATTGTGACATTGACTGTTGTGATGTTATATTGTCCT
>Ga0157359_1001271_pt1 | contig 10211 bp, 11 predicted proteins | sample AttcapACBM3_FD_111482 | JGI IMG/M metagenome (GOLD analysis project Ga0157359, IMG submission 111482) | Fungus gardens microbial communities from leaf cutter ant in Botucatu, State of São Paulo, Brazil - Atta capiguara ACBM3 | ecosystem: Host-associated > Fungi > Mycelium > Unclassified ...
TCAGCATCTCATGTAGTAGGTGCTCTATTCTTGCTTGGTTCTTGTTGTTCTATGACTCATTTGACATATGTACTATGAATGATTCTCTTATGGTTGTTACATATATATAGTATAGAGATTCTTCTGTATTCTTTATACTTCACCACTTCTATATCATCTCTTTCTTACTCTCAAGTCTTTACCTAAGTGCAATCTGAGCTCCAAGCAAAGGTCATAACAAGTATTGAGAAAATCACAAGAAGAGATGAAGAGATATTCAGATAGGAATAGGAAGGAGACAGTAGAGTATAAAGTAAGAGATAGAATGTTGTTGAGTATGAAGAACTTAATATGGTAGATAAGGAATAGAGAAACAAAGAAGTTGATAGAAAGATCTATAAAGCTATATTATATAAATAAAATCAGAAAATATAGTAGAATTGAAGTTACTAGTGTTAATAAATATTCACCTAGTAATTAATATAAGCAAGATAATATTATATTAAGAGTCAGTAGAGAAACAAAAGAAAATCCTACCTCCAGTTGGAAAATATTAACTAAAAGAGATATGAGAGGGAAACTGAAGTATTTACCAAGATAGAAAGGATATACAGTAAAAGAAGCCACTTGATATTGTAACAACCAACACTAGTGATAGTAAAGACATACAAAATTACATAGGACCAGTATATCTCTATTACTTGTCATAGACCAACATTCAAGACATTCAATACATTTACTCATGACCTCCAGATAGAACTCTAACTATACCTAGATATACTTTTACATCTATTCTCATTTATACATAGATTAGTCTCTTGTATTTCATACCCTAGTAACTTGTCACCCAAACTCCCAGTTGTTTTATATTCCAGAAACTATCTCTATAACATCTTCTTAGTCATCCCTATACTATTATTTCTCTAGTCACAGTTTTGACTACAAACTTAGTAATTAAGACTAAGTAAATACTTTGAAGTACCCAGTCTGGAAATCAACTAAGAACCTGACCAAGAATCTCTCTACTCATTCTCTCACTCTCCTAACTAAGTTATTAGCTAGTCTCTCTGATATCTTGTCTTCTAATCCAAAATTACAATTATGCAACAGATAGTGAGCACAACATATAAGTTAAGGCCAAGATTATTATTCAAGATCATATTACCAATCTATGAATAAGCTTCCAAGCTTAATCTACAACTCAAGTACTTATCCAATTTTATAGATTTCCACATATGTTTCCTGAATAAGTTTTTATACTTGATCTGACTCTCTTTCTATGTTACTGACCACAGATATTTGCTTGAAGTGAGATCTATTCTATCTTAACTCTATCTTCACAATATTTTGACATCACTCTTACATTGAGTTTATAAGAGGAACTCAACAGAAAACCTCCAGAAAACCTTTTACCACTATATACTAATACATGCTAGTTTATATCCTACAATATATTACCTACTCTAAAGTCCATACATTATTCATGAGCCTACCATACTATAGCTATGTTCTCTAATATTATTGTACTAAAACTGTTTATCTTCTTCTAGACCTATGACATCATCTTATGTGACATAGTTACATGATCCTTCATTATTAAATAAAATAAATAGAGTCTAGAAGTATATTATAATACTTGAGAAAGGTTGGAAAACTTAAGATATGTGATGGAGTCAGTGGAAGAATTTAAAAAAAAAGATTAGAAAGAAAGAGTATAATAAGAGTATAATAAAGAAAGCAAAAACTATTAAATCTAGAAGTAGAGACATTTAAGAGAAGTAAATTACAAGAGAAGTATATAGCAAAAATATTGTTTGGGTGAGATAACAGGAAGTTTGAGGATGAATATTTGAAAAAGTTAGAATGAAGTTCAGTAAGATGCTTTATTTTGATTCTCTTTTTATTTTTATTGTAGAAAAAACTAAAATAATAATATTAGAAAATATGACTGTAGTATGTTTGTCTTATGATCACAGTATAGTTGTTATAACTTAAGCTCTTAGAATGGGACAAAAAAAGGAACTTTGAAATGGGTATTTATAAGATGTTATATGCCAAGTCTACTTATTCAGAACAATATATCCCCACAGTACACTTCTTGTTAACAGCTAATCCAAGTAAATCCCACCTTCCACAGTGGCCACCTTACTCACAATATACCTCACAGCAGTGATGCAATCATCCAGATATTCTGTCTTCTATGATAAAGATACTCCTATTCAACTTAGTCTTCTATGGCAGAGTCATACTTCTGTCAGTGTCTCAACACTGAAATTCCAAGCATCTCCTATGATAGGTATCAGTATATAAGACTAGTAGTTATATTGTAATTTGCTAGTCTGATAATTAACAAAGATAAACTCTTATTGAACTTAATCTCTGGTATTTAATGGCAACACACCAAATTAGCACTTAATCTCATCTCAGACTTCTTACTATTATCTGAAATTATGACTACACAGCAGACAGATGGCATAGCACATAAGCTGAAGCCAAGGTCATTCCACAAGTCTGCACATCTCTGAGTCCATTTTTGTAGACTTTTACCTCTGGTATGAACCATGCCTAACATAAGAGGACTCAATAGAGTTCTAAGTATAGGATTGTCTACCTTATATAGACTGGACTATTTGTCTATACTACACTACCATTAGCTTATCCTAAAGGACTATGCATTATCCTTAAGGTCAATATGTGTAAAACATACTGTATGACATTATCTTATTCTAGTATTTTCTTTTATTATGATATATGATTATATAACTATAACTTGTGATAACATTGTGTGATTGTGACAGTTTGTGACATCACACTAAACCCTAACCCTAAAAAAATAAAGAAAAGAAAAGTTAAATCTACTATCTTCAACTCTGATAATAGTAAACTTATGGATGATATATGTAGTTTAGAGTAGTACTTGTAATATAGTATAGGAATATATTAGAAACTCCTTATTAAGTTCTCTTGTAATCTCCACAAGATTCTTTATGATTTAAGACTACTTAGTGATCTATTAATTGTTTAAGTTAGGGATTACTACAATATTATAGTAATCATATATAGTTTAAAATAAGCCTTATAGTATAGGGCATAAACTATAATATAGTATATAGTATATATTATAGTAAGAAGTTCTCTATTGAGTTCTTCTTGTAAAACCTCGATATAAAAGAAAATCAGAATAAAATATAGAGGCTTTAAGCATATTATAACACCTAATAAAAAAGAAATAAGATCTCCTGAAGATAATGACTATTCTAGATACTTTACTGTTCATTCCAATTTAGTAGAAAATTATTGAAATAACTATAGAATAATTGTTCTGAAAAAATTAAGAATAGCTAGGAATAAATAAAATCTTCTAAATACTAATATGAAAGAGGTAGACATTTACATAATAATGACAGATTTTGAGAGATTTCACTAGAGATGTGCAACAAAGAATAGAGTTTGACAAAGTCAAGAAACTATCATAAAATGAAGTATTCACTTATTTGTAATATTTGAATCTTGTATTTGAATCTTGGATAAACTCTCAAAGGTTTAAAAGTGATTCAGAAGTTCAATTGAAGAGAATGATAATAATAATAATAATAACAGATGATATAAAATATTACTAATGTTATCAAGTTTAAGATATAATCCTTAAAGATATAAATTTATATATAAAAGAATAATATGCAAGCTGTTGCTATCACTTGATAATATGCTTGTATTTATGTAAGTACTAATCTCTATATAATATACTATATATTACTGGAGATGGTTTGATGAGAGCTTGATAAAATATTACAGTTTTGATAAGTTTTATCTTATCTATATATTATGATTAAAGACTAAGAGTTAAGTCAATAAAAGAATCTTGTATTGGGTTAACATAAGAAAACTCAATAGAGTTTTTAATACAAAGTGTTTATCTTATATATGCTAGGCTAGTGGTCTGTGCTATACAAAATCTAACCTATTATAAAGGCTATACATTATTTATAAGTGATAAACATATTATATAAAATCATTATTCCAAAACTATCTTCATTCTTCTATATGATATATGATTGTATGACAATAGCTATAACATGTGATATTTTGTAACAGTTATGTGTGATGTCATGTTATATCCTAACCCTAAGTTCAAAATAGCAAAATAAATAAAATAAAAAATCAAAAAGAGAAGAAAAACAAAGTCCATTATCTTCAACTCTGATATTACTCTCTCTTCAAGATTTTCCTTTTAGAGAAACTGACTTCTATTTTTACCAGTTTCTTTCTAACCTCCTCAAATATTCTTGCTCAAACTTTTCATTATCCTATCTATATAACATCCTTGTTATAGTATACTTAAACTCTTATATTTTCATTTTATTTTTCTTGATTTTTTTCTTTTTAGACAATGAAGAGGCATGTGACTGTTATTACATGATGCATCACATAACATTATATCATAGGTCTGAAATATAGGAGAAGGGGCTGAAAAGATAATATTAAGATATATATCTGTGGTATATTTACTTCATGGTTAAAGCATAGATATTAGAGTAGAGTTATTTATTGCTAGCACAGACTATGTATTTATAGTATAGATAAGGTAGCAATACATTAGAAACTTCTTGTCAAGTTTTTTTATAATCTCTATAAAACTTTTTATGATATAAAACTACTGAGTACACTATTGACTGTCTTGGTTAGTGGTTACTATAATAGTAGAACTCAACTCTCTTTAAGAATACTATATTATGTAATCTACTTTCTCTTACTCTCTATTCATCCTTAGTGTATAACTTGTTATGATTCAAAGCTCAAAGGGTTAAGCAATGAAACAACTCTTGTATTGAGTAACATAAGAGAACTCGATAGAGAACTCTTCTACAAACTAATCTACCTTATATAGTCCTACAGATGGTCCATGCTAAGTACTGTGCACCCTACCCTAAACAACCATGTGTGATCCATGAGGCCAACATGTGGTATTCATGTTGTATAACATCATTTGTTCTCGAATCTTCTACTGAATTCTCCCAAGTCTCATGATCTGTCTTGTGACTACACCATCAGGTTGTGACTGATGTGACAGCATGACCGATCCACCCTAACCCTAGTTGTTCTAAAAATAGAAAAGAAAAGAAAAGAAAAAGAAAAGATAAAATAAAGTGAAAAGCAAAAAATAAAAGTTAAGTCCATTGTCAACGATCTTGATATAACTAATGTAGTTAATCACTACAAATATTACATAGTCAAACCCTAAGCTTAAGAAATAGATAGTAGCCACCAGAAGGTTGCTATAGATAGTGTTGACTAGGCCTAGGCCAATATCTAAATGTGCTCATTATTTAGATAAGTAGTATTGTTTTAGTTTACATATATATTTTTAGGTAGAAGTCTTATGCTGAAGGTTTATTGTGATCTTTTCATATAGAGGAGCAATGTTGTCTAGTAAGGAAGCATCTAGAATTAGTGTAACAGTTTGATTAGGGCAATAGCTAGTAGAAAAGTAGACAGATAATTAGTAGACAGTGTAAGATTGGGTAAGAAGAATACTGGCTAGCACTTGTAGAGGAATTTGAGAGATATTGTTTTTCAGCTGTCAGATAACAAATATTTTTGATTAAATGAATGTGAAATGATTAATTAGAGATATGAAAGAGGAGAAAGCAATAAGGTTGTTGAATCAAGTAATAGAGAACAATTTAATGATATTAAAATTACAAAAACAGCTGTTGGAGTTATAAGAAGCAGAGAAGCAAAAGAAGAGGAGAGGACAAAATAAGAAGCATGTGAGAAGAGATTACAATGAAAGATATAAAGAAGAGCAAAGAAGAAAGAAAGAAAAGAAAGAAGTAAAGAAAAAGAAGAGGATTGATAATGAATAGAAGAGAGTAAAAGAGATGAGAGTAAAAAAAGAAAGAAGAGCAGAGAAAGAATAGAGACAGTAAGAGGCATGGAAGAGAAAAAGAGAAAGAAATAGAGAAATAATGATATAAAAAAAGAAGTATTTTGTTTGTAGAGGTTTTAGGCATATTACCTGATATTGCAAGAATAAGAGAGATAGTGAAAAGTAGGAGATAATATAAATTTGAAGTTTGACAAGTAGAGTGATGGAGATGATAACAGAAGCAGATAGCTGCTGAATAGGAAGGAGAAATTGTTGAAAGAGGTGATAATAAAGATAGAATTAAAGCAGAAAGATAATAAAGGTGGTATTACTGTGGAGGCATTATTGGATAATGGGGCAATAGAGTTTGTGATGAGTTCAGAGTTTGTGAGAAAGAATTAGTTTAAGAAAAAGAAGTTAGATAGGCTAATTTATGTAAGGAACATAAATAGTATTTTTATTATGAAAGACCAATTGAGCATACAGTAGAGGTGGAATTATTTTACAGAAGATACAAGGAGAGAATGGAAATAAATGTGATAGGAGAACAGAAATGGAGTGTGATATTGGAGATGCCATGGCTAGTATACCACAATCTAGAAATCAATTGGAAGATAGAAGAGGTAAATATGATAAGATGTCCAGACAGGTGTGGAAAGCAGTGGAAAACAAAGGAGATGAAGCCAGAGTGGCAGAAGCAGAAGAAAAAGAAATAAAAGAAAGAGAAGGTACAAAGAGAAAATCAAAAAGAATTTAGAAAATCAATAGTGGAGAAAGAGATGGAGATAGCAAGAATAGTAGAAGAGAAATAGGAAGAGGAGGAAGATTTGATAGAGATTAGAATAGTGAAGGAAATAGTTCCTACAAGGTTCCATAAGTACTTAAAGATGCTTGAGAAGAAGGAGTCAGAGAGAATGCTGACAAAGAAGACATGAAATCATGCTATAGATCTCAGAGAAGGGTTTGTTCTAAAAAAGGGGAAGATATATCCATTGTCAAGAATAGAGAGAGAGGAGGTATAGAAGTTTTTGAAAAATCAGTTGAAAAAAAGATATATTTAACCATTGAAATCACCACAGATGTCACCAGTATTCTTTGTGCCAAAAATGAATGGAAAGAAGAGAATAGTTCAGAACTATTAATATTTGAACAGTTAGACAATTAAAAATAATTATCCATTGCCACTGATTCTGATAAATAACACAAAGAAGAAGAAAAGATGGACTTGAGGTAGGAGTATAATAATATGAGGATAAAGAAGGAAGATGAGTGGAAGACAGTATTCTCAATGCCAGAAGATGCCTATGAGCTGATGGTAATGTTCTTTGGACTAACAAACTTGTTGGCAACTTTCCAAGCAATGATGAATTATTTGCTCAGAGATATGATAGAAGTAGGAGATATGGCAGCATTTATTAATGATGTAATGATAGGAACAGAAACAGAGAAGGGACATAATAATATAGTAAAGGAAGCATTAAGGAGGATGGTGGAAAATTATTTATTTATAAAACTAGAAAAATATATATAGAAGATGAGAGAGGTTAGATTTCTAGAAGTTGTAATAGGACTAAATGGGGTAAAAATGAGAAAGGAGAAGGTTCAAGAAGTAGTAGATTAGCTAGTGCTGAGAAGTGTGAAAGATACACAAAAGTTTTTAGTGTTGGCAAATTATTATAGACAATTTGTCAAAGACTTTTCTAAAGTAACAAAACCCCTTCATGAGATGATGGAGAAAGATATAAAGTGGAATTTGAGAGAGAAACAGCAGAAAGTATTTAAGGAGTTGAAGAAGAGGTTTAAAATAGAGCCAGTCTTGGTAACACCAAACTTAGATAAAGGGATTAGAGTAGAGACAGATGTATTGGACTTTGCTATAGGTAGAGTGTTGTCATGAAGTGTGAGGATGAGAAGTGGAGGCCAGTAGCTTATATTTTGAAATCATGAAGCCAAAAGGAATTATAAAATTCACAATAAAGAGATGTTAGCAATCATTTAGTGTTTAGAGGTATGGAGGCATTTCTTACAAAGAGCTAATGATCAGTTTGAAGTTTGGACTGATCACAAGAATTTGGAGTACTTTATGAAAGCTCAGAAGTTGAATTAAAGACAGGCTATATGGGTCTTATATTTGTTGAGATTTGATTTCACTTTAAAACATGTGGCTGGCAAGAATATGGAACAAGCAGGTAGAAGGTATAGAGAGAAATAGTGAGAATCAGGTGATTTTAATAAAGGAGTAGTTGGAGATTAGAATGATGAAAAAGAGACAGTTATTTCTTGAGGGAGTGGAAGAAGAGATTACTGAAAAAATTAAAAAATCAGAAGTAAAGAATGATGAGGTAGTAAAGATAGTAGAAAAAATGAAGAAAGCAGAGGTAAAGATATTAAGGAATAATGAGTGGCAAATTGAGATTGAGTTAGTGTTGAAGAAAAGGAAGATATATGTTCTGAAGGATGAGAGGTTGAGATTAGAGATTATTCAGCTATATTATGATATGCTAATAGCTAGACATGAGAAACAGTAGAAGACAGTGAAATTGGTCACTAGGAATTATTAGTGGCCAAGAGTTACAAAGGAAGTGAAGTAGTGTATAGAATAATGTGATTAGTGTTAGAAAATAAAGAATAGGGCAGAGATGCCAGCAGGAAAGTTAAGACTGAGCACAGTCCCAGAGAGACTATGGTAATATATATCAGTGGACTATATTACAAAGTTACTGGTATCAAGGAGTCATAATTTAATTTTGGTAGTATTTGATAGGTTTTCAAAAATATCACATTTTATTGCAACAATAGAAAAGATAATGGTAGAGGGTTTAGCAAAGCTGTTTAGATACAATGTGTGGAAGTTACATGGGTTATCTGAAAATGTGATTTTGGACAGAGGTCTACAGTTTGCAGCAAGATTGATAAAGGAGTTGAATGAGATGTTGGGAATAGAAACAAAGCTATTAACAGCTTTTTATCCATAAACAGACAGACAGACAGAAAGAACAAATTATGAGCTAGAATAGTACTTGAGAATGTACATCAATCATAGGCAAAGTAACTGGTCAGAATGATTGGCAACTGCAGAGTTTGTCTTTAACAACAAGATACATACAACAATGAAGTTATCACTATTCAAGGTTAACTATGGACAAGAGTTGAGAATAGGTTTTGGAATAAGAAAAAAGAGGAAGCATATGAAAGTAGAGGAGTTTGTGAAGAAAATGAAGGAAAAATATGAGAAAGCAAAGGTAGTGGTAAAGAAGTCACAGAAGAAAATGAAAAAATATAGATAAAAATAGAAAAGAGGCAGTAGAGTATAAGGTGGGGAATAGACTATTATTAAGTACCAAAGATTTGGTGTGTCAGATAAGAATAAACAGATAAAGAAGTCAATAGAGAAGTTTGTGAAACTATATAAAATTAAGAAAATTATATTAGAGAATATGATAGAGTTGGAGTTTCCAGTGTTGATGAAAACTTACCTGGTAGTTAATATGAGTAGAATGGCATTGTATTAGAAGTAGGTAGAGAGATAAAAGAAAATCCTATCTCCTCTAGTAGAAATAGACAGAGAAAAGGAATATAAAGTGGAGAAATATTAAGTAAAAGAGATGTGAGAGGAAAGCCAAAGTACTTGGTTATGTAGAAGAGATATATAGTAAAAAAGGACACTTGGGAGGGGTTGGAGAATTTGGGAAATGTAATAGACTTAGTAGAGAAATTTGAGAGAAAAATTAGAAAGGAAGAGATAAGAAGAGTACATATAAGGAAGAAGAAGGTAAAGGAGTGTGTGTTGAATCCAGAAGCAGAGATGTTTAAAAGAAGTAAATTACCAGGAAAGTATACTACAAAAATATTGTTTGAGTGGGATGATAGGAAGTTTGAAGATAAGTATTTGAAAAAGTTGGATAAGATGGAAAGGAAAAGGGAGACAAGTTCATCTAGAGGCAGAACCCTAAGAGAGTACTATTATGGTATGCTTAGACCCTTATTTTTTTTTCTTTTTCTTTTATCTATTTTTCTTTTCTTTTTCTTTTCTTTTTCTTTTTCTTTTTTGAACAATGAAGAGATATATGACTGTTATTGTTATGACTCAAGCCCTTAGCGTTGAACAGAAGAAGAACCTTGCATAGGGTTTACACAAGAGAACTCAATGAAGAGCTCTGTACAAGACTGTCTATCTTATATACTAAATCCTCATGGTCCATGCTAGCTATTTCTAACCTACCCTAAACGACCATGTGTGTCAGGATCGCTGAAGGTGGACTTAATTTTTATTCCTCCTTTTCATTTTTATTTTATTTTATTTTTCATTTTTGATCTATTTTCTATTTTTAGAACTAGGGTTAGGGTTAGAGTGACAAGATCA
>Ga0157359_1001272_pt1 | contig 10208 bp, 9 predicted proteins | sample AttcapACBM3_FD_111482 | JGI IMG/M metagenome (GOLD analysis project Ga0157359, IMG submission 111482) | Fungus gardens microbial communities from leaf cutter ant in Botucatu, State of São Paulo, Brazil - Atta capiguara ACBM3 | ecosystem: Host-associated > Fungi > Mycelium > Unclassified ...
CGCGACCAGGATGCCTTCCAGCCAGCGGATGGTGTTGATGTCCAGGTGGTTGGTCGGTTCGTCCAGCAGCAGTACTTCCGGGTCGGAGAACAGCGCCTGGGCCAGCAGGACCCGCAGTTTCCAGCCGGGCGCGACGGCGCTCATGGGGCCGAAGTGCTGTTCCAGCGGGATGCCCAGGCCGAGCAGCAGCTCGCCGGCACGGGCTTCGGCGGTGTAGCCATCGAATTCGGCGAACTGGACTTCCAGCTCGGCCACGGCCATGCCGTCGTCTTCGCTCATCTCCGGCAGCGAGTAGATGCGATCACGCTCGGCCTTGACCTTCGCCAGTTCGGCATGGCCCATGATCACGGTGTCGATGACGGTGCAGTCTTCGTAGGCGAACTGGTCCTGGCGCAGCTTGCCCAGGCGCACGTTGGGTTCGAGCATCACCTGACCGCCGGTGGGTTCGAGATCGCCCCCGAGGATCTTCATGAAGGTGGACTTGCCGCAGCCGTTGGCGCCGATCAGGCCGTAGCGGTTGCCGTTGCCGAATTTGACGGACACGTTCTCGAACAGCGGCTTGGCGCCGAACTGCATGGTGATGTTAGCGGTGGAGATCAAGGGGGTTACCTGTAAGGGGGTTCAGACCGGAGCAAGGCATCCGCCGGCGCCGATGCGTAGCGAGGGCGGTACGTTCCAGTCAGATTGGCAAGAGATCCAGCGGGCACAGGTCGATGGCCGCAGCGGAAAGCGAGAGAGCCAGACAGTCCTGCGAGGGAGGCGCAGTCGGCTCTACGGTGACGTCATTGTCTCATAGCTGCGCAGGCCGGTGCACGCGGCCGCGCGACGGCATCGGCGATCTGCACAAGAGGACGGCGGCCACTGGCGGGGACGCTTACTGCGGCCGCGGTACCACCTGCCACACCGCCTCGGTCAGTTGATCCAGGGTCCAGGGCTTGTGCAGGAAGGGCACGCCAGCCGGTATGTCGTTGCGCAGCCCGGCATAGCCGGACATCAGCACGAAGGGCACCGCGGACCAGCGCTCGGCGACGATCCTGGCCAACTGGATACCGTCGATCACGCCTGGCATGCGCACATTGGATACCACCACGTTCACCTGCTGCCAGTGCAGCTCCAGGAATTCAAGCGCGGCGTCGGCCGTGCCGAAGGTCTCCACGTTGAAGCCCTCCTGCTTGAGGACTTCGCGTACCAGGGCCTGCAACAGGAGTTCGTCTTCGGCAACGACCGCAAGAAGGCTGGTGGGGGAAGCGGGACGGTTCGGCGTATCCATGGGCGAGGGCTTTCCAGGTGCGGGATTCCTGGAGTCTAGTCGCGCCCAGGCCGCGTGCCGGGCCGAACTCCCGCGTGTCGGTATCTGCCGCCGGGTGAGCCGCTCTGGCGCGGGGTAGGCGGGCGCGGAATCAGCCGACGCGCGGCAGGCGCCGCGGTGAAACATCCGTGGTCGACCGTCGCCTAAGAACCTGTTCACGATCTCGCGAGCTAGAGCCAAACAAGGCGCAACGACCATCGGGAGTAACAGCCAACGGCTGGCCCGAAGGGTGAGCGCTAGCGAATCAAATGGCTGAGGAAGCGGATCGGACCCGCGCTCGGGTTTACGAGTGGTAAATGAGCATTACGACGGGGCCGCCCAGGCGGGGCTGGCGACCCAGGCTAATTTTCAACGCGGTTTGGCCGACGCGCAGCAGATCGTGAACAGGTTCTAAGGCATTGCAGACACGCTGAACTAGGAGCTACGTCATGATCTCGACCTCTACTTATCCCGTTGATCCTGCCTTCCCGCTGGTCTGGTGGCTGGGCGGTGACCAGGCGCCGTTGAACGATTCCGACATGGCCGACGAAGAGCTGGAGATCGAGGTGCCCGAAGAGGTCTTCGAGAATCTCACCGAACCGCCCAAGCCGCCGGCGCCGATTCCGGATCCGGGGCCGCTGTAGCGCCACGCTTCTCCAAGGTTCTGTCGACTCGCGATCAATCTTGCGCAAGAGGTAACACTGCATCCGCGAAGCGAGGTGTAACAAGGCATGTATTCCGGTTAGGTTGCAGATGAGGCACTCGAACCTGTTCACGATCTCGCGAGCTAGAGCCAAACAAGGCGCAACGACCATCGGGAGTAACAGCCAAGGGCTGGCCCGTAGGGTGAGCGCCAGCGAATCAAATGGCTGAGGAAGCGGAGTTTACAAAGGGTAAATGAGCATTCCGAAGGTATTTTCAACGCGGTTTGGCCGACGCGCAGCAGATCGTGAACAGGTTCTTAGGGCACGCCCGACAAAAAGGATGTACCCGTTCACCTGCAATCGGAGGGAGTTCACCATGCACCCGGCGCTACCTGCTGAGTTCCAACGGCTGAATCTGCCTTTGCGCATAAGGATCCCTCAGGGACCGGAAATCGATCTGGGGGAGGCGCCCAGGGTCACCCTGGTGGTGAGGGACCCGCGCCTACTGAGCGATCCGCGGCGCCTCAACCTGGATACCCTGGGCCAGGCCTTCGTCGAATCCCGGATCGACCTGGAGGGAGACATCCAGGAGGTCATCGAGATCGGTGATCAACTGAGCCAGGCGCTGGTGGGCCTGGAGCAGGTGCCAGACGGCGACCATCTGGCCCACGACAAGGCCACCGATGCCGCGGCCATCGCCTACCACTACGATCTTTCCAATGACTTCTATCGGCTCTGGCTGGACCCCGAGCTGGTCTATTCCTGCGCCTATTTCCAGACCGGTAAGGAAGACCTGGCCACTGCCCAGCGCGACAAGCTGGAGCTGCTCTGTCGCAAGCTGCGGCTCAAGCCCGGCGAGCGGCTGCTGGATGTCGGCTGCGGCTGGGGTGGCCTGGCGCGCCATGCGGCGCGGCAGCATGGGGTCCAGGTGCACGGCATCACCCTCTCGCAGGCGCAACTGGAGCTGGGGCGGGCGCGGGTCGCGGCGGAAGGGTTGGGTGAGCACGTGACCCTGGAGCTGCTGGACTATCGCGACCTGCCCACGGATGGTCGCTATGACAAGGTGGTCAGCGTCGGCATGTTCGAGCACGTCGGCTACGCCAATCTGCCGCTGTACTTCCGCACCCTGTTCGCCGCCGTGCGGCCCGGCGGTCTGGTGCTCAACCACGGCATCACCGCGCTGCACCCCGATGGCCGGGCCGTCGGGCATGGTGGCGGGGAGTTCATCGATCGCTACGTCTTCCCCCATGGCGAGCTGCCGCATCTCTCCCGGGCCATCGCCGAGATGAGCGAGGCAGGGTTGGAGGTGGTGGACGTGGAAAGCCTGCGCCGGCACTACGCCCGTACCCTGGAGTTCTGGAGCGCCGCGCTGGAGGCGCGGCTGGACGAGGCGGCGCGGTTGGTGCCGGCGGAGGCCTTGCGCATCTGGCGCCTCTATCTGTCGGGTTGCGCCTACGCCTTCCGCAAGAACTGGGTGAACATCCACCAGGTACTGGCCAGTCGGCCCCATGAGGATGGGCGTAGCGAGCTGCCCTGGTCGCGCGCTGATCTCTACGCCTGAGTCGTGGCGTCGCGCAGAGCGTTGCGATAGAGCAGGGCGCTCAGCACGAGGCCGGCCAGGGCCATCAGGCCGGCGAAGAGGAAGATGGCGCTGAAGCCGAAGCCATTGGCGATGGCGCCGGCCAGCGGTCCGGTGATGCCCAGGGCCAGGTCCAGGCACAGGGAGTAGGCGCCCAGGGCGGCGCTGCGATTGGTCGGCGGTACCTTGACGATGGCCTCCACTCCCAGCGCCGGATAGACCAGCGACAGGCCGAAGCCGGCCATGGCTGCGCCGATCAGCGCCATCTGCGGGGTCACCGCCAGCCACAGCAGCAACAGGCCGAGGGTTTCCACGCTGAAGCAGGCCAGGGCGACGCGAAAGCCGCCGAGGGTGTTGATGGTGCCGGCGAACAGCAAGCGCGCGCAGATGAAGGCCGCGCCGAAGGCGGTCAGGCTGAAGGCCGCGTTGGGCCAGCCGTTGCTGGCGTAGTAGAGGGTGACGAAGGTGGCGATGGCGCCGAAGCCGATGGAGCTCAGCAGCAGGCAGAGACCGAAGGGGCTGATCCGCCAGAACACCTTGTGGAAGGGCAGTCGCTCGCCGGGAATCACGGGTGCCGCCTCCTTGTTCCAGGCCAGGGCGAGGCCCAGAGCGCCGAGCAGGGCGATGGCCACGCCCAGGCTCCACAGCCCTAGCCCAGCGACCATGACTACCCCGAGCGGCGCGCCTATGGCCAGGGCGCCATAGGCGGCGATGCCGTTCCAGGAGATCACCTTGCTCACGTGCTGCATGCCGACGCTGCCCATGCCCCAACTCAGGCAGCCGGTGCCGATCAGCGCCTGGGACATGCCCAGGATCACCCGGCCAACGGTGAGCAACCCCAGGCTGACGGCGGGAAAGCTCTGCAGGGAAGTCGCCAGCAAGGTCAGCACGCCACAGGCGACGCAGCCGAACAGCCCGTAGATCACTCCGCGCTTGGCGCCGATGCTGTCCGCCAGCTTGCCGGCGAGGGGGCGGGTGAAGAGGGTGGCGAGGTACTGGATGCTGATCGCCAACCCCGCGATCACCGCGCCGTAGCCGAGATCGTCGTGGACGTAGCCCGGCAGGATCGCCAGGGGCAGGCCGATGGCGAGGAAAAGCAGGAAGCTGAAGATGACGATGGAGACGATGCGCCGAGTGACGGCGAGCGCGCTGGCCGGTGGAGCGGTCTGGGTCATGGCTGGTCTCGATACGACTCGTCGAAGCGGCGTAGCAGACGGATGCTCAGGGCCAGGCCGGCGAGGGCGGCCAGGGCGGCGCACAGGAAGCTGGCGGCATAGCCGAAATGGGTGGCCACGGCGCCGATCAGCGGGCCGGTCACCGCCAGCGACAGGTCGATGAACACCGAATAGCCGCCCAGGGCGGCGCCACGATTCGAGGCCGGTACCCGTTGCACCGCCTCGACCGCCAGTGCCGGGAACACCAGGGAGAAGCCGATGCCGGTGAGGGCGGCGCCGACCAGGGCGGTGGTCATGCTGGGAGCGAGCCAGAGGGTCGCCAGGCCCAGGGCTTCCACCGCCAGGCTGACGATGGCGACGCGAAAGCCGCCGTGGCGATTGATGGCGTTGGCGAACACCAGGCGCACGCCGATGAAGAAGCAGCCGAACACCGAGAGGCACAGCGCCGCACCGCTCCAGCCCTGGCTGGCGTAATAGAGGGTGATGAAGGTGGCCAGGGTGCCGAAGCCGATCCCGCCCAGGGCCAGGCCGAGGCCGAAGGGCAGCACCCGCCCGAGTACCGTGGTGAAGGGCAGGCGTTCGCCACGCACCGGGACGATGGCCGGCCTTGGCTGGGCGATGCGGTAGCCGAGCAGTGCCAGCGCCATGATGCTGGCCCCCATGATCCAGAGGCCCAGCAGATCGACCAGTACCACGCCGAGGGGCGCGCCGATGGCCAGAGCGCCGTAGCTTGCCACCCCGTTCCAGGAGATCACCTTGGCGGTGTTGCTCGGGCCGACCCGGCCGATGGCCCAGGAAATCGCCCCGGTGCCCGAGAGGCTCTCGGCGCAGCCCAGCACCAGGCGGCCCAGCAGCAGGGCGCCCAGGCTGATCCAGGGCCAGTCCTGCAGCAGCACCGAGGCGAGCATCAGCAGGCCGCTGAGGCCGCAGCCGAGCATGCCGTAGAGCACCGACTGCTTAGCCCCCACGGTGTCGATGATGCGCCCGGCATGGGAGCGCGAGAGCAGGGTGGCGAGATACTGACTGCTGATGACCAGACCGGCGATGATGGAATTGAAGCCGAGTTCGTTGTGCACGTAACCCGGCAGCACGGCCAGCGGGATGCCGATGGTAAGGTAGGCGAGGAAGGTGAACAGCACCGTGCCCAGGGTGATGCGGGTGGCCTGGGCGGGCGTGAGCGTGATGGGCGAACTGGCGATGGGCATCGGCTTCGGGAGGTTGTCTGACAATGTGGGATAGAGTGCTTTCGCCTGGCAAAGGTCACATGCGATGAGCTTTTTTGTCCATGACAGGGTAGCAGCCAGGTCCCGACGATTCTGGCTGATTCCGCTGCTGGGCGCGCTGGCCTGGGTACCTGCCGACGCCAGCGAACGCATCCCGCTGCGTATCGGTGATCAGCTGCTGCAGGTCGAGATCGCCGCCACGCCGGCCCAGCGTGCCCAGGGCCTGATGGGCCGCACCTCCCTGGGGCCGAACGAGGGCATGTTGTTCGTCTTTCCCGGCGACGACGTCCGCTGCCTGTGGATGAGGGACACGCCCAGCGCCCTGGCCGCGGCCTTCGTCTCGGCCAGGGGTGAGATCCTCACGCTCGCCGAGATGCAGCCGCAGACCGATACGCGCCACTGCTCCCGCGCACCGGCCCGCTATGCCCTGGAAACGGCGGCGGGCTGGTTTTCCCAGCGCGGTATCGCCGCCGGCGCGAAGATCCAGGGACTCGAAGCGGTGGCTCCGGCGCTCAGGTGAGGGGGCCGCTGTAGACCAGGGTGTCGTAATCGAAGCGTACCTGGCCCTGGTCGGCATGCTCGGCGAACAGCCGGTCGAGTTCGGCGCTGAGCGCCTGGTGGCCGGCGCTGCCCGCGGCCGGGAGGTAGGAGGCTGACTCCACGCGCGCCTGCAAGCCGGCGCGATCCAGCCATTGGGCGTTGTCCGTCACCCATAGCTGGCAACCCTCAGGACCGAAGAAGCGGGCCAGTTCCGCGGGGCGCAGATTGCGGTGTTCCATCTGCCGATAAGCGTTGCCGTGGCGCTGCAGCAGCTCCTCGTAGCCGGCCATGAAGGGGCTGCTGTCGGCCAGTCGATAGTTCCAGATCAGCGCCAGGGTGCCGCCCGGTCGCAGGATCCTGACGAACTCGGGCCGCGTCCGCGCACGGTCGAACCAGTGAAAGGCCTGGCCCACGACGATGAGATCCACGCTGCGTTCGCCCAGGCCGGTATCTTCCGCCGTGCCGTTCCAGGCGTGAAAGCCGGCGCGGTTGGCCAGGCTCGCTTCCATGGCTTGGCGCATGGGCCCGTTCGGTTCGATGGCATGGACGGCGTAGCCCGCTGCCAGGAAGTCCCGGGTCAGCAGCCCCGTCCCCGCGCCGATATCCGCCACCACGGCGTCCGCGGCGAGGGGCTGGGTCAATCGTTGGATCACGGTCTCGGGGTAGCCAGGGCGGCCTTTTTCGTAGGCGGACGCTCTATCGCTGAAACGCTCTTCGTTTTTCATTGGCTTTCTAAATCAATAGGTTGCGAGAACTATCTCAACTAACTCAAAGGATGTATTTCATAAATCACTTTAAGAGCGGCTAACAAAACTACTGCGCGTCCGCCAGACGGGCGCGCGCACCCGCCTGACAACCGCTCGCGACGTTTTGTTAGCCGCTCTAAGTTTTCCTTGGGCTCGGCGGTTCTGCTGCACGGTGGCCAGGCCATGCCCGCCTCATGAAAACCGCTGCCGCAAGGGAGCATGGTCGCCCTAGCGCGGTCTGTCTAGCGCGCCGCCCTGCCTGGATGACTCGGCGTCGCTGCTGGGCGGCAGCCGCTCGGCCAGGTTCAGTCGATCCAGGCCTCGACACGGCGATTCTTCACCCGGCCATTGGGCGAAAGGCCCGCCACCGGCAGTTGATCGCCGAGGGACAGCAGTTCATGGGCGAAGACCTTCTGGTGGCGCAGGGCGGTGGCCACCGCCAGGGCTCTCAGACGCGCCAGCAGGGCGGCACGAGCGGGGTCTTCGGTGGCATCGTTGAAGCCGGCCAGTACCAGGCGCCGATGGGCGTTTTCCGGCAGCCGCATGAAGTCGGCCAGTCGTTCGACGTCGCGCAAGGCCTTGTTGTCCAGCTGGGCGCTGCCCGCGGTGAAGCGGAAGTTCACCGTGAGGCGCTGGGCACGTTGGGCCAGCTCGGCATAGGCCTTGGGCATACCCTGGGTGTCGGTGATGCTCAGGGGTTCGATGCGCTGGGCGACGAAACCGCTCTGCTGGACGATGGCCTGGCCCGCTGGCGTCTGGCTGAATTCCAGCAGGCTGCGCGCCCACTCGGAACGCTCCAGGGGCGAGCCATAGAGGAAGAGGCGTCGCGCCAGGGGATAGTCCTCTGTCGCGATGCTGGCTTCGCTGGGGGCGATGGCCCGGCCCTCGCCATCACGCAGCGCCAGGGTGGGTAGCTTGGCCGCGGCGGCCAGGCTGGTGAAGCCGATGCCGGCCGGATCACTGGCCACCTGCTGGGCCAGCTCCTCGTTGGATTCGTAGCGTTTCGCCTGAGCATTCAAGCGCTTGCCGGCAGGTGTTAACACCAGTTCGCGGAAGGTGTCGTAGGTGCCGGAGCGGTCATCGCGGGCATACAGCCTGATCGGCGCGGGTTTGCCTCCCAGCTGCTGCCAATCACTGATGTCGCCAGCGAAGATCTGCGCCAGCTGCTGCAGGTCGAGTTCCCGCAGCGGATTGTCCGGGTGCACGATGATCGCCAGGCCATCCAGGGCGATCACGTACTCGGCCTCCTTGCTGCGCAGATCACCCAACGGCGCGAGGGTGGTCGCTTCGGCATCGTTGATGGGGCGCGAGGCGGCGGCCAGGTCGGTGGTCTTGCTGGCCAGGGCGGTGAAGCCGGTGCCGGTGCCATGGGCAGCGATCTGGATGGCGACGGTGGCGCCATCGGGCGCACGGGCGGTCAGGCGCCACTCGTCCATCACGGCGGTGGGCAGGACCTGAGGGTCGCGGTAGCCACGCTCGCTCAGCAGGCCCGCTGCCAGGCGTGGTCCCAGGCGCGCGTTCACGGTGTTGGAGCCTTGCAGCCGCAGCAGCGTCTGGTCCGTTGCGGCGGCCAGGGTGGTGGTCGCGGCGAGTGATAACAGCGAGAGGGCCAGCACCGCTCGCCGTACCAGGGCACGGCGGAATACCGGGGCGGAGCAGTTCATGGGTCGAGCCTCGAGCCTACAGCGAGGCCGCCACCTTAGGCAGGCACCATGACACTGAGGTTACAGAACTTCAGGTTAGTTCTAGCCACACCGGCGCATGATCGGAGGGCTTCTCCATACCGCGGATGTCGTAGTCCACGCCGGCGGCGACGATACGTTCCCGTAGCGCCCGGGACGCCAGGATGGTATCGATGCGCAGGCCGCGCTTGGGCTCGTCTTCGAAGCCGCGGCTGCGATAGGGGAACCAGCTGAATCTATCGTCCACCTCGGGATGCAGATGGCGGTAGCTGTCGAGCAGGCCCCAGTCCAGCAGCCGCTGCATCCATTCCCGTTCCTCGGGCTGGAAGCTGCAGGCGCCGGTTCTCAGCCAGCGCTTGGCATTGGCCGCGCCGATGCCGATGTCGTGGTCCTGGGCGGAGATATTGAAGTCGCCCATCAGCAGCAAGGGGGTATCGGCGGAAAAACGCTCTTCGAGTAGATTCTGAAGGTCTGCGTAGAACTTCCTCTTGCCAGGGAATTTCGTCGGATGCGCGATGTTCTCGCCCTGGGGGAAATAGCCGTTCATGACCACCAGCGGCTGGCCCTGGCGATCGGCGAAGACGCCGTAGATGAATCTCTTCTGGGATTCCTCGCCATCGCCCGGAAAGCCCTTGTGCAGTTCCAGCGGGGCCAGGCGCGACAGCAAGGCCACGCCGTAGTGGCCTTTCTGGCCGTGGTAATGCACGTGGTAACCCAGCGCCTCGATCTCCGCCCGGGGGAGCTGGTCATCCGCGACCTTGGTTTCCTGCAAGCCGATGACATCGGGATCGTAACGCTCGATGATGGCAGAAAGTTGATGAGGTCTTGCTCGCAAGCCATTGATATTGAAACAGACTATCTTCATGCGGGCGATCCTGAAAAAGAAAGATCCTAGCCTATTCCAGCGCCCTCTGGCGAAACGGCCCGGCAGCGAACCCTGGGCCCATCCGTTTGTCTGACAGCGCAACGCCCGTTAGCATCCTCGTATGAATAGTCCGACCGCTCTACGCCGTGCCTTGATTGGAGTCTGTTGTCTGCACGGGATGGCCTTGGCCGCGCCGGCCGAGGTGAGCGTCCGCGTCGATCCGGCCAATACCCCCTTGCGTGACAACATCCAGGCCTACATCGGCTCCGTGGAGGGGCGCGATACCGCCGCCTTGCAGCGCCTGCGCCCGGCCGCCGAGCGCCAGGCCGAGCAGGCCGCCCAGGCCCTGGGCTACTACCATGCGCAGATCGAGACCCGCGTCGATCCCGGCGAAACGCCGCGGCTGGTGGTGGAGGTTCGCCCGGGCGAGCCGGTGAAGCTGCGCAACGTGGACATCCGTATCGAA
>Ga0157359_1001274_pt1 | contig 10203 bp, 7 predicted proteins | sample AttcapACBM3_FD_111482 | JGI IMG/M metagenome (GOLD analysis project Ga0157359, IMG submission 111482) | Fungus gardens microbial communities from leaf cutter ant in Botucatu, State of São Paulo, Brazil - Atta capiguara ACBM3 | ecosystem: Host-associated > Fungi > Mycelium > Unclassified ...
GGTGGAGTAACCAAACGGGCTCAGCAGTAACGGAATGTGGTAGTGCTCACCGTTCGCTTCCATGTTGAACTCAACCGGGATCTCCGGGAAGAAGGTCTTCTGGTTGCTCTTTTTATAGAAGTCGCCGGTTTTAAATACGACGCGGTAGCTGCCTGCGCTGGCCGTTTTGTCCTGCGGGAACAGGGCGCTGATACGACCGTTGTTATCGGTGACGCCTGATGCCAGCTTCACCCAGTTATCCTGCTGTTTCTGATCCAGTTCAACTTCAATGCCGGCTGTTGGCTGGCCAGTCTGCAGATTAAGAACGTGCACGCTCAGTGGGTTTTTTGCGGCAGCCGGCTGGGCTGCGATAGCGGACGCGCCAGAAGTCATCAGTAATGTAGCAATCAAAGCATATGAAGTTTTCATCAATGTTTCCTTTATTGACTGTTTGAGGTCGGGTGACAGTGCTGAGAGAGTAATGTGCCTGTGCCGAAAGCGATATTTACCCGAAAGAAATGTGAAATTTCCGAGAGAAGATAAATAACGGTTAATTAGTTACATCATACAAAAAATCTTTCATTAAATCATTCAGCTATCGTGCGTGTCAGGCCTGTCAGCGCAACAGCTTAAGCCCAGGCTCAATTCAGAACTAAAAGCAGGGTGGTTAATCACTTAATGCCGTTTTATATGACGTGCGTCAATAAGTTACAGAGAGCACTAATGAAAATAGCCAGAGCGCTGCTACTGCAGCGCCGCTCTTCTTTTGTCATTGTTGCTGTTTTGCTCAGGCATAGCAGCGCAGATCAACGCTTACAGGCGCTGCCGGGGATCCACATCGTTAATCCGGGCACCAGAGCGATGGCTATCGCTATAACACGTGAACGACCCAACTTTCAGGACAAAACAAGCAATGAGAATGAATAATCTGGCACTGGCCATTATGTTGCTGGCAGGGACTACCAGCGTTTCAACTGCAATGGCGAATGAGACCGTTGTCTCTGATAATGCAGAGAATCATGCCAGCGTCAGTGAGCAGGCTGTAAGCGATACTTCGTCAGCATCGGCTGTACAATCTGAATCACAGGCAAGCGACGTGTCAGCAACCAATACGTCGACAGCGCCTCAATCTGCGCCGCAGCCAGAATCGCCATCTCCGGCCAGTCCGGCACCATCAGCACCGGTTACCGCTCAATCTGACGCGGATTCAAAACCGCAAAGCGGTAAAAAAGACAATACAACAGCAGCGCTGACATCTGATTCTGCGTCCTCATCACAGCACAATGAAACACCCTCAGACGCCGCCCCGGAAGCACCAACCGTTGCGCCTGCCGCTGCATCACAAAAGCCTGACGCAACAGAAGCGGCACAGCCTCAGCCTGAAAAAGTAACATCTGATGCTGATAAACAGCCTGCTGAGAGCGCTACAGGAAAAGTCGAGATCTCATCGCAGCCTCAGGTTGCACCCGAAAATAAAACAACTGATGCCGACAAAGCGGAGAAATCCACGACAGGAGGCGCTGCAGGCTCTGAAGCGCTGTTTACGCCTGAACAGGAAGCACGAATTGGAGAGGTGGCTAAAGCGTATTTACTTAAACATCCGGAGTTACTGATTGAAGTCGATCAAAAACTTCAGCAGTTGCAGCATGAAGAGCAGCGTAAAGTCATGACCAGCGCCGTTTTGCAGCATCAGGATGCATTACTGAATGACAAATCCGTGCCTTCAATCGGCCCCGCCGACGCAAAAGTGGTGTTTACAGAGTTCTTCGATTACCAGTGTAGCGTCTGTTCGCACCAGGCCCCGGTGATTAAGTCGTTAATGAAGAACAATCCTCAGGTACGTTTTGTTTTCAAAGAATGGCCTATTTTTGGTTATCGCTGGAAACCCTCTCTGAAAGCAGCCGAAACGGGTCTGAAAATCTGGCAGCAGAAGGGCGGCGATGCTTACATGAATTATCATGATGCGCTCTTTGCCACTAACCACACTGAAGGACAGTTGACCCAAAGCGATATCAATAAAGCGGCTTCAGCCGCCGGTGCCAGCAAGTTAAAAGCTAAGGACGAACAGGAGATGCTTGGTATTCTGGCACGTACCGATGCACTGGCACAAAACCTGGGATTTCAGGGAACACCTGGCATGATCGTGATGCCAGCATCAGGCGCATCAATGGATAACGTGACAATTTTCCCTGGCGGCACTGACGAAAAAGCGCTGCAGGATGCGATCAATAAAGCATCGGGTCAGCTGGAAAAGTGATTCCGCGTTCTTATTGTCACTAAAAATCTGAGTCAGCTAAATTATGCCGGAAGAATGATAATGACCATTACTCCGGCATTTTTTTGATGAAGAACTATTGCCTTTTTTATAACAGCAGCTAATTAATGGTTTTTTATTCACTGAAATCACTGTCTAATTTACTGCAGGTTAATTTCATCAAAATAAAAGGTGAATACCTTATACCTTAAACTTTTAATAGTTAATAGTTTGTTATTTATTTAAAGAGGAATTTATATCTGTGCTGTTTTATATTCCTTTTTATTAATAACCCACCGGCTAATATATTGCGTTTTGAGGGGCAGGGCGTGACAACATCCCACTTTCCTCTGCTGAACTCACAATTCCGCGCTGAGCCTGTAACGGCTTTGCGGATATGGCTGAAAACAGTATCTTTAAGACAGGCCTGTAACGTGGTATAGCTTTCGTTTAGGATCTATTTAATATACTCGCTGCCAGAAGAAATATAAGTAATAAAATTTAACGGTAAGCCAGGTTAATAGATTGGAGGGTACCATTGCCTTATCTGATAATTAACCAGCGGTCTCATTTTACAGGGATAACATATGCACTATCTGTTGGTCAGACAGGCTGATTGGTTACTCAGGCCAGCGTTGCGTGCTGACATTCTCTTTCTGGCGGACAATCTTAGTCCCTTAGCACTGCCGCGCTCTCCCTTTACTGAATCGATGCTCAGTCTTTCTTCTCTTAATCGGCTGCTTAGCAAGGCACATGGACTGTAGCCATGTACCTTGTCACCTGCAGAACAGTGGCCGACTTTTACCGGATAACACTATGAATCACTATTCACGCCGCCGCGTGCTGAAGATGGCCGGGCTGGTTGCAATTGCAACCGCCGCCGGTCATCTGGTTCCGCTGCCAGGCCTCAGAGCGGCTCAGCCCCTGACACCCATAAATGGACTGGATGATTTCCTTCAGGTTTCGCGACTGCTGACCCAGCAGGACGACCTCAACACTACCCTGGCGCACGCGTTACTGCTGGCCCTTAACCAGACGCAAAAATCGTTTGTGACTGACCTGACCGCGTTAAAAAATCTGCTGCAAAGCCAGCCAGCGTTGCTGCAAAAGGAGCGCCTGACATTTGCTACTGCAGACGCCGAAAGTGAAAAGCTGGCAAAGGTCATACTCGGTGGCTGGTACAACGGCGTCGTCGGCAAAGGGAAGGATGCTCTGTATGTCACGTACATCAATACGCTTTCCAGTCAGCTGGTCAGTGACAAAGTCGTGCCGCCCGGTTTTTCGTACGGTCCTTTAGGAAGCTGGGCAAAACAGCCCTGACTAAAAAAGTGATGTTTTGAATGAATAACAATAAATCTGCCGACGTGGTAGTGATTGGTGCGGGCGTCAACGGTTCGCTGCTGGCTACGCGTCTGGCCAAAGCTGGTAAAACTGTACTGTTACTGGAATCCGGTCCTAAAGTGGGCCGCGATCAGCTGGTCGAACGCTTCCGCGCCTCTGCGTTTAAATCTGACTTTATGTCACCTTATCCGTTTTCGCCGCTGGCCCCGCAGCCGCGTTATACGCCAGAACCCAATGATTATCTGCAGCAGGCCGGTCCGCATCCATTTGCGGCGCAATATATCCGCATGTTTGGCGGCACGAGCTGGCACTGGGCAGCACAGCTGTGGCGTTTTGTCCCTAATGATTTTCGTCAGCACAGCCAATATGGCGTCGGAAAAGACTGGCCGATCGGCTATGACGATCTGGAGGAATATTATTATCAGGCTGAAGTGATTGCGGGTGTGGGCGGCTCACCGGATAACGGTTCGCCGCGCAGCAAACCGTATCCGATGGATCGCGTGCCGGCTTCCTGGCTTCAGCAGCGCATAACGTCACGTCTGGCGCCCGATTTCACCGTGCTGGATGACAGTACCGGTCGTAACAGCCGCAGTTTCGATGGGCGTCCCGCCTGTTGTGGTAATAATAACTGCATGCCGGTCTGCCCGATTGATGCGCAGTATCACGGTGGTATAGCGGCGCAGCAGGCTGAAAACAGCGGCGTTCAGGTCGTCACCGAAGCGGTTGTCTATCAGCTTGAACACGATGCGCAAGGCCGCATCACCGCCGCCAATTACTATGACTGGAATAAAGTGAGCCATCGCGTTACGGCTGAGACCTTTGTGCTGGCCGCTAACGCCATTGAAACGCCAAAGTTGCTGCTGATGTCAGCCAGCGACAAATTCCCGCAGGGCATCGCGAATACCCGTGACAATGTTGGCCGCAACCTGTGCGATCACCCGGCAATAAGCGTCACTTTTGATGTCGATGAGGAGATCTGGCCAGGACGTGGACCTGTCAGTCCCTGTTCGATTGGCCAGTTCCGTGACGGTGATTTCCGTCGGGAACACTCGCCGTTCCGCATTGATATCTCTAACGCGTCACAGGTTGCCGCAGTAACAAAAGAAGTGCTGGCGGAGGGTTATTTTGGCAAAAAACTGCAGGATGAGATCCGCTTCCGCGCTGCGCGACGCCTCAGCATTAAGAATGCGCTGGAGCAGTTACCCGATCCCAATAATCGCGTCACGCTGAGCAGCAATAAAGATGCGCTGGGTCTGCCAACACCTTCACTTTACTGGGATATTAACGACTATGTAGTGAAAGGTACGGCCAAAACCCGCGCGTGCTACGACGCCATCGCAGCACGCCTGGGAGCGACCAATATCAGACACAGCAAAACCGGAAAATTTTCTAACCGTCAGCATATTACCGGCACGCTATCAATGGGTCTCGATCCCGCGACCAGCGTAACCGATCAATGGGGACGGGCGCATGACCATCAAAATCTGTTTATGGTCGGAACCGGTGTGATGCCTACCGTCGGCACCTGTAACGTCACGCTGACTGCAATGGCGCTGGCGCTGCGCACTGCAGACAAAATTCTGCAGGAGACTCAACATGGTTAAGTACTGGCCTTTGTTTATCGCTGGCGCGCTACTGGCAGCGTCCGTTCATGCTCAGTCACCAGACCAGAGCGAGCTCATCAGGCGCGGCGAATACCTGGCGATAGCCGGTGACTGCGGAGCCTGTCATACGGAAGAGGGCAAAGCCCCGTTCAGCGGCGGCCACGCCATTGTCAGTCCGCTGGGTACCATCTTCAGCACCAATATCACGCCTTCGAAACAGGCCGGTATTGGCAACTACAGTGAAGCGCAGTTCGCGGCAGCGCTGCGTAAAGGCCTACGCGGAGATGGCAGCCGGCTCTATCCGGCGATGCCTTATACGGCCTACGCCAGACTGACCGATGACGATGTGTCAGCGCTCTATGCTTACTTTATGCACGGCGTGCAACCGGTGGATGTAATACCGCAGCAGACGGCATTGCCATTCCCGTTCAGTCTGCGTTTCAGCATGGCAGCCTGGAATTTGCTGTTCGCTGACGACAAGGTTTATCAGCCGGATGCCACCCAGAGTGAAGCGTGGAACCGCGGCGCTTATCTGGTCCAGGGCCTGACTCACTGCAGCACCTGTCATACGCCGCGCAATTTCCTGATGGCGGAACAGCAGGGTAAATATCTTCAGGGCGCGTCGCTGGGCACCTGGTATGCACCTGATATTACCGCGACGGCACTGCAGCAGAACCCGCACTGGACGCGGCAGATGCTGGCTGATTATCTCGCAACCGGTCATGCCGCTAACGGTGCCACAGCGGGCGGCCCGATGCTGGAAGCGGTCGACAAAAGTTTCTCGCGAATGACGCCGGAAGATCGCCAGGCGATCGCAACCTATCTGTTGCCCGCTGACAGTGCCGCCACAGACCCCGTAGCCGTTAAGGGCTTAACGCCGGTTAGCGGTGACGATCTGCCACAGACCCTGGAGAACCTCAGCGAAGGCGAACGTTTGTACCGTGATAACTGCGCCTCATGCCACAATTTATCCGGTCAGGGGCTGAACGGGCTACCGGCACTGAAAAATCATCCTGTGCTGAATAAGCCTGTGGCGGACAACGTTGCCATGGCAATCCTGCAGGGTGTCTGGCCAGAAAAAGGTCAGGGTATGATCGGCTTTTCTGGTTCCCTTAACGACAATCAGATCGCTGCCGTTACCAACTACGTTATGCAGGATATGGGGCACAGCAAAGTGCAAATCAGTGCGGAAAGAGTGAAAGCACTGCGCGCCGGTGGTGACGCATCGCCGCTGATGCTGTTATCACGCATCGGTATGGGGACGGCAGTTGTCGTGCTGGTTCTGTTGTTGTTCTGGCTTCGGAAAAAGCGCGCGCTGAAATCCTGAGTTTAAAAACCCCCGCGTAAATCAGCAGCGGGGGTTTTAATTATCAGGTGCACAGGCGAAGCAGTGAGTGCCAACGCGTTAGTGTTGTGGATGATGAAGGCTGCTTGACGTCATAAAAGCCGTTCGACCAGCATCAGCTTAGAGAACCATTCATGATGATCGAGGATGACAGCAGCACGGCAGGGAACAGAATAATGCGGTTAAACGGCTAACCAGATATTCTATTTAACATAATATACATTATACGCTCTTTGGTGCGTACCTGATTATGATGCCCGGACATCCCGACATTGCTGGATTCTGACAGCCATATCTCCTTTATCACCCAACTTATCTTTTTCATCAAACACGGCTGAGATTCTGGATCGTTCACGGGCCGCTTTCATTATCACTATCCTGAAAGCAAAACATCTCTTGTGTATTATGACTGACGTCTGATGCTGTGATGACTATTTCAGTGCTGGCCTGATTACTCCGCTGCACTATCGCTCCTGTATCCGGCCGCAACGTCAATACGAGATCATTTCACTGATGAGTCTGCGCTCAAGATTTCCATGATGACGTCATCCCTGAGCTTTTTGCTATTGCAACGAAGTCATGGCTTCGACGTTCTCAGGCAAAACGCTCTTCACAGCTCGCTGCACATTGCTGGCGTTAACTTCTGACAAAGACAACGTTGTTATCCTGCCGTTTCAGGACTCCGCTTCTGGTTCCGGTCCCGGACTCGCTCATCGACAATCGCCATACCTTTCTTTCACGCACTCTCGCTTTCAGGACACATCAACAGATTACTGCCCGCAAAATGGCAACGCTACGTGAATTCTGAGACGCCCGCGTGGCTCATGGACCGCAGAATTAACGACAGCCCGTCATTTTAACCATGGCTTATCGCCTGATTTCAGGAAATCTACACAGCCACATGACATCTGATTTCTGGCGCGTTAAAGTTGCTGGCTTCGACGAATCCCACGATGAGAGAAAATGAAACGCTTATTTGTCTATGGCACACTCTGCCCGGGCCGCGAGAATGCCCATATCCTGGAAAACATTGGCGGAGAATGGCTGGCCGGTTCGGTGAACGGAACCTTCTATGAGCGTGGCTGGGGTGCGGCGGCCGATTTCCCTGGCATCGTACTGGATGAGCATGGCCCCGATGTGCCGGGTTATCTGTTTGTCTCTGACCAGCTGGATGCGCACTGGCCGATGCTGGATGCGTTTGAAGATGGCTATGATCGCGTCGAAGTTCGCGTCTCTGCCGGGGATAATCAGCATTACACTGCGTGGATTTATCAGCTCCAGCCACAGGGTAACAGCCAGCCCGCCTGAAGATGCGTGCGCCCTGCTCTTATTACTGGCTTCAGGCGCGGCGGGATACGCGTCGTACCTGAATACTCAGGATAATATCTGTGTCTTGTTCACAGGAAATAGTATGCAACACACTGATTTTAATACGGTATAATGCCAGGTTAAATCACCGCTCCGTTATCTTTGCTTTTTCCCTCAGTCCTGCCTTTTTTACTGACAGACCAGACATACAGGCACTATGCCTGCTCTTTTTTAAATCAAGAGCAAATGTATGATGTAACTAAAATGCACTTCCTTTATATCTTCCGGGCGTTGTTCGTATCTCTTTCTGCGCCACCAGCGACTCTTCGACGCTTTACTCAGGCCAGCGCTGATGTGGAAACAGTGAAACCCGAATATTAAACAGATGGATTAATGGCGCTATGACGGCACTCTCCTGACGGGCAATGGGCTCCAGCCGCAACAGTAACAGGTCCAGCTCATCCAGCAGATCCTGATGCGGCGTTAGCTGCAGCCTCTTCATTTTGCGCTTCAGATAGAGCGCCAGCTCGTGAAACATCTGCCCGCTATCAATCCGATGCCCTTCCAGCACCTCTCGATGACGTGCGTAAAAGTCATAGCAGTTCGCACCCAGCCAGGTTTCAGTAATCAGATAGCCCCCCACCACGATATCCGGCACCGGATCGAGCCGTTTGCGCGGCAGAATCACGTTCACCCTGTCAAGCATTCGTGCAATGAATTGCTGGCGTGACAGCAGCGTGGCGGAATTACGCTCTACCATTTTGATAAACCCTAACAGATCGCGCAGTCCGCGCTGCACTGCTCTTCTGGCAATCCAGGACGGTCGTTTGTTACGGATTAGCGCCGTCAGCACCACCGCAAACATAATCCCCACCATCGATGAGATGGCTGCATTCAGGGTGACGATCAGATTCGGGACATAGTGATGGCTCAGGCCGATAAACCCAGGAATCTGAATAGCGACACTCAGCCCCACCATATTGGTCGCTGGATTAGCGATGATCAGACTCAGCAGCATCAGACCCGGCAGCAGACAGATCATCAGCGCCTGCAGGGTATTGGCCTGCGGGATCAGGAAAGCGATATAGAACAGACTGACCACCAGCGCAACCATCACCCCTTTCACGAACAGTTTCATGGGTGTTACCGGGGAATCAACACCAGCAAAGAATGAACTGATGATCGCCGCCATCAGAGGCGCATTTGCGCCGTCAGCCCAGCCGCTGCCAATCCAGAATAGACTAGAGAGAAAGGTCGCCAGAAAAGCGGTCAGCGCAGAGAGTCTTAGCAGCCCCTTATCGATGTGCCGGTGTTCCCGGATATTGCGGATCGCCGCCCCATCCCCGTGGCTATAGAGATCCCCGGCCCGCGCACTGACGTTTTCAAAGGCATCGGCAATACGGACAAAGTTGGCCAGCCGTTCCAGCAGACCGATCAGCAGCAGGCTCTCTTCGGTAGCCAGCTGCCCTGCCCGCCATTGATTTTCCAGGGTGGCCTGACTGGCAGCAATCGCCTCACGCAGTCCGGCGATATCGTTGATGCGATCGTGATGCAGCCACAGCAGAAACGCCTGAAACACATCCGTGACGCACTGTGGAAAACGGATATTGAGTTCGGCCAGCACGCCCAGCCGTGACTCAATCGCGGTCAGGGTTGGCAGCAGATACGTCAGATGCTGATACTGCACGCTCACCAGACGAATGACATTACGCGCCGCTTCGCCCTCATAGACGCAGTGGGTCAGCAGCGTTTCAACATTCAGCGGATAGCCCGCCATCTGAATCAGGATATCTTCCCGCTCCAGCGATTTGTTCTTTGCCATCCCGCCGATCAGTTCATCACAGAGTTTGCGCGCGTTCTGAAACCAGAGATTGACGCTCTGCCCCAGCAGATGGTGCATCGACACCGGGAACACCAGCCGGTGAACCAGCGTGCTGCAGAGGATCCCCAGCGTGATCTCCTCAATACGTGAAATCACGGTGTTGATGATCGCCGACGGCGTATCCACGTCAGGAAAGCCCATAATCGCCGCGCTGTAACCCGCAAGCATAAAGATATAACTCTTCGGCGTGCGGTCATGCAGAGAAAGATACAGGCAGACCGTCACCCACAGCGACACACAGAGGCTGAACAGCACTGGCGACTGCACGGTTTCAGGATAGATCAGCAGAATAAAGATGCCGCCGAGCAGCGTGCCCATCAGACGAAACAGCGATTTCGAGACGGTCGAGGCGGCATAGAGTTGTGAAGTGACAAACACGGTGGTCAGCGCCCAGGCCGGTTTTTCGAAGTTAAGTAACAGCGCCACAGAGAGTGCGATAAACGCGGCAAGGGAGGTCTTGCAGGCAAACAAAACCGCGTTTTTGGTAAAC
>Ga0157359_1001275_pt1 | contig 10202 bp, 7 predicted proteins | sample AttcapACBM3_FD_111482 | JGI IMG/M metagenome (GOLD analysis project Ga0157359, IMG submission 111482) | Fungus gardens microbial communities from leaf cutter ant in Botucatu, State of São Paulo, Brazil - Atta capiguara ACBM3 | ecosystem: Host-associated > Fungi > Mycelium > Unclassified ...
GGTTGAAGAAGGTCCCAAGGGTTCGGTTGTTCGCCGATGAAAGTGGTACGTGAGTTGGGTTTAGAACGTCGTGAGACAGTTCGGTTCCTATCTACCGTTGGTGATAAAGGGAGAACTGCGAGGAGACAACCCTAGTACGAGAGGACTGGGGTTGGCCAACCTATGGTGTACCGGTTGTTATGCCAATAGCAGGCAGCGCCGGGCAGCTAAGTTGGTATGGAAGAACTGCTGCGCCGCGGGAAATCCTTCTCTATACAAGTTCTCGGACGAGGTTTTTGAACAGAACTTCGATAGGCGAGAGGTGTAAGCACCGCGAGGTGTGAAGCGATCTCGTACTAAACGAAACAACTTTCACTTTAGGGATTAGCACTACAAGAAGAACGGGAAATGAAAGCTTTGAAAAGTCATTAAGAGCTTGATCCATTAATCTTGGCTTAGGATGATTTGCCCCCAGTCCCAGACTGGTTGGACGAGCGAAATCTAACCTAAAGTGCGAGTTCCCTGCCTGCTTCTTGGCCACAACCACAGCTACGGCTAGTAGTATTACTAGGGTCCTTTAATCGCATTCTTTGCCGCTGAAGAGTCTGATCCATCTCCTATCCTTCTTGGGAAAGCAGTGGAACTAATGGCTGGCCTAGCTGGCACTTTATGCTAATCAAACTAGAAGTGAAAGTCAAGTTCTTTGAGTTGAATAGACGATGACTGGACACAACGGAACTCTTCCTCTCTAAGAGGGGACGGGGTCACTGACTCAATTCAATTTCTTTACTTTAAGGGAGGCCGATACTCTGATAGCTGAAGGGCGGTCCTTTTCATCTCTAACTCGATCGAGCTAATGTAACGGCTGTTTCCGGTAGTTGGAGTTGCCTTGATGTCAGAAAGGTGTCTAGTTCAGAAGGTGGGAAAGAATGGCTATTCTCTTGCTCGTGTGTTGGCCACAGCTAAAGCTACTGCTCGTAGTCATAGGAAGAGCTCATAGTCTCTTCTTTCCTCTCCTTTCAGTCGAGTCACCGCTACACCCCTCTCCTTACCAGTCGAGCGTCTACGAACCTCTCCATGCTCAGGCACAAAAAAGTAGCCTGAAACTCCCCTTTTGAGTGACTCGCCTAAAAGTGGTTGGTTGGGGACTCGTTGACCGGAGAATGCGAGGCTCTAGATCTATCAATGACTAATAGAAAGATTATCGAAATCTTCCAACTACACATATAACTCAATTGCAACTTCACTGAAAGCTTGCAAAGGTTCGTCTTTCACTTGAACAGGGATAGTTCGAGATTATTGAGTAAGGGTTTGAGGGTAAACGATTTAGTATTAGATCGTATAGAAGCTTCTGCCTATGGCCGGTAAAAGCTCTCAAAAGGTATATATTCTCCTTAGCCTTGCCTTAGTAAAGTCCGTCCTCACTGCCAGCCAGGAATCCTCAAATCAAACCTGAATGCAGGGCATAGGCATATTAGGGCATTCCTCAAACCTGTCTTCAGGCCAACTCGTAATAGAATTCGATGCTTTCTTTGAGAGTAGAGTCGAACGGGCGTGCTCAAAGCCGGGGACCAGCGGGAGCGAGGGCTTGGCCTTAAGTTAATTATCTTCGACACCCACACAGGTAGCAAGTTTCTATAACTGGGGAGGGAAGAAATGATGTTGAGTCGATTGAAAAGGGGTAGACTCTTCCCGTCGCGGACTCATATCGCTTATTTGCTTATTGAGCGTACGGTATTAGGGACTTGTCGAATAGGCTTTTTACTTATTTATTCGATTAAGGATCGCCCTGTGCAGATTCGCTCTGCTCCTTCATCCTGCCCTGACCCTTAGTCTGATGAAGGCGCCACTCTATTACGTTACGTCAGTCTACCATGACCCCTACTCTTTGATCCATTTCTAGTCGAAATAGTTTTACCTCAATGACAGGAATTGAACCCAGGGGATTTCGAAATTTCGCTTATCAGAGTTTCAGCCTTTCGAAAAAAGTCCCAAAAGACTAGAATGGAAGAAGAGTGAAAGGGCAGAACTGTATGGCCTCCTATCCCATACCTTGGATAAAAAACATTCAATATCATGGAAATGGAAGAAATCATCCCAAACAACGAACCTACGTTCCGGGCATTTTCGGGGAATAGCCCGCTCACTCTTTCTACAATCTCCTTAGGGGTGCAGGGGGCAGGTTTCCCTGATTCGGGCTTCTAGGCTTAGAACTGCCTGGAGGGTGGCGTATCTCGAGTTCCACTCCCCGCCACGAATATGTGAACTTTATATCAACCCCCTCTTTGAAAGCCTTCACCCTATTTCCTTACGGTCTTCCCGGTGGATAATCAAGGAAAAAAGCATATATATAATCCGGAAAAACCGCTGAAAAATTCTCTGTCTCCATAATAGCAGAGAATTCCAGAATTTCATTTTCATTTTAGAATAGAGTCAAGGGAGGAAGACCGCGGACTAAGCCATTTCATTTCTACATTGTAAACGCATTACGCATTCTTTTCCTTTTCGATCCCCCTAAGGCGGCTTGCTTCTATCTATAGACAGATTCCCCTCTATCTCCAAGCTGAACTACTACCGAAATGCTGACTTACCTATTCACTACTAAGGTTGACCTGACCGTCTTAATGCTTACACGTCCCCTTATCCTCCCTCGTTGGTCCTTTCCATCTCTGTTCTTTTTCCTCTCTCTTCCTAGGAAATCCGATTCATTCACCGGGGAAGCGAACATCTACCTAGTTTGCTCCCTGTATCGGTTAGTTAGTTAGGTTAGTATTGGTTGATTCCTACCTCTATGGATTGAGGAACCGATGAAAAACATCTTTCATTCAAGCTATCAACCATATGTTAATTTGACCCTATACGAGGGGCAAGTCCTTGCTCTAGCGCCTTTCTTCTTATCTTATCCCCAACTTCTTCTTTCATCTCTTCCCTCTTCGGATTCTTTTACATGCCCGAATCGAAGAGCTAGTCAGGAGCCCTCTTTACTTATTCGGAAGCTCGTACAGCTTCTACTTTTTGACGGGTCAGAAGACCTTGGTAGCGGAATGGGCAAACTATCGCCTGGGACTTTTTCTTTAGTTCTTGTTAAGGTCCTGCCCAAGTTTCTAGGCAGGAAATTCTTACTATGCCCAACATTTCCTTTTCCCACGATGCATTCTGAAATACCCATTTATCTCCTCAACGTTATTAGGGGTGGCCCTTCGCAATGTGCTAGTTTTGGTCTTTCTCTGCGTCTTTCATGTCCACCCAAAAACGGCTAGCCGAACGATAGGCACATTGGTGAAATGGGGTTCACTGTCCTTTTTGGCTTGAAGCTCTTTCCACAGCCCTGTCTCTTATTCAAAGGCTCCCAAGGACTTTTTTTTGATAATCGCTCTCCTCATGAATTTCACCCACTGACTCTCACTTTCTTTAAGGTCTTTGAAAGCCTTGGTCCGTATAGAAAGGATAAACTTGATCCCAAGTCAAACCGCGTCTACATTTCTCGTAAGGTTTTATGAGACTTTCGAACAACTGACAAGCAAGACTTGTGCTACTTTGATTTTCATAATGACTCGGAGGGTAATTCCACTCTGACTTTACCGTTCTAGCAGCCCACTTTCCCTTATGAAACTTTGACAGGTTCTCCACATAACTCAGTTGCTGGTGACTCTAAAAAGACTGCTCGAAAGGACTCTCTTTCTTAGTTTGCCACCTACTGATGATGCTCTTTCTACAAGCATGCCACTCAGGCTACACAAGCTTAATAAACAAAGCAATTCTCCAGAAAGTCATGCAATGAGCACTCGATCGAAAGATGGAACTCGTCGAGAAAGAAAGAGAGTGAAGACTATGCTTTCTTTTGCCGCTCAACTCAAAACCCAAGGCAGCTTCAAAGGTTGAGACGGCTGGAGTCGAAGCAAAGAAAAAAGAAGAAGAAAGAGTCGCATGAAATGTGGACAAGAAATCTTTGGCTGTTGCTAGAGCGATAAAGACAATGGACGTGGGATAATGGCTGGAATCGCTCCGAAACTAGTTTAGAACCTGAACGAGGTCTCAGAATCATTGTCCTACAGCCTCTACCCCTATTATGGTGAGTAGCTGGTCGGGCTAGGCTTCCTTGTCTTTAGATTGTATTCCGGAGTTTACTGCCCTACTGACCATGCGCTGCCCTGCTTTCTTTGAGGAATTTTTGAGTGAAGGTAACAGTGGATTGATACTCTGATTCCTACATACCAGACTTTGATCAATCATACATGATAGGAGATAAATCGTCTGATTAAGAAAGAAGGGTTCCGCCTCTGGAAAGAAATCACTGGTGCTCGATCGAGTGGGGCAAGGATTCTCTACAATGAATTCAAGAAATGGCGGGACGGGAAGCAGCAGCAGCTTCTACTTGTTGAAGCTTTAACGTTCGCGTTGCCTTTAGCGTTGTACCATTTCGGAGAGATGGAATCAACAGCAGACTGATTTGGAAGCTGTAACAGTCGTTGTTCTTGATTTGATGCAACAAAAAAGCGCTTCGCACCTTGTCTTGTGGACATGACTACCCTTCTGATTGGGTATCAGAGGCAGGTGCGTATATGAACAACTCGTTTTTCCTTTCGCTAGACCATCGTCTAACTATGGTGTGTTGTTAGGTCTAAAACAAAATCCCTTGGGGTCTCATGCGCCCAACAGAGTTAGCAGTTCAGTGAAAAACCGGATGAGGTGGGACGAGTAGGAGATCAAAAAGACTGCTACCATGCTTTTCCGTAGGTCGAGATTATTTAGTAGTGTGTTTGCGAAGGCGTTTTTTGATTCAAAAAAAAGCTGGACCACAGATATGAAATAAAACATCCTTACTTACTTAGAAGGCTAAGGTTTCCCACTGAATGAGGAATGTCGCTCTAATTCGAACTCTGCTGACGACGCACTAAGTCATAAATAAGGAGTATAATGCCAATCATCGCTCCCCGTAATGTAGTATGATCAATCAAGCCTATCGCTGATTGCGCGCCCGTTGATTGAACCCATGTCCGCTACAGAATCAAAGGTTGAAACTTCCAGGAAAAAACTCTTACGCCATCCGTACTAGAATGGACTCCCCCCTTCCCTAACGCGACATTGGCTGCAGGCTTGCTTTTTTGCCTAACAAAAGTCGGGACACCCTTCTCTTCTTAACACCTGTCCTTGCGGAAACAAGTCACAGTCCCTTCTCGACCAGACGACGGATGGCGAGCCCCACTTACGAGTGAGAACGCTAGCTATATGCTTAACAGAAGCTCCACGTACGGTTTTGAACAGAATGCCCGCTACTCGTACGATAGAAGCTCGGTTCGTGTTCCGCTTCCAAAGACCCGACTCCCCACTACATTGATGCTGGCTTTGAAGGAAACATTCGATGAGTAGGCGGGGACCCAAGACAAGAGGGAATGAAGATTTGCTCCACAAGGACTTACCTCATCAATAAAAAAAAGAAAAAGATCTTTCGCAGGCTAGAGATTTCTTGTAAAAACACTAGCCCCACTACAACTAAATTTAGAATTCGAATTTGCTTTTCATTATGCGCATAAGGGAGGAGCCGTATGAGATGAAAATATCACGTACGGGTTCTAATTCATATTTTTTTCGGGCACTAGAACGAAACCCGTTCTTACCACAACTTTAAATAATATGTCTGTCATTACGTGCGACTATCCCCACTATAGAAAGAAAAAAAGGAAAGAACTTAATTTTCAGCACATTTCTACGAATAAGTCTTTTTAAAAGCATAAAATAAATAAGTAGTAAACATTTTGAACTAGGGTTCCCATACATGCAAACATAAAAAAGAAAACCAAACAAAGATAGTTAGCATAAATAGGACTCCAGTAAGCATCGGAGTAGATCTCTACTAAACAAAGCCAAAGAAAGTCATGCATTAAAACACACTACTTTGCGTCTCCAGACACTTATTTTTTCCTTCTAAAACTCAAAAGAGTCGACGGACTATTTATCCCCGGTCACCGAGGTTGACAGCCCGGACAATGAGGTACTCCTGCTCCGCCCGCAGCATTCTCAATCTACTCTCGAGGTCCCTTGTTCTCTGGTCCGTCGCACGGATGCGGTCTTCCACGACGGCTGGGTTCGCCGGGAGCAGGTGTCTCCAGAAAAGGTTTGTTAAGGTTCCCCGGCGTTGGCGCAGTTCGTTTTCTACGTTCTGTATTTCGTTTACAACTTGAGCGAGCCTTGCTGCATCTGCAATAGTAGCCATACGTGCTATTACTAAAATTAATAAATACATATGTAAAGGGAGGTTCCGCTCTTGGTTAGAGGCATCCCGAGAATAGAGTCTTCAAGTCAAGCAGGAAAGGTGGAGTCTGATCCTGTGACTGATGTGATGCTTGACCGAGGCTTTTTCTCAAAAGATTAAGCCGGGAAGGAAGATAAAAAGTCAAGGTCTTCCATAGTAGTATAGTAGGGAACATACAGTTCCTAATGGAGGAGAACCATAAATAAAGAAGTACTACCGGTGCTTTAAGAAACTCCTCAATAGATACCCATGGATCAAAGGCAGTAAAAAAGTACCATTTACAGTACTTTAGCCACTGCCTTTGCCATGGGCTAGCTGGATGTGGAGCTATATCTCCTACTAGTGGATCAATAAAGGCGACTAGAGAATCTATAACTGTCGAACGAGAAGAATCAATTCAACTGCTTTAGGTGAATCAACTGAGCTGGGTTTCGATACGCAGCATCATTGGAAACAGGTCTGGATGCCTTCTTTCATTTTCTTGGTTCCTTTTCTCGTTGAGCTCTATGTATTGCTCTAGCCGTTCAAGTGGGTTGGGCCGTCTCAGCATTGGTTACTAAGACGGGCTCGGCTCTTGAGACTTCTTTTGAAAGGGTTCCTTCAGCTTCTCCATGGCTGGTGTCACTTCCTTGTCCTCCAGACAGGGTCGTGTGGCACTCACACACGCAGGGTTGCAAGTCCGCCAACGAAGGTTGCGGGCACGCGCGCCGCCTCGAATGCACACTGCAAAACTGACTTAGATTAATTAATAGCACCTTCACGGCATCGAAGGAGAAGGGAGGGCTAAATGGTATTTAGTCTTTCTTTTTTGACCTAGGAATGAGCCAGTAAACCCGTGTTAGGTTAGGCAGAAAGCCATGAAGGGAAGTTCTTATGCCACGGAAAAAAAGTCAATCAGAGAGGTATGCAGTAACTCGACTGAAAGGAGAGTAGCGAAAGGGAGTTCCTATTACAGAAGGGGACTATTACAGGATGCTTTGCACACAGACTAGTTGCATCCCTTAGATGGCTGCCTTCTACTTACATAAGTACTCACTCTAGGAAAGGATTCATACCCAGCCTAGCCCTACCTCTGCTTTTAATGCTCGAATGTTGGAGTCCTTCGCTCAATACGTCGTCTAATGTCGTGATTGACTCGTTTCACTCCAGTTTACCGTAGCAACTACAGCAAGCTGCCTAGCTCACTGGCTCGCTGACTAGCAGAATTGACAACATGTCAGAGTAGGAACTGACAGCTAGGGAAGGCCTCTTCTCAAGAGAGTATGAGCCACCAACAGGCTGGAACCTGTTCGCTTGGCTGAACACCAATGATAGCTTTTCAAATCGAATTCCTTGGAGCATTTCCTACTACAAAACCTGAAGTGAAGCTTTAAGTGAACACAGCTCGCTCGCCTTCTGATTATAATCCGTGCTCGCAGTTCCTATCTGCGCCTTCTAGCGTTCAATCTCCACTTGAATTTTACTAGTCTATTTTACCAGCGAAATATGAGAAAAAAAAGTGATGAAAGACCCTCTTTTTGCTTGTTCATGTTGTGATCGCAGCTTCTTTGTCTTGCGATCGCATTAACATGGCGCTGTCTTCTGTTTGATCCTCTCGAGTCGAGCCCAAAAGATCTCATTCAGGATTGGACTGCTTCATCTTGATTTTGAAAATGGAATTTCCTCTTCTGAGGTAGCAGAAAGGCGAGAAAGACTAATCTTCGAATTCCGCTTGAAAACAAGTTCCGTCCTTGCTTTTCTAAGAAGTTACTATCCCCTCGGGCAAGCATAAGATAAGATTTGTATGAAAGAGATTTCGTTTCACCGTTTGACTCTGTTGACTATGAAGCTTGATTTCACACTGACAGGTTTGAAGGAAATTTCATTCACTAACCCTTTCTTACTCCCACTACTTCATCACCTGCGACAGCAGGGACGGATACAGGTACTCGCTTACTTGATTGGCTCAAAACCTTACCACCTGAAAATCGATATTTCGTAGCAGGATTAGAAGAGAAGGTAGTTTGGTGTTAAGGACCCAGCCTCCAATTCATATTCTTTATTCCCCCCAAGCCGGTTCATCTTTGCTTCCTTGCATGCCGCTTTGTTAACAACCGGCGAGACTCTCCTTCGTTAAGCAGAGAAAGTCTCGTTCTACAAGTCAAAGAATCAGGATGCCGTTTCGTTCCTTCGCCTATGATAAATCAGAATTGGATGGAGCAAAGTGAGAAGCGGAATTAGAATGAGAGACTACGAATGCGGCTTTCAACTCCTACTCGAGCTTCTGAACCTATATCATACCCTTGCCTTGGCTTAGGTCTTTTTGATAGACTTTCCGCAGCTCAGTACTGCAGATCGTTGACGCTAAAAGCTCCTTGTGACAACTTTTCTTACTGCTGTACTTCTTAAAAGAGAGAGAGCTGTCTCGTCTTTGGTGACAAAACTTCTCTAGTTCATCCCGAGAGAAGTAACCTGGAAAGCGAACGTGTCAAGCAAGTTCAGTGATCCGTCAGGGGGAATCCGGGGATAGCATTTTATCTGCCCTTACCGAGTGCCTTTATCGAGCTTTAGCTATGGGAAATCCCAGTCTACGGGCTTAGGTGGCATCTCTTTCTTCTTTCCCAAATCGACTGCCTAAGTATAACATCGATCGAACTTGTTGTTTCGCATAGAAAGCGAAGGTGTCGAAGTCCGCTAAGACATAACGACTGCTCGAAGCGGTGACAAATGGAATAGCAAGAACCAAATGGAACTTCTCCGACATCGACTACTTCGAAAGAGATAGAAGACTTAGCCGATTAGATTAGACCGATAGATGGAAGAATAGGGACAGCTTTCAACGAAGGAACCTATTTAATCCCTTGACACATAGTTTAAATAAATAGGGTTCGCTCACTGAGGTCGAGCGGGTTGGGGCCGATTGTTTTGTATTGATAGAATGGGATCAATCTTGAGAATGCCAATGTGCTTGCCCCTTTCCCGTGTTCAATTGCTCGTCCGACTTGGCTACCTCAGCTGGAAGTCGAAAAGGCGTCACGCTCTAGCACCTTCAATGATTCTTGAATCAGTTGCATTTGATTTGGCAGTTCAGTTCCTCTAGCATCCGATTGTGGGCATAATTGTAGCATTTATGAGTGATCTATCCTTCTATTCTAATTAGAATAAGAGAAGAAAGATCATAGCGTAGAAGCTTACTAACTATCTAAGTGTCAAGTCCAAAGAGAGGAAGGCGCACTTCGAGCGGCTTTGTCCTCTTTTTCCTTCCCAATGAGAGTCATTTCACCTATAACCGATTTGAGGAAGAAGACCCCAACACCTCTATCGATTGACTATCTTGATGCGGAGGGGCCGCTTCTTCATGAACCAAAAGTTCTAGTTTTCCTAAACCAGCAGATCCTCTTTCTCACAGCATTTTCGGAACAGGCTCAGTGCTTTCTTTAGCCTTGGGAGAAATCGATTCGGTAGTGAGAATCGATTGAGACTTAATCATACCTGAGCCTTCTCTGACCTTCTTTGTCTGGGCAGTTAGCTATAAAAAGCAAGAAATGAGAGCTAGAACTAATGCCACGCCACGGTCTATGTCTTTTGATAAAACTTTGCTAGAGGGAACTCTAGGATGATCATCTGGTAGGTCGTCAAGGGTTTCAATAGGAATCTAGTTGGAAATCCGGTCTGTCTGTCAATCAAGAAAGAAAGCTCTAGTTCAATTCAAATAGGTCAAGCGAAGGAGGACATAGAATAAGCTTACTATTGAAAGTGACAGACGTCGGGCTTAAGAAAAGCAGGTTTCGGAGCTTAGATCCGGGTACACACCTGGAACAGGCCTAGGAAAGAGAGACAACGGAATCATCAAACCTATTCGTCATAAAGATATAGAAAGCAGGGAATGCGGGCTTCTTTCAATTCCGAATCCTGGTGAATCACTTACTTATACAGACCTGCTGTAAAGCATACTCGATCTATTTTTAGTTAGACCGCCCCCTTTGTCTAA
>Ga0157359_1001276_pt1 | contig 10202 bp, 6 predicted proteins | sample AttcapACBM3_FD_111482 | JGI IMG/M metagenome (GOLD analysis project Ga0157359, IMG submission 111482) | Fungus gardens microbial communities from leaf cutter ant in Botucatu, State of São Paulo, Brazil - Atta capiguara ACBM3 | ecosystem: Host-associated > Fungi > Mycelium > Unclassified ...
GAGGTGATCCTCGCCTCCGGCGGCATGCGCTGACCGGTTCGGCGTGACGTTTCAGCGGGGCGGCTGCCCCGCGAACTAAACCTTCCTGATTACCACGCGTCCTTTACCCGGGGCACCTAAGGAGTGATCTATGCCGGCACATAGCATCCCGCAAGCTGAGCCGCGCCGCTGGGCGATGTTTGTTATTTTACTGGTCGGGGCATTTTTGCCGCCGCTCGATTTCTTTATTGTTAACGTGGCGCTGCCAGCTATTCAGAATGAGCTGAGCACCTCTTCCTCGGCGGAACAACTGGTTATTTCATCCTATGCTGCTGTTTATGCCGTGACCCTGATCACCGGCGGCCGGCTGGGTGATATTTACGGTCGTGGAAAGATGTTCTTTATCGGGCTGATTGGTTTTGCCGCGGCATCGTTGCTGTGCGGTTTTGCCGGGTCATCCTGGGTACTGATAGCCGGACGTATATTACAGGGCGCCACGGCCGCCATTATGGCCCCTCAGGCGCTGGCTTCTGTACAGGCCATTTTTCCCGAAACGGAGAGACCCTTAGCACTGAGTATCTATGGCGCCGTGTTTGGTCTGGCCTCTGTAATCGGACAGGTGCTGGGTGGAATCCTGATTTCAGCCGATCTGTTTCACCTCGGATGGCGGGCGATTTTTCTGGTTAACCTGCCGGTGGCGCTGCTGGTCGTTCTTTTTGGTCTGCCGCTGCTGAAAGAGACGCGGGCGCGGGCGGCACAGCGGCTTGATCCTGTCGGCACACTGTTGGCTACATTAACGCTGAGCACGCTGATCGTGCCGCTGATCGAAGGGCGTGAAGCGGGATGGCCCTGGTGGACGTGGATGTTATTTCTTACTTTCCCGCTGCTGGCTGCGCTGTTATGGCGCTATGAGCAGCGGCTCAGCCAGAAGGGCGGATCGCCACTGCTCAATCCGGACGTATTACGTGCTCCCGGGCTGGGTCAGGGACTGGTGATTGTTTTACTGTTTTACTCCATCGGCACCTTTTTCCTTCTGTTTTCTGTCTATCTGCAGGGTGCACTGCATTTAAATGCGCTGAGCGCAGGCACGGTTTTCCTGCCGTTTGGCGTGGGCTTTCTGATCGGTCCGTTACTGATGCCCTGGCTGAGGCGATTTACCGGTAATTACCTGAGCGCAATCGGGATGGGATGCGAAACCGCAGGGCTGGCGGGCATGGCAGGATTGATTGCTATGACGCTTACAGGTAAACAGCCCGCCATGCTGCCGCTCGCCGCGCTGCTGTTTGTGACCGGTATGGGTCAGGGACTGGCGATGCCAACCCTGGTGCGGATGGTCACCGGGCAGGTTGCGCCACCGTTTTCAGGCATGATTGCGGGAATAACCAGCGCCGTCTTACAGATCAGCACGGCGCTTAGCGTCGCCGTGATTGGCGGCATTTTTTACAGCATGCTGGGCAACAGTCACAGCGACGCAGCCATTACCCATGCCTTTATCGTTGCGCTTCTCACAATGGCCGCCTGCCTGGCTATCGGAGCAGCACTGAGTACCCGGCTTATCCGGCACGGCTCGAAGGGCTCCGCGAACCCGGCCCGCGTATCCCAACGGTAACACAACAGCCTCAGCTGGCTGCGATGCAGCAGCCAGCTGGCAAACCCTCTGTCTTCGCTAAAGTGGTGCACCGCCTCTGCATCGGAATCTGATCGTTTCTTCAGTCCGGAACGCCAGAAGAGTAGCCGTCTATTTCAGCAGTCACGGTTGAACGCCTAAGATCTTCCCACCGTACAATTTCCCGACTCAGGGCCGCCAGTTTTTGACGGACTAATCCCAGGGCATCGCTGCCTCACAACAGATGCGCCGATGACGTGGCGAAGGGGGCAGTGTACTTCTCGAAAAATAAGGGGCTGACAGAAGCGTAACTCAGACCTCTCCAGGAGAATCCTGAGTTTGGCCTGAGGACAAGCGATAGCTCTGAAGCCCCTGTCAGAGAGGCAGAGCCTTAATCAATCCGGCCGCGCATGATATAAATCATCTCTGCATAATCGTAACCAGCCTCAAGGCCGCGAAACGAGGCCAGCCTTTTCACCCCATCAAGCGATATCAGGGCATTGTCTGCCGAAGACATCTGTGATCGGTGCTGTTCCAGCATGGCGATTTTTGCTGGAAGATGATGGCTGATGTTAATGTAAATCGCGCCGCGCGAGTTATCCCAGGACGAGGAGTTTCCCCAGCCTGCTGGCGGATATTCATAGGCGGCTATCAGGCGCAGTGGATTCCCGGCCCTGGTCGGACGGGTGGCGGCCACGCAGCAGCTGTAGACCCACTGATGCTCCTGATGGAAAGACGGAACCGGTATCATTATCAGTTCTGGCTGTATCTCCTCTATCAGCTTATCCAGCTGGCTTATGCATACAGACTGGCTGGATGAGGCAAGGTCGAAACTTTCCCCTTCACTGACAAAATTCAGCACAGAGTACTGCACCCCTGCGGTTTCCATGGCGGCGGCAAGTTCCTGATGCCGTTGCGATGCGGACACATAGCGTTGACCGCGCAGATGGATTTCGCCTTTCAGTACTACCACGGCAACGTGAACTTCGACGCCGGATTCGGTTGCCCGGGCAATGCTGCCGCCGAGTCCCAGCTCTGCATCATCGGCATGGGGGCTGATGATAAGCCAGCGCCGACAGGAAAAAAGTTTGTCCATGATCAGCTGACCCCCTTCATACCCGCAACAACGCCAAAGGTCTTCATGAAGATGTACATATCCATGCGTGCCTGACGGCGACGGCTGTAATAACGATCAATGGCGATACGGCGCTGATAAGGCAGGTCGTCACGCCCGGATACCTGCCACAGGCCTGTTATGCCCGGCTTTACCGAGCAGTAATGACGATAGCTGCGACCATACTTGTCTTTTTCGTAAGCGGCGATCGGCCGTGGGCCGATAATGGACATGTCACCCGTAAGAACATTAATAAACTGGGGCAGCTCATCAATACTGGTTTTACGGATAAATGCACCAAAACGGGTTACGCGCGGATCGTTTTTTACCACGCTATACAGCTGCAGCTCATGGCGGATACGTTGCTGTTCGGATTCAGATACCTTCTCCATCGGCAGCATGGAGGTAAATTTGATGCAATAAAATGTCTTACCGTTCTGTCCCATTCTGGGATGCCGGAACAGGGGATTCATTCCTGTCAGAAACAAAATGAGTCCGGTTATCAGCATCACCGGCATAATGAGTAACAGACAGATACTGGCAATCAGGATGTCAAAAAGTCGTTTTTTTCCCGTCATGAGGGTCTCTTTGATAACAGCGATTTCATCATGGATGAAAACATATTGAAATTTAAAGACACAGATTGAAATCATATTTAACGTATGTAAAGAGACCTGCGTCGCGTACAGCGCCACTAAGTCAAATTACCTATTTAATTCATTACATTACACACATCTGACTGGCAAACTATCAGAGTTTCCTCAGGTTAACGTTTTAGCGGGTGTTATATTAATCATCTGTTTAACAGTAGATGTGGCGAATTTCACGACAGAAGTGCTGAACGCCTGATCTGTCAGAGAACTCAACTGTGCGCTATTTTTTTAAAAATTCGCCCGGCTTTTCTTTTTCCTGGCCCTGATTTTTTCGGCCTGTTGTGGAAGCAATATATTCTCTGAAGAGATGAGATAGCCTCAGGAAAATCTCAGGCTGGCGCAGCACGGTTAAAAAAAGTATGCGTGAAAAGGATTCGCGATCCCGAAAGGTGCGTCTGAATAAGGGTGAGAATATTTGATGCGGGCAGCAACAGTTCGCGTCAGAGGCCGGAGCCGGAGCCAGCCAAAAATCACATTAGCGGAACGTTGTTATTGATATAAACCTGACGCTAAGCCGCTCGGTATGAATTTTGAGAGCACCCGGAAAACCGCCAGGTCAGTTTATGACGCTTGCGACACATCCGGGCGGATGTCTGTGTGAGATCCAGATTCTTCGCCAGCGCATCCGAAACGAGCTTCTTAGTATAGGGTCATGACATCCTTCCCACCACCGGGCAAAACTGGCAAGCCGGGGGGCGTTTCTCTTCAAAACGGCAGACTCAATAATATAATGTTCAGCAAGCGGTAAATAGGGCCTGTGATAATCCGGTCCTACTGCGCAGCCGGTCAGTAAACCGGCACTCAGCATCACTACGCAGGGACGTAAAGGGAACATAAAAATTCCCTGAGACATGACTGATAAGTGACTAAATTAATAAACAGTCACTTTTTGTCAATTGGCATTGGTTACGTTAAGCTGGAAAAATGAATAAACCAACAACGACTCACCCCGGCAGGGGACCCTCAGAACATACTATCCGTGACCAGGTGGTTGCGGCCGCGACTGAACACTTCGGCCATTTTGGTTATGAGAAAACCACCGTATCCGATCTGGCAAAGTCGATAGGCTTCTCGAAGGCATACATATACAAGTTTTTCGATTCTAAACAGGCAATTGGCGAACATATTTGCTCCAACCGCCTGAACAGGATCATGGACATTGTTAACGCAGCCATGACCGACTGCCCGACAGCATCTGAAAAAATGAGGCAGGTGCTGAAGGCCCTGACGCAGGCCGGGAGCGACCTGTTTTTTCACGATCGAAAGCTTTATGACATTGCCGCCGTTGCCGCCAGGGATAAATGGCCATCGGCCGCGCTGCATGAAGAGCGTATCCGGCAACTCATTGAAAGTATTATCCTTGAAGGGAGAAGCGCTGGAGAGTTTGAGCGAAAAACCCCTCTGGATGAAGCATCGCAGGCTATTTTTCTGGTCATGAGGCCCTTTATCAGCCCGGTTCAGCTGCAATACAACCTTGATACGGCTGAGTCTGCTGCTGTGCTCCTTTCATCACTTATCTTAAGAAGCCTCTCTCCCTGATTAGTGACCATTGACATTTCTGGTCACAAGAATAAGAATGCGGTTACCCTCTTTTCACTATGTTCAGGTAACCCATGCTCAGGATTAAACCTGTCAATTTAGCTGTCTGCCTGTTGCCGCTGATTTTGGTCGCCTGTGGCGACAAGTCCGGTACCGATGACCCACGTACGCAGCCGCCCCTGGTAAGGGCGGTAAACGTGACTGATGCTGATAATAATGCCCGTTCATTTACCGGTGTGGTGGTTGCGCGCACACAAAGCGACCTTGGCTTCCGGGTTCAGGGTAAAATCCTGGAGCGCCTGGCAGATACAGGCCAGACAGTTAAACGCGGACAGCCGCTGATGCGTCTCGACCCTGCCGATCTTGGCCTCCAGGCACAGGCTCAGCAGCAGGCAGTCAGTGCTGCACGCGCACGTGCCAGGCAAACCACTCTGGACGAAGCGCGTTACCGGGGCCTGGTTGCAACAGGTGCTGTTTCAGCATCCGCTTACGATCAGGTCAAGGCCGCCGCAGATACAGCGAAAGCAGACCTCAGCGCTGCGCAGGCGCAGGCTGACGTTGCGCAGAATGCAAAAAGCTATGCTGCTCTGCTGGCTGATGCTGATGGCGTGATTATGGAAACGCTTGCTGAACCAGGTCAGGTGGTCAGTGCAGGCCAGCCTGTAATCAGGCTGGCCCGGGCGGGGCAACGCGAAGCCCTTGTACAACTGCCTGAAACGCTGAGGCCTGTCCCCGGAAGTCAGGCTGAAGCGACGCTGTACGGCGATAAGCATCAGTCAGTCAGTGCCCGGCTTCGCATGCTTTCCGATGCTGCAGATCCTTTAACCCGCACCTTTGAAGCACGGTATGTGCTTGAAGGCGCGCTGGCCGACGCACCACTGGGTGCCACCGTCACGCTATACATCGCTGAGGGACAGGTTTCCCGCGAGAAAATGCAGGTACCCATTTCAGCACTCTTTGATAAGGGTAAAGGCGCCGGAGTTTGGGTTATCGCCGGTCAGCCTGCCCGGGTATCCTGGCGGGCAGTGCAGGTAGATGGGCTGAGTGACGATATGGCAAAAGTTATCAGCGGGATTAGCGTAGGCGATGAAGTGGTTGCGCTTGGCGCTCACCTGCTGCATGACGGCGAAACTGTCCGCGTTGCACGTCAGGGGGATGGCAGCATTGCCGGGGGCCAGCTGCATGAGTAACGCCCGTTTCAACCTCTCTGCGCTCGCCGTTCGTGAGCGCTCGATTACGTTATTCCTGATCATTCTCATCACGGTCGCAGGCATCCTCTCTTTTTTTGAGCTGGGCCGGGCAGAAGATCCGCCGTTTACCGTCAAACAGATGACCATTATCACCGCATGGCCGGGAGCGACGGCGCAGGAAATGCAGGATCAGGTAGCGGAACCGCTTGAAAAGCGTCTGCAGGAGCTCAAATGGTACGACCGCACTGAAACTTATACCCGCCCGGGGATGGCATTCACCCTGCTGTCGCTGCAGGATAGTACGCCGCCGTCGCAGGTGCAGGAAGAGTTCTATCAGGCGCGCAAGAAACTGGGCGATGAGGCAAAAAACCTGCCCGCCGGCGTTGCGGGCCCCATGATCAATGACGAATTTTCGGATGTTACGTTTTCCCTGTTTGCTCTGAAAGCAAAAGGTGAACCTCAGCGTTTGCTGGTGCGTGATGCAGAATCACTGCGGCAGCGTCTGCTGCATGTGCCGGGCGTGAAAAAGGTCAATATCATTGGCGAGCAGACGGAACGCATCTTTGTCTCCTTTTCCCATGACCGGCTGGCCACGCTTGGCGTTTCGCCGCAGGAGATATTTTCAGCGCTGAATAATCAGAATGTCCTGACACCCGCGGGCTCGATAGACACTCAGGGTCCCCAGGTTTTTATCCGTCTTGACGGTGCTTTCAACAAACTGGAGCAGATTCGTAAAACGCCCGTCGTTGTGAATGGCAGAACGCTGCTGCTATCGGACATTGCAACTGTTGAAAGAGGGTATGAAGATCCCGCGACGTTTCTGATCCGGAATCAGGGAGAACCGACCCTGCTGCTGGGCATTATCATGAGAGAGGGGTGGAACGGGCTTAAACTGGGCAAATCTCTTGATGCCGAAGTGGCCAGCATTAACGCGTCCATGCCACTGGGAATGACGCTGACGAAAGTCACCGATCAGTCAGTCAACATCAGCTCTGCTGTTGATGAATTTATGCTCAAATTCTTTGTTGCACTGCTTGTGGTCATGGTGGTTTGCTTTGTCAGCATGGGCTGGCGGGTGGGCGTAGTGGTCGCCGCTGCTGTGCCTCTGACGCTGGCAGTCGTTTTCATGATCATGGAAGCATCAGGTAAAAACTTCGACCGCATAACCCTGGGGTCACTTATCCTGGCGCTGGGGCTTCTGGTGGATGATGCCATCATTGCGATTGAGATGATGGTCGTAAAAATGGAGGAGGGCTACGATCGCCTCAAAGCCTCAGCCTATGCCTGGAGCCATACTGCTGCGCCCATGCTGGCAGGGACCCTGGTTACGGTAGTGGGCTTCATGCCTAACGGCTTTGCGCAATCCACCGCCGGTGAATACACCAGTAACATGTTCTGGATTGTGGGTATTGCGCTAATAGCTTCATGGGTGGTGGCCGTGGTGTTCACACCTTATTTAGGTGTGAAGATGCTTCCGGAAATCAAAACGGTATCAGGCGGCCACGCCGCAATCTACGATACGCCGCGATACAACCGTTTTCGCCGGTTACTGGCCCGCGTGATTGCGCGAAAATGGATAGTCGCTGGCGCGGTTATTACCGTCTTTACCGTGGCCGTTCTCGGCATGGGACTGGTGAAAAAACAGTTCTTCCCGACATCCGATCGTCCGGAGGTTTTAATTGAGGTTCAGATGCCTTATGGCACCTCGATTGAACAGACCAGTGCAACCACGGCGAAAATAGAAAACTGGCTGAAAAAGCAGAATGAGGCAAAAAATGTCACCTCTTACATCGGACAAGGCTCACCCCGCTTTTATCTTGCGATGGCACCTGAGCTTCCCGATCCTTCGTTTGCAAAGATTGTTGTCCTGACAGACAGTCAGGATGCCCGCGATATTCTCAAGCACCGACTGCGTGAAGCTGTCGCTGGCGGGCTGGCTCCGGAAGCACGCGTTCGCGTAACACAGCTGGTTTTCGGTCCGTATTCGCCTTATCCGGTGGCTTACCGGGTTATGGGGCCTGATCCGGACAAACTGCGTGAGATAGCCAGCGAAGCAGAGGCGGTAATGCAGGCCAGTCCCCTGATGAGGACGGTTAATACGGACTGGGGACAGCGCGTGCCGGCGCTGCACTTTTCGCTGAATCAGGATCGCCTTCAGGCCGTAGGACTGACGTCAAATGCCGTTGCCCGGCAACTTCAGTTCCTGCTCTCAGGCGTTCCTGTTACGTCGGTTCGTGAGGATATCCGCTCCGTCGAGGTTATGGGACGCGCAGCAGGCGATATCAGGCTCGACCCCGCTCAGATAGCCGGATTTACGCTGGTGGGCTCATCAGGCCAGCGCATTCCACTGTCTCAGACAGGAGAGGTTGAGGTCAGAATGGAAGACCCTGTGCTGCGGCGTCGCGATCGTACCCCGACCATTACCGTGAGGGGCGACATTGCCGACAGCCTGCAGCCGCCCGATGTTTCCACGATAATTCTGAAACAGCTGCAGCCTGTCATCAACAAGCTTCCGGCCGGTTACCGTATTGAGCAGGGAGGACCCATTGAGGAGTCTGGTAAGGCGACCCGGGCAATGGCTCCGCTGTTCCCCGTTATGATTGCCATCACGCTTTTGATCATCATTCTGCAGGTGCGGTCAATGTCGGCGATGGTGATGGTGTTTCTGACCGCCCCACTGGGACTGATTGGCGTTGTACCAACCCTGCTGCTATTCGGCCAGCCGTTCGGTATAAATGCGCTGGTCGGACTGATCGCGCTGTCGGGAATTCTGATGCGTAACACCTTAATTCTGATAGGGCAGATCCATCACAATGAGCATGAAGGGCTGACACCTTTTGAGTCCGTCGTGGAAGCAACAATTCAGCGTGCGCGGCCCGTATTACTGACGGCAATAGCCGCTATCCTGGCCTTTATACCGCTTACGCACTCTGTTTTCTGGGGAACGCTGGCGTATACGCTGATCGGCGGAACTTTTGCCGGCACCATCGTCACCCTGGTTTTTCTGCCTGCTATGTATGCCATCTGGTTCAGGATTCGTCCCGAACATCAGAAATACGCGCAAGCTAAAGCTGCAGAATAATCGTAAATCGCAGGGGGGATACGCCCCCCTGGACGCTGGCTCAGGTCAGCACGCTATGCAAACAAAAGCATGAGGTTTTTAGCATGAAACAGAATAACTCCGGGCGAATCGTTGTCACCGGCTGCGGTATTGTCAGCCCCTTAGGATGTGGTACGGAGACCGTCTGGCGGAGACTTCTTGAGGGCCGGTCGGGAATAACAGTACTTCCATCTGAAATCAGCGAGGAGACGGGCATATCCGTTGCCGGACAGGTGCCATCAGCATCAGAGGATCCTGACGCCGGTTACGAGCCGGAACGTTATATCAGCGCTAAAGAGCGCAAAAAAATGGATCGCTTCATTGAGTTTGCTCTTATTGCGGCTCAGGAAGCCCTGACACAGGCGGGCTGGCAGCCGGATAATGAACATGCCCGTGAGCGGACGGCAACAGTTATTGCCTCAGGAGTAGGGGGGTTTGGTGCGATTGCGGACGCAGTAAGAACAACCGATACACGCGGACCCCGCCGTTTATCACCGTTCACCGCGCCTTCTTTTTTAGCAAATATGGCAGCGGGACATGTCTCTATTCAGCATGGCTTCCGGGGCCCGATCGGCGCGCCTGTCACGGCATGCGCTGCAGGGGTACAGGCTATCGGTGATGCGGCAAGGCTGATTAAAACCGGCGAAGCCGACATTGCCGTGTGCGGAGGCACAGAAGCCGCCATAGATCGCGTGACGCTGGGATGCTTTGCTGCGGCACGTGCGCTTTCAAAAAATAATGGCGATAAGCCGGGCGAAGCCTCAAGCCCCTTCGATATAGACCGGGACGGATTTGTGATGGCAGAAGGAGCCGGCATACTGGTCATTGAGTCTTTAGAGCATGCTCTGGACCGCGGAGCAAAGCCTCTTTCAGAACTGGTGGGGTATGGCACCAGCGCCGATGCATGGCATTTGACTGCCGGGCCTGAAGACGGAAGCGGAGCCCGCAGAGCCATGGAGCTGGCGTTAGCGCAGGCAGGCGTAACGCCTGATGAGGTGCAGCATATCAATGCTCATGCTAC
>Ga0157359_1001277_pt1 | contig 10196 bp, 4 predicted proteins | sample AttcapACBM3_FD_111482 | JGI IMG/M metagenome (GOLD analysis project Ga0157359, IMG submission 111482) | Fungus gardens microbial communities from leaf cutter ant in Botucatu, State of São Paulo, Brazil - Atta capiguara ACBM3 | ecosystem: Host-associated > Fungi > Mycelium > Unclassified ...
AGTATACATGCTTTTTAGAATAGGCTAGGTTTAGTGTAGCATAGACCATTAGCCTAGTGTATATAAGATAGACACTTTGTACTCAGAACTTCATTAAGTTCTCTTGTGTTAATCCAATATAAGGTTCATCTTTTACTCTTATACTTAAGCTTAAGTAGTAAGCAGAGTTCATACTAGGAGATGAAAGCCCATGGGGTTGGCTCAGGAATATATAGAGTATAGAAACTCTATGCAATAAGCTCAGTGATGTGAACTTGTCAGAACAATCTTGGCTTTAGCTTATATACTATGCTATCTGTCTACTATATAGTTACAACTTTAGATGAGTAGATAAAGTCCAAGATAGAAGTAAGTGCTAATTTAATGTATTGCTATTGAACACTGGAGATCAAGTTCAATAGAAATTATATTTGTTAATTATTATACTAGCAAATTACAGTATGAATACTAGTCTTATGTATAAGTTATATATACAGAAGATACTCAAGGTTTCAGTATACTGTTTAATAGAAGTATCTCTGTCATGGAAAACTGGATATCTAGATTATTATATTACCACTGCAGATATATTGCAAAAAGAATAGCTATTATAAAAGATAAGCTTGTCTTAACAATGTTATAATGATAACACTACTATGGGGATGTATCTTCAGAATAGATGGACTTTACATATGAATATTAAGTTATAAAATTATAACTTAATTGTCAGAATTGATAATAGACTTTGTTTTATTTTATTTTATTTATTATTTTTACTTTCTATTTTGGGGCTTAGTATTAGTGTTAGTGTGATATTATATATTACTATCACAAACTATCATATATCAGTCAAAGTTATACAACACTGTTATGGTCATATTGTTACAAAGAATATTCTAGAAAGTTCTGGAATAATATATTAGTCTATATATTAATAGTATTACAAAATAAACCTTGGGTATACTTAGTTTAGAAGTGATTTAGAAGTTCAATAATGATAACAATGATGATTAAGATTAATACAGATAATAAAGGATAAAGGTTGATGATAAATAATGTAAATTGATAATGATAATTGTTGTTAAGTCTAAGGTCTAATTCTTAGACATAGAGGTATATATACAAAATAGTAATGGTCTATATATAAGCTATTTCCATCATATTATCAAAACTTATACCTGATGGGAGCTGTCAAAGTAGCTGTCAGGCTAATTTTATAAGATAACTAATTATATCACTATATTGATATGCTTGTATCTCTATCAATACTTATTGTTATGAGATATACTATATATCATTGGAAATGGTTTGATAAGCACTTTCCAATATAAGTTCAATCATACGAATCCTTCTAGCCTTTCATGAGATATTAGCAAACAAAGATTTTAAAGTTATTGATGACCTGATATCTTGGTTGTTTGTTGTCACTTTTGTACATTCTGCATATATACAGATAGCCCTCATTTGAGACTTTCCAACACAACCTAGTTTGTGAAAATTGGTCCACTTGTTGTGGAGATACAAGCTGAATGAAGTTTGTAACAAATAGTATATAGTACATATAATCTTTAGGGTAGGCTAACAGTAGTGTTTTATAGATTATGATCTTAAGCTTGACTTAGGTTGCAACTTAGGCAAGCCTTGAGTAGATAGAAGAGAGAATGATCAATTGGTAAAGTATAAGAATACAAATAGTATTCATAGCTATATATACTTAGAGATCATAAGGAATATATATAGTGGAGCATGAAGAAACAAATAGAAAACAATGAGAAAGCCTCTACTACTACATAAGGTACTAACTGATTATATACAAGAAAAAAATATAGTATAGCTGATTATAGAATTAGAAAGAAGGAACCCTAATACCTAGTTATCTATAAGTAAGCCACCTGTTAACTATAAAGCATCAATTATAACAATACAGACTAGTAGTCTAGTATATATAAGGTAGACAACTTTGTAGTAAGAATTCTATTGAGTTCTCTTGTATTAACTAACTTTAAGGTCTCTAAGTTATAACATCAATACCTTTCTTAAGACTGATCCAACTTAGAACCTTTTCTAATTTATTTTTCTTAATCTCTCATCATTCTCAACTGGGAGCAATACTGTTCTTTAATCAAGAAGAATAGCTGAACTCTAGGCTTAAGAGATATACTAACTAGATAGGAGAAGTCTAGTCATTTGTCTTGTATTAAAGCCCACTGGTGCTTGATAAACATATTACCTTGGATGGATGTGTTAGATAGTCTTTTTATAATAAAAGCTGCATGCTACAGTATTCTCTTATGACCTGTTCATATAGGAGAACAGTGATGGCTCTTAAAGTGTTATCTAGTGTAGAATATCTTTCTTAAGGCAAAATATTTTATAATTTGATTAAGGCAGTAGTTGGTAGAGAAATTAGTTAGTAGATAGTATAAGATAAGACAAGAAGAATACTCACTTGTATCTACTAAGATAATGTTGAGTTCAGAGTATAATTCTGAGAGCAAGGCTAGTACTGGCTTCTTTATTTTACTATTATATATGTCTTTTCCTCCTATACCACTCTTTTCCTATTACTTATAAATTTACCCCCACATTATAACATTATGAGTTAATATGATATTAACTAGCTGTTGCTTCAAATGAGGTAGTAGTAGGAACAAATAGCAACTTTGCAGGCATTACTAGTAGGAAGAGGAGAAGAAGAAGGAGCTAAGATAGTCTTTTGATCCAACATGTCAGAGGAGAAGATAGTGGACTCCAATTATTTTCATAATACAATACTAGTTTAAATATAGACATGGTTAAGTTATCAGGATTCAATAAAGAAGTAAGTAAGGTTTCAGAATTCTTAATAGCATACAGGCTATGCATTATAATAAGGATAAGGGATATATCAGTAGAAGAGCAGATACTATGGGTTTTGTCATATGTGCATAGAGGGTTAGTGAATATATAAAAAGAAGATAGAAGACTTAGAAAGTGGAAGTTTGAGTTTTGTAATAGTAGAGAAGTTTTTGACAGACTTAAAGAAAGAATTTAAGAGAGGAGACAATAAAACAATAAAGATGGCAGAGCTGAAGAAGATAGAGCAAAAAGGGAAAATGATAGAGGAATTGGTATAAGAGTTTAGAAGAGTAGTGAGGAGAAGTGAATATAAGAGGAGGCTATTAGTTGGAAAATTCAAGAGAGGTTTGAATAGGATAATAAGACAAAAACTGATGGAATCAGAATGCTTCCTAGGAGCATTGAGCAGTAGTATGAGTAGGCAACAAATTTAGATAGACATTAGAGAAATAGTAGATAGAAAGAGAAGAGATTGAGAGAGAGAAAGGAGACAAGAACTTAGGCACCAAGGATAAATATGCCAGCAAATACTAATGGAGCACAACAGTTGCTACAACCCCAAGTTTGGCCAAGGAGGTAAAAAATCCAGTGGACACTGGTAGAGCCTGCTCTAATAAAATGAGTGGAGAAAACAAATGTGGTTATGATGCATCTGCAATAGTGGGCAGGATTTGTGTCTAAGTGCAAACCATATACTATAGATGTAAATTAAGGGAGGAACTGTTATAATTATAAAGGTTTTGGACATTTAACAAGAAATTGTAGAAATTATAAAACTATGGGATGAGAAAGAAGATTGGAATATGGAAATAAAAGACATAATTTATCCTGCTACAACCTGAACAATGGAGATATACTAAGGGAAGTGATAGTAAAGATTGAGCTAGAAAGAATTGATATGCAAGAGAGAGTGACAGTAGAGACATTATTGGATAATAGTGTGACAGGATTGGTGATGAGTTCAAAGTTCACTAGGAAGCAGAGGTTTAAGCTGAAAAAATAGAAAAACCCATATATGTAAGAAATGTGGATGGTTCTTTTAACAAGAAGAGACTTATTAAGCATACAGTAGAGGGAAATGCCATGGCTAGCTTGCCACAATTCTGAAATTGACTGGAGAATAGGAGAGGTGAAGATAATAAGATGTCCAGAAGAGTCTGGAAAGCAGTGGAAACTAAAATAAGAAAAACCAAGATGGCAAAAACAAAAAGAAGAAGAGAAGAAAGAGGAAGAGGAAAAGAAACAAGAGAAGAAAGAACAGAAAAAGAAGAAAAAACAAAAAAAAGAGAGAATGATGGAAGTGAAAAGAGTAGCAGAAGAATGAGAGATTGGAATGGGGAGAAAGAGATAGCAAAATCCAAAGAAGAGGCCAAGAAGTTGGTTTCCCAGAAGTACTATGAGTAGATTTATATCTTTGCAAAGAAAGCAACTTAGAGAATGCTAACAAAGAAGATATGGGATCATGTGATTGAAGTGAAGAAAGGATTTGTGCTAAGGAAGGGAAAGATGTATTTGTTGTCAAGAGAAGAGAGAGAAGAGATATGTAAGTTTATTGAAGAACAATTGAGGAAAGAGTATATCAGACTCTTGAAGTTGTCTCAAATAGCATTTATGCTTTTTGTAGAAAAGAAGGATGATAAAAAATATATGGTATAGGACTATTGATATTTAAATAAATAGACTATTAAGAATGATTATCTTTTGCCTTTGATTTCAGATATTGTAGAAAATATTGGTACTAAAAAAGTATTTACTAAATTGGACTTATAATAGGGTTATAATAATGTATGAATAAAGGAGAGAGATGAGTAGTATCAGAGTTTAAGACAGAGTTTAAGATAGTGGACTCTAAATATTTTATTTCTGTTTCTTATTTTTTATTTTTATGTTTATTTTCAAGGGACTTAAATTTAGGGTTAACATAACATCACTGTCACACAGTCACATGATCATGTGTCACATGGAAGAACATAAAAGGTTTTGGAAGGATAATGTTATATAGCATGTTTTACATATGTTGACCTTAAGGCAAACACATAGCTGTTTAGGGTAGGCTAGAAATAGTTAGCATAGACTATGGAGTTTTAGTATATCAAGATAGACAATTCTGTACAGGGTTCTCTATTGAGTTCTCTTGTGTTAAACCTAATACAAGGTTCTTTTACTTGACTCACTCTAAAGTCTTGTGATCATAACAACTAGAAGATAGCATTCATAACTCTAGAAGGGTTGTTTGAACCAACTGTAATATTCTTTGGACTTATTAGACAATATTTACAAAAACTCTCTTATCAAACAAGGCATAGTACTTATTATAACAAATATAAGTCTTAAAAATAACATAGCCACTATGATCTCTCATACTTGCAGAGGACAAGAAATCATTGCTAAAATGACTCATCATACAACCAATATTAATTCTACTAAAGTAGAACTCTTTGCTATCAGATGTGGGATCAACCATGTTATTTATTTACTAAATGTCAATCATATCATTGTTATCATAGATGCTATCCCAGCAGATTGACAGATTTTTGATATGTTGATTAATCTATACCAGTTACACTCCATTGTCATATTAAAGGATTTAAAGAAATTCTTCAATAAGAATTCTAACAACATCATTGAATTTTGGGATTGTTTAGATAGTATTAAGTAGTTTCTATATATTAGTTAACAAAGAAATGAAGTGCTTTAAATTTAACCCTATACTTTCAAACAAATTATCATAGGAATTCAGTAGAAAAGAGGAATGCAACTTCATCATTCAAAAATGGCAAGTGATTTTTTAAGCATCAGAATTCAAAGAGAGAAAATTTCTTAAGTTAAATAACAATGACAATACACTAATTTGTCCTACTCACACCAAGAGTAGACTCTAGTTGAAATATTTTGGCTTATCAAATTCATTATATACCGGACTGGTTATGAATTATATATCAATTAGTGAATATAGGCTTAGGTTTTTCCCCAAAGAATCCATTGCATGTTCTTGTGGTAATTATCCTATAGAAACAAGGAGGTATATTCTATTTAAATGTCTATAGTACAGAAAGTCTTGGAATTTAAAGAAAGTGTCTCTGAAAGATATTCTAACTTTTCTCAAGTTCAATCCTGGAGCATTTTGCTTCTAGGAGAGCTGTCAGACATAATTCACACCAGAAGAAGAAGTTCACAAATTTGGCTTAGAAAGGCATTAAGTATGAAAACTCCATAAATAGCAGTGCCTAAAGATGCAGAGGAGGCATAAAGATGAGAAACAGCTCCAGACCCACTTGGATAAAGTAGTAGAGACCTGTTGTATTGAGTGAGCTACTCAGAAGGTAAGAAAGGTGGCTAAGGCCAAGGCAAGAGAGAAAGCCAAGAAGTGAATGCTTATGGAGGAGAAGGAGAAAAGAAAGCAGTTGAAGTATCTGAAGTAACTTCAAGATGAGGTTTTTGTCAAGAATACTACTCTTTTAAAAGACAGTAAGACTTCATAGGTTATGTGTCCAAATATAAGGAGGTCACTGACATCTCCTCAGAAAATGAGGCAGGATGACAATTCTCTAAAAAAAATAAAAGAAAAACAACTAAGGAGGTACTATAGAGATATTGTGGTCAAGATAAAGGGTGATAACCCTTATAATAGGTGTGTGCATACCAGGCAGAATTGCTTAGTGTATAACTCAAGGTGAGTACAGAATTTTTGTTTATTTTATCTCTGTTAATCTTTTTTATTCTTATAGTTATTCCCTCATATATGCCAGATTTATTGCTCTTAAGCAGTAGTATATCTCTTACACTAATACCAATTTTCTAGTAATGATCTCTACCTATAGCAGAGTTTTAAGTGCCATCAAAAAGACACTCCAGAATCCTGTTGAAGAGTACTGAGGCATCAGAAAGTCCCTCTAAGACTGAGTAAAGGGCCAGAAGAAGAACACAGTCCAATTAGTGAGAATTGGGGCCACAGTCAAATGGAGATAGGATTTTAAGAAAGATATATGGGGTAGTAATAAGGAAAATAAAGAAGAAGATGGAAATGATAAAAGGCTTAAAGATAGACCCTAAGAAAGTCAGAAAGAGGTAAAGAAGCGAATTCTATTATCTGCCTCCTACTAGAATATGGTTTCGTTTTTTGTATATCATTCTGAATTATATTTCTTGGTTTTACTGAGTCTATATTGTATAAGCAAAAATTAAGATAATTAGGAGACAAAAATGAAAATAAAACCTGGAAATTTGAAAAGGAACCTTATAAAGAGTGTATAAAAGTTAGTGCTAAATAAAAACAAGCAAACAGAATATACTAGGAAAATAATAATAATATTTTTTGTTAGAAGTGCACAGAGATAGAGGACAAGTATAACAGTATGATCAAAAAAAGAGAGTAGACTGGGCTTGATAGGATATGTAATATGAAAATTGGATATTAAGTCAGTAGTATGGGTGAGTTTAGATAGAGAGATTCACTCAGATTTATCTTTAGTGTCTTTATACCCTAGCTAGATTACCTTGTACAGGAGCTTACATGCTTATTGGTGATCAATCTTGGAGTTTACTGTCTGAAAAATTTTATACTTAGATTTTGTGTCAATTATAACTGGTATGGAAGCTGGTTGTGTTTTCTTGGAGAAAGAGTTGGAGGTGGCAGGCTCAAGCATCAACACATAGAAAACTAGATGAACAGAGCATATAGACTCTACAAGATGGAGGATAAATAATAGTATACTAGGATGGGAAATGATTTCATAGGGTCTGAGATATTTTTTGAAAAGCTTTTTTGAAGGCTAAGTGGTTTTGAAGAACTAAGCCTTGACAAAGATTTTGTAACCTACTTTGAAATTAGATGTGAGAAAATATCACATATCAGCAGATTTCTAATAATGCTGTTAGATTATAGAGATCTTAGCTTTGAGAGCATTCTATAATTCATTGAGGTTTGCAGCAAAATTGTGGGCTTAGAAGAAGATAATATTGCATTCAGGGTAAATGGTAATGTTTGGATGATATCATTTATTTTTCAGAGTTGTGAATGCTGGATTATATTTTATTTTCCTTTCATTTTATTTTTGTCTTCATTTTATTTAGAGTTAGGATAGAGTATAACATCACATGTCATATAATACTGCCACAAGACAGTCACATCACAGTTATAAGATCATGTAATGTAGAGAAGGTCATAAAAGATTCTGGAACAGATAACATCATACAATATGGCAAAAGCATGTTGATCTTATGAATAATATATGAATATTAGGGTAGGCTAGATACTATATAGCATGGACCAGAAACCAAGTGTATATAAGGTAAAGTAGTCTGTACTGGAAACTTCATTGAGTTCTCTTGTGTTACTCAATACAAGAGTGATCTTTCATTCTAACTTTTTAGATCTGAGTTATAACATTATTAGTGAAGAACAAAGAAACACTAATAGTAGTACTTGAAGCATTATTGTAAGAGAACTCCACAAGTAGTAGAAGTTAAGACCAGTTATTTTTCTAGTAATTATAATATATACAGAGATATTTGTTATGAACTAAAACCTTTAGAGTGAGATAATAGAACAACTCTTGTATTGAGTAACACAAGAGAACTCGATAGAGTTCCTAGTACAAAGTAGTTTATCTTATATACTACTACTCATGATCCATGCTCACTACTGTGCACCCTACCCCAATGACCATGTGTATGACATGAGGCCAACATATGTTGTCTATGTTGTATGATGTCACTTTATTCCAGAACCTTCTACTCCATTTCCCCAAGTCCCATGATCAATCTTGTGACTGATGTGACAGCGTGACTGATGATCTCTAATCTGAGCTGTTCTAAAAATAGAAAAAGAAAAAGAAAAAGAAAGAAAAATAAACTAAAAAAGAAAAGAGAAAAATAAAAATGAAGTCTACTAATGATCTTGACAATATTGCTCAAGAGTCTAGTTTGTACATTCAGTTTGTTCATCATCTTTAGAGTGGTAATCTAAAGTCAAGTAAAGCCATATGTCTAGAGTAGTACCTAATCAATAGTAAAATTTTGATACAAACTCCAAACTTTTGTCAGAAGTGATATGGGAAAGAATACTATGTTTGGAAAATATATAAAGAATGACAGATATACTAAGTCTACAGATATAATGGTATTATAGGTAGCAATAAAGATTACCTGCTTAGTAAGCCAGTTGACTATAACCAAGATAGTGTCAAATCTAGATGATGATGGAAGTTTCTTAATGAAGTCCATAAAAATAGAATTCCATAGTTGTTTAGGAATAGAAAGTTATTTGAGAGATTTGTAGGGCTTATGACATTATAGCTTAGCTTGTATACAAGTAACACAAAACTTGCAGAATTGTTGGATATCAGTGTAAAGACTGGGCTAGGAATATTCATGGCAAACAAGTTCCAGTATTTTGTTTTGACCAAAATATCCAGTAAGGATATGATTATGATTATACTGGAAAATATATATGTAGAAATTACCAATAAATGGTACATAGATTCTGTTATTAAGATGGAAAGGACTGTTGTGGTCTATAGACCATTGGCTATTTGTGGAGATGTGTTTTGTAGCAATTGAATCACTAGAAAAAGCTAAAAAGATATTTTGATATAAAGTATTCAGATCAACAACTATAACTGTGCAAAGAAAAGGAAAGAGAAAAATAGTAGCTTGTATAGAGGCTACAAGTTGCTCTTGAATCAAGATTGGTTTGAAGTTGTGAGAGTTGACTATGACATAGCTAGTATTCTCTCTTTTAGGATAGATATCCCACTATTTAGTGAGAGCATCTGGTTTGGTACCAAGATAACTAGGACAGAATCTAATGACAAGATTGAGCTAAGAGAGATACTTGAACTACTACACTTGCCTCCAGGTCAATATCTTGGTAGTAGAAAGTACTCAAGGTTTTTGTGATCTATAACAATGTTGATGCCATAGACCAGACCCTCCAGATAGTATCATTAAATTTTAAAAACTTCAAAGATGGCAAGTAATTCCTTGTCATGTATGTTATAATTCAAATCTGCCATGATAAAAGTGTAGGAGTGAAAGATAACCAGATAAACTTCATTTTCTTCATTAAAAATAAAAAGAATTGTAGCAAGAGCATTTTCTGAAACATCAGTTTTCACAATAAGTTGAGTATTGAAAATCCAGTAAGTCAGAATAGAAGTGGAGATGAATGCCTTCTTGAGAGAGTTGAAAGCATCATGATAGGAGAAGTCAAACTTACAAAAAATATCCTTCTAGGTGAGGCATGTTAATGGAATTACAATGTCTAAGTAATTGAAGATGAACCAGCAATAGAAGTTAGTGAAACCTATGAAGAATTTAATATTCTTGACTTTCTTGAGCTCTAGTTAGTCTTGAATAATCTTTACTTTGTTGTTGAA
>Ga0157359_1001278_pt1 | contig 10196 bp, 4 predicted proteins | sample AttcapACBM3_FD_111482 | JGI IMG/M metagenome (GOLD analysis project Ga0157359, IMG submission 111482) | Fungus gardens microbial communities from leaf cutter ant in Botucatu, State of São Paulo, Brazil - Atta capiguara ACBM3 | ecosystem: Host-associated > Fungi > Mycelium > Unclassified ...
AGTTTAGAAGATGCTTGGGGTTTCAGTGGTAAAACTCCTATTACCCCGAGCAGAGGTTTCAGTGTTGAGACACTGATAGAAGTAACTCCATCATGGAAGACTGAGTTGAATAGGAGTATCTCCGCCATGGAAGACAGAATACCCAGATGGTTGCAGCACCACCATGAGACGTGTTGCGAAAAAGGTAGGCTTGTATGATTTGGAGATGGTTTCACCATGGAGATGTTATTTCCGGACAGGTGGACTTGCATATGACAGGCTGACAATGACTTCAACTGGATTAATATACCAGAAACAGAAAAACCTCTATCCTCCAGCACTTGCCACAGTCTAACAACTCTCCTAGTCTATAGACCTCCTAGTCAAAATCTTTGGAAAACTCATAGCTAACCTGACTTTCACAACAAACCCTATACATTTTGCAGCAAGAACCTAAATATCCAACATCTTTGACAGTACAGATCTAGAAAAATTGAACAGCTTTTTATTCCAGTGCTAACTCTACTTTTATGCAAATTCTGCATAGTTTACTATAGATATTGTAAAGATTATCTTTAAAATGACTTATTTAATAGGAATCACTCAAGATTGGTCCAAAATCAGATTGTATCAAAAAGAACAAGGAATTTATTAGAATTAGCTTTAAAACTGGTTGTGATTTACAAAAGAACTATACCACCATTTCAGATTATCTGATTTTATTGGAAATACTACTGTTATACTTAACAACTTGCAAATAAAAAGATTGCTATCTACAATATTAAATTCATGAGATATACATTCTAGATAGGCTGGGAAGATAAAATTCTATGCTGTCAGTACTATCAAGGACTTTCTATTTGTATGAGAGAGGAGAGAAAGTCTATCTCTTTCCAAAGAATATACTTTCTAGCCATAGTTATTAATAACTATCACTGGCAAAGAGAAAGGGAATGTAACTACACTTAGAACTTCTCAACCGTCTCTTTGCTTTCTTTACCAAATCAACTCCAAGTGAAAAGCTCTTGAAATTTTCCCCTCAAATTAACATATTCAGTCAACTAAGGAATAATGGCAAGCTAATCCTTAATGAGTAAAGGAAACATTTTGAAAACAACCTGTATATCTACTATGGTAAGAAAAGCCACAAAGTCAAAGCCTATCTTCTCTATCCATCAGATACTATAAGATTTCAAGCCAAACATGTAAAAGTTACCTCTTCTGTACTAGAAGTAAACTCAGCTACACAGTTAGAAAACTAAAACATGACTCTATAGACTTTATACAAAATGTGGGCCATATTGATCTTGTATATACAAATATGAGTTCTATTTACCTCAATGCTACTACTCTTTCTGATTTGAACTCACTTATTCTGACTCTCATACCACTCTTGGTTTGCAAAGCAGACTACATTCAAAACTTTCTCTTTCATGTTCTTATTAGCTCTGGCTCTACATATTGCTTTATCAATGCTGTATTTGCATACAAACATAATATCTCTACTATACCTATACCACTTGTAAAACTTAAATTATTTGATAGATTATTGAATAATCTTATTTTTAAGACTATATCTCTATCTATTATCTTTCTATCTAATGATCAGATAATCCTGTATATGTATTTTACCCTGCTCAATTTCTCCTGTTTGTTAGTACCCAGATACAATTGTTTATTGACTAGTCTACTGGATCTATTACTTTCTAACCAAACTTATAAAAGAAATTTTGCTTCTCTAAGAAATTCCTAACTTTCTTGTCTTCTAAAAAATTCATATCTAATTCTCCTGCTTTCATATTTGAGTCCTCTCTAACAATCCCACATTGCTATCATTGGTACATAGATATATCTCCAAGCATTATAAATGATCACTTTTTGCCTGATACTCTACTCTATAAACCAAGTAAAAAGACTAGTCAAGGCTATCAATGACTCTGTCAACCTATACACTTGTCAGAGTTGTGAATGATGGACTTGATTTCATTCTATTCTATTTTTTATTTTATTTTCTAGGCTTTTTTTCTTTTTCTTTTTCTTTATTTTAGACTTAGATGAAAATGATATCACATGTGACAGTCACAGAGGTCACAAAGCGTGACGAAGGCATAGCATCTGTCACAGGGTTGTCACATATATCACAGTCATGGTTACACAATCAGATAACACAGAGAAGATCATAGAAAATCTGGAAATAAATAATATCATATAGTATAGTAACAATATGTTGGTCTTATGGCAAGTACATGTACTTTAGGGTAGGTTAATTATATTGTACACATAGACCATGGTTTGTGGTATATAAGGTAGACTACTTTGTACTTGAAACTCCATCAAGTTCTTTTGTGTTACTTAATACAAAAGTAGTCTTTTGTCTTTATTCAAAAGCTTAAGTCATAACATCACTATATTACCTGGATACCACAAGTTTGCTGATGTCTTCAGCAAAGCCAAAGCCAAACCCTAGTTCTACATCATCTATATGATTTGCAGATCAAATAGAAAGATGGAGAAAAACCACTTATCAAAACTATTTACTTACCCTTCACTACAGAATAAGAAGCACTCAAGGACTTTATTAGTGAAAACCTGAACACCAGATTCATATGCCCCATGGAGCATTATCTTCCCTTACAGAGTACTTATACTCTTTGTAAAGAAAAAAGATAACACCCTTCATTTATGTGTTAACTTCTGAGAACTCAACTATATCATATAAAAGAATAGGTGTCTATTTCTTCTAATATCTAACTTTCTTGACCTACCTCAGAAAATATGTATTTATACAAAGATCAACCTCTATTATGGATATCACCTAGTATGCATTGCAGAAGATAACAAATGGAAAATTGCCTTCTGTATCCATTACAAATTCTTTAAATGGACAGTCATACCTTTTGGCCTTACCAATATCTCTGCAGCTTTTCAGCAATTTATGAGTAATAGCTTCTATAACTTCCTTGATATCTCTGTGGTAATGTATGTTAAGATGGGCAGATTTAGCTTTAAGTGAATATCTGTGATTAGTCATATAGGAAGAAGTTTGGATCAAAAATGAAAACTTATTTGAGAACAGATGTGAATATCTGTGAGGTTAGGCAAGGTCCCTAGATCACAGATTAAGCTTGGAAGCTTATCCACAGATTAGCAATATGATCTTGAATAATAATATTATGCCAGAAAATACTTTTTCACAATTACCAAGTTTTAAAGTACTTAAAACCTATTTAAGGGCTTTAGCAAGAATACTTAATGCTTCTAGATAATATCTTAGGCTCTCTCAAGTGAGTTTCTATTTGAGAGATAGTGTAATTGCTATTAATCAAACTAGATCTCAAAAAGATGAGGTCTTTAGAGATAAGAGATGCTACCATACTCACAAAAGACTAGCTATAAAGTATTGGTACTCATGAGCATGATTGGCATAGCCATAAACATTTGAATGATAGAATAAGGCAGAAATATGGTAGATCAGAAGCTAAAGGTATCAAGAATGAGCTCATGAATTGGTACTTGTAAGCAGAAAAAGACTATTAGATTAATTTTAGGTTGCAAATAGAGAAAGTGCTATATGCTTACAAGATCTCAGTAGTATTTCTTATAGTTTTAATCTTTATTCTCTATATCTATTCTCTGTACTTTTAACTAATACATAAGCCATGAGTAGAGAGGAGAAAAAGAGAGAACTTTAATCTGAATTTTCCCACTTATGAGCAGTTTAATTGCTATTTTATTGAGTAAGTGTTGTTAGTATCTTCTATCACTTTTGGACAAGTTTTGGAGAGTTCTAGCAGCCTGGAAAAGGCTAGAGAGGTGAGTATCAGTTGGTATCTTTAGTCCAAAGATTCAACTTAAAAGGTGTTTTTGGGGTACATTACCTGGAATGGATAGTATTGTTAGAGGCTCTTAAGGAGCTTTGCAATCTATTCACTAGATTTTCTGAAAAAACTGTTACACAGTGTAAGGTTCACTATTTATGAGTGTGTTAGCAAGTAAAAACATTTGCAAACAGATGTTATGTATTCTATTCTTCTTTTATACTATTGTTTCTATCTCTTCTCTCAATTTCTGATACTAATATTGTCTTCTTTGAATTTTTTAGCATGCAGTTAAAGGCTAGTATTACATAGTCCTTGTTGTACTCTATCATAACTGCTTTTTTACTTGACCTCTGTCAATAATCTTGGCCTCAACTTATATGTTATGCCACTGTCTGTTATGTGGTTGTAATTTCAAATAATGAGGTATTAGAGAGGACTAACTAATAGCTTAATTGAAGAAGTAAGAGGATGAGTGTTGGAAGATTCTCAGTTGGTTCTTAGTTAATTTCCAGACTGAATGCTTGTCAAGATACTGTTAAGAGAGTAGTGTTAGAATAGAATAAACCTTGCTTTAAGCAGATATCTGTAATTAGTCATATAGAAAGAGATCAGATCAAGTATAGAAACTTATCTGAAAACAGATATATATCATATCTTATATTCCAACCTCATTTATTCCAACCCATGGATAACTACTTACCCCACATCTTCACTTTCTAACCTTTTCTGTTATGGATCACATATGTCCATTCTATCTCAAATGTTCTTGCTAGTCCAAGTTAACTTCATAGATCTTCATCCCCTGATATCTGAGAATCACTAGTAATCAGGATAACTCACTTAGCAGTTATATTCCAGATAACTATCCTAGATATACTAACTAGTATATAATCTAGTAGTCTACACTGTAGTAGTCATCCTGAAAATTAACTAAAACTAGCACTTCTTTTCTAGTATTAGTAACAACACACTTTGCCATCTTCCAATAGTTTTTCACTCTCCAAGTCTCCAAGTTCTAGTCCAAAATATATGATCCATGCAACTTGTAAAGGTCTAGTATATAAGCTAAAGCCAAAGGCCATTCTAATCTGCCTTTTATATTCTTGGATAATGCATAACTGACTAGTTTTGGACTTCTGAGATATCTTTCTGGATTTTGGATAATGAGATGTGAACCATGTCTAACAATGTGATATCTATGAGAGCAGATTAAGCTTGAAAGTTTATTCATGGATATATAATATGATTTCAGATGACAATTCTAACTTCAACTTATATATTATATCTATTGTTTGTTATGTGGTTATAATTTCAGATAATGAGGTATTAAGGAGAAGTAAAAAGAGATGTTATTAAATTCTTGGTGGATACTTGGTTAGGTCTTAGTTAAAGAAATGAGTGGTAGGTCTTAGTAATCTTAGACAAAGTTTAGTCAATTTCCAGACTGAAGACTATAGAGTATCTACTTGATCTTATATATTAAATCTGTAATCAGAACTGTGGCTAGGAAACTATAGTGTAAGAGATAACTAAGAAGATATTATAAAGATAGTTTCTAAGATATAGAATAACTAGAAGTCTAGATGATGAATTAATAGAAAATAAAACATAAGAGGCTGATTCATATGTGAATGATTACAGATATAGAAGTATATCTAGGTATGATTAGAATTATAATCAGAAGTTAGAAAGTAAATGTCTCAAATATTTCAGATATTAGTCTATAATAGTATTTCTTCCTTCAAAACAAGCTCTCAAGGACCAAAATGTAACTAGAAAGTATAACTAGAACTGAAAATGCAAATGAAAATAAGAAAAATCAGGAGAAAAAATATAAAAGAAAATAGAGACAGAAAATAGATGTAGCAGAGTATAAAAGATCAAGACAAAGGAAGTAGACCAGGCTTCAAAAGATATGTGTTATGGAAGTTAGATATTATTTCTAGAGTATAGGTAAGTTTTCTGGTAGGTAATCACTTAAATTTGTCTTCTGTGTCTTTATAGTCCAGCTAAATGACCTTGTAAAGAAGCTTACAAGCTTATTTGCAATCAATTTTTAAGTCAACAATCTATAAAATTTCATATTTGACCTCACTGTCAATAGTAACTGGTATAGGTGAATGATTAGATTGTTTAGGAAAAGTCCTAGGAATGGTAGTTTTGAACATAGAGATATGGAAGACAGAATGAATGGAGTATATGGATTCTAAAAGATGAAAAGTGAATGAATGAGTACCAGGTTGTATTATGATCTCATAAGAGCCTAGGTATTTCTTATATAGCTTCTTGGATAGTCATATAGTATAAAAGAACTGAGCTTTTACAAAAACCTTTTGTCTTACTTGAAAGTCTAGAGCTAAAAGTCAGTATATATCAGTAGATGGTTGGTAATATTGTTGGGCCACAAAGATTTCAGACTTGAGGATACTGATTGACTACAAAGTCATAGGTATAGAAGGAGACTATGTTGTATTCAGAGTAGCATGTATAATGTTCAGATAGTACTCTTGATTTGTAAAAAAATAGGAAGATACCAGTATTATTATTAGGAACAATATTAAAAGCAAATTCCATAAGCAGGAGGAGTTCAGACCAGTTATCTGTAAGGGAACTGGCTTTTCTGAGCTCTTTTTCTTCTGTATTTTTTGGCTGATCCATGATCTATGACCCTTTCTTACATCTATACTCATTCACTTTTCCAATTTCCTGTACTCCAGACCTCTTTAGGCTATACACTAATACTCCTAACTATCTGGATATGTCATTAAACTTACTTTTCCACAACAATCTGCAGTCTTCCAAAGTCTTCTAGTATTATCTACATATTTACTCATCTACTTTCCCATACTCCAGAAGTACCTGCTAAGCACTCTGGCTCTCTTCCATTTTGATTACTCCATTTTAAACTGTTCCTGATTACTTAAGTATTATCATTCCTTGTTTATGTAATTGGAATTCTGACACATTAGAATGGATCTGTTGATATATAGAGTAGTTTTTACCTTCAGGAATCCTCATTTTATTCTCTTAGAATTTCCTGGAGGTAAGTGTGTAGGTTTAGAGTGTTAGGCCCTTCCACCCAGTTGCCCTAACATTATCCTGCTGTTAGTTACAATAGACTTAAAAGTATTATTTCAGAGTTTGATTGGTTTTTTCCATTTGCCTATCTTCTTCTAAGTAGTAGTTTGAGATAAAGTAGAGATGTATGTCAAGAGCAGTGCCTAGGGAGTAGAAGAAGTTGTATATAAACTTGGATTCTCAATTGGAAGTAATATAAGACAGAACCCCATGTTTGAAGAATACATAAATAAAAAATAGTCTAACTAACTCTGTAAAAGTAATGGTATCAGATGTTAGAATAAAAATAGCCTGCTTGGAAAGTCAATCAACTATGATGAGAATTATGTCTAAGTTAGAAAAAAATGGAAGTTTCTCAATGAAGTTCATAGATATTAAGTTTTATGGTTGTTCTGAGATAGAAAGTTGCTTGTAATGTTAGAGCTTAGATTGTATGCAAGTAACATAAGATTTACAGAATTCTAGTATATCTGAACAGATATTAGGCTAGGTGTATCTATGACAAATGAGTTCCAGTGTTCTTTTCTGTCCAAAGTGACCTACAAGAATATGGTTATAGTAATACTAGAGTACTTTGGTGCAGAAATTATCAGCAGATAGTATGTAGATTCTATTGTTAAGAAAAAGAAGACTAGAAGAGTCAGCTAACCAATGGCCTTTAGAATTGGTAAGATGTTCTATAGCAAAAATGTCTTTGACAAGTACAGATTGGATATTAAGATGAAGTATGTTAAGATTAAAAATTGTAGCTATATAGGTAGAGGGAGAGACTAGAATAGATATTCTAAGAGATGCTGATAATTGTTCATAAGTAAAAACTAAATAGTATTAAGCTTGGTTCTAAGTCCACCAGAGAGAAGTGGATGACAAGGTGAAACTAGGAAAGGTATTTAGACTATCTTACTTATTAACAGGTCAGAACTTTAGTAGTCAAAAAATATTCAAGGTTCTTGTGATCTATAATAATGTTGATAGGAAGGATGAAACCTTGTAAGTAGTGTTACCAGATCTGGAATGCTTCAAAAATAGTAAGAAGTTCTTTGTCATAGGTATTATAGTTAAGCTTAGTAAGATTGAAAGTATGGAAATGAAAGACTACCAGATGAACCTCATAACCTGGGGTTATAATAGACAAGATAGCACTAAAAGTATAGTCAGAAGTATCTGTTTTCATGATAAGCTACATATTGGGGATCCAGTGTGAGAAGATGAGGGCAGAAATGAATGCTTTCTTCAGAGTATTGAAAGTTTCACAGCAGAAGTTATTGAAATTCTAGAAAACATTCTTCTGGATGAGGTAGGTGAATAGGACAACAATATCTGAGTATCTATAGATAAATCCATAATAAAAGTTGGTAAATGCAAGAAAGAACTGAATATCTTTGACTTTTCTTACTTTGGATCAGTCTTGGATAATTTGATTTTGTCATTAGCCATGATGTGTTATAACTTAAGACTAAGAGTTTTAATCAAAAAAGAAACCTTGTATTGGTTTCTGTTGACTTCTATTAGTTTTTGCTTTTTTGCCCTCTATCCCTTTATTGGTTCTTGATATCTCACTGCTTAACTTATATTTATTACCAGATGGATCCTCATTGTAGTTGGTAGTCTTAGTTTAACTGTATTAATAGATACTATCTCATCAATGATATATAGGCTCACATATCAGTCTACTATTTATCTCTCTTCTTTCTCCATCTACTTGTCTTTTCATTTCATTTTATACTTTCTTTAGTGCTACTCCTATCTCCTCATACTTTCTGCAAACTCCATTGTCTTTTATATTTTTTCTTTTCTCCTAATATTTACCTTATTCTCAATTCTCTCTTATAGTTTACTATGAAGAAAATACTTTAGTTACTAAGCAGACTTTACTATTTATTGCAGACTCTGCAGATGCTAGCTATTCAGGCCAATTTTTTTGCCTATGATCCACAAAGAACCATAGATATTGTTCTAGTCTCTAGTTTATTTGTTTTGTCTGCTCAATATGTCTATGAATAAAAGACTATCAACAATCTTATTTATATCTCCAATATATTATTCAACTTCTTTGTTAATTTAGCTGCAAACTATAGTCTCTGATCCAAAATGACACACTCTAGTAACTCATACAGTTTTCAGATGTTATCTCTAAACAACCATGCCAGCTCTTCTATTGTAGTTCCTTCTATTATTGCCACAAAATATGCTATCTTTGACAATCTATCACATACAACCAGTATTGCATCTTTTCCTACCACTAATGGCAACTTGGTGATAAAGTTTACTACTAAGTGTGTTTATAGTTTTCCTAGTATCTTGTTTACTATTAGTGTTATAAACTTGGGACCTTAAAGTAGGTCAAAGAAAAGAATCTTGTATAGGGTTTACACAAAAGAACTCAATAGAGAGCTCAAGTAGACAGTTTTGGTCTATACTATAGTACTATTAACCTACTCTAAAGACCATGCATTATCCATAAGGTCAACATATATCAAACATATTATAATGATGTTATTTCTTTCTGAACCTTCTACTATGTTCTATCATGTGGATGTGTGATAGTTATATATGACATCATGCTAACCCTATCCTAGATCCCAAAAATAGAAAATAAAATAAAAAGAAAATACAAAATGAGAGAGAAAATAAAACAAAGTCTACTGTTTATAATTTTGATAGTTAGCTTTTCTGCTGATGCTTCAGTTCTATTCTTTATTTTTTGGCACAAATTACATTTATTTATGTATTTCCCCATATTCTTGATTGTTAGAGTCATGAACAATAGACCTGGTTTTTATTTATTCTCTTTTTCTTTTATTTTCTATTTATTTTATTTTTGATTTGGACTTGGATGAAGAGTATAATATGATGTCACATATAATAGTTACACAAATTACAAGGCATGATAGAAGTGTGACACAATCATGTGACACAGAGAAGATAGTAAAAGATTCTGGAACAAATGACATCATATAATATAGCAACAGTATGTTGGCCTTATAGATAGTATATGGACTTGAAAGTAGGTTAGTTATAGTATGTGTACAGACCATAGTCTGTAGTATATAAGGTAGATTAGTTTGTAATAGGAACTTTATTAAGTTCTCTCCTATGTTACTCAATACAAGAGTTGTTTTTTGTTGTGCTGGAAAGCCCCAAATGAGGGCTATCTGTATATATGTAGGATGTATAAAAGCAACAACAAATAACTAAGATATCAGGCCATCAGTAGCTGTAAAAGCTTTGTCTACTAATATCTCATGAATGGCTGAACAGATTCACATGATTAAACTTGTATTGGAAAGTGCTCATCAATTCATTTACAATGATATA
>Ga0157359_1001279_pt1 | contig 10195 bp, 16 predicted proteins | sample AttcapACBM3_FD_111482 | JGI IMG/M metagenome (GOLD analysis project Ga0157359, IMG submission 111482) | Fungus gardens microbial communities from leaf cutter ant in Botucatu, State of São Paulo, Brazil - Atta capiguara ACBM3 | ecosystem: Host-associated > Fungi > Mycelium > Unclassified ...
GGATGAGTAATAGGACATGAGGTAGAGGCATGGACATAAGGGCCAGTAGATATTGTTGTAGCATGGACCACATGTAATTTATATAAATAGAGGAGCAATGCAGCAAGGGCTCCTTGCCGAGTTCTCTTGTAATTCCTCTACTCTTTACTTGATAGCCCATTGGAGAGCTTTGCTCGTTGTGAGATCATTTGTCCTTGAGTGATGAGTGGTTGCTATAACAAATATCTCAATGAGTGAACAGTGAAAAATAATTACCCACTGCCACTTATTTCAGATGTAGTTGAGAATATTGGCATAAAGAAGATGTTTACAAAGATGGATCTGAGGTGGGGATATAATAACATGAGGATCAAGGAAGGAGATGAGTGAAAGGCAGTATTCACAACTCCTAAGGGATCATTTGAACCCACTGTCATGTTTTTTGGGTTAACAAATTCACCAGTAACATTCCAAGCTATGATAAATGAGTTACTAAGAAATTTGATAAATACAGGAAAAATGGCAGCGTTCATTAACAATATGATAGTAGGAATGGAAGATGAAGAGGGGCATAATGAGCTGGTAGCAGAGATAGTGAAAAGGCTGGAGGAAAATGATTTGTATGTGAAACCAGAGAAGTGTAAGTGGAAGGTGAGAGAAGTAGGATTTCTGGGAGTGGTGATTGGACTGGAAGGAATAAAAATGGAGGAGAAGAAGGTAAAAGGTGTATTGGATTGGCTGACATCAAAGTATGTCAAGAATATTCAAAGGTTTTTGGAATTGGTGAACTACTATCATTGATTTATTCAAGACTTTGTAACTATAGCCAGACCATTACAAAATATAGTGAAGAAGGACCAGAAATGAAAATGAACAGAAAAACAAGAAGGAGTATTTAGGGAGTTAAAGGAGAGGTTTACAAATAAACCAGTATCAATAGCACCAGATTTAGATAAAAAAATGAGAATAAAAGTAGATATATTAGATTACGCTACAGAAGAAGTATTATTGATAGAGTGTGAAGATAGGAAATGAAGACCAGTGGTATTTCTCTCAAAATCTCTAAATGAGACTGAGAAAAATTACAAAATTCATGATAAGGAAATGTTAGCAATGATAAGAGGATTGGAAAACTGGAGACATCTGTTAAAAGGTGCAAAGAATAAGTTCGAGGTCTAAATAGATCACAAAAACTTAGAGTATTTCATGAAAGTGCAGAAGTTGAATTGAAGACAAGCTTGTTGGGTATTATATTTGTCTAAGTTTGATTTCATTCTAAAGCATGTATTAGGCACAAAAATGGGAAAGACAGATAGACTTAGCAGGAGACTGGATTGGAAAGTAGGAATAGAAAATGACAATAATAATCAGACACTAATTAAAGAACAATGAATTTGTAGTTTAGCAAAAGTAATAATAGAAGGATCTAAAGTAGAGATAGTAGAAAAAATAAAAAAAGCTAGGAGTAAGGATAAAGAAGTAGTTAGAGTAGTAGAGAAGATAAAAAAGGTAGAAGTAAAGGTATTACAAGGAGATGAGTGGCAGATTGATGGAGATTTAGTGTTAAAGGAAGAAAAAGTGTATGTACTGAAGAATGAGAAATTAAGAATAGAGAGAATCCAGTTACATCATAATATACTGGTAGCAGAACATAAAGAAAGGTGGAAAACAACAGAGTTGGTAACAAGAAATTTGTTATGATTGATATCTCAAGAATGCAATATGGAAAGAGGCTTAGAATATGACAACACAATCAGCTGTACCGAAGTAGTCTCAGTTAGCACCTCATATAGTAAGTGTTCTAATCTTGCTTTTTTCTTGCTGTCTTCTCATGTCTTATGATTTATTTACTTCATGGACTTCACATTGTTCCCTCATATACTACTTGTATATATAGTATAGATACTATTTTATATCCTTACACTTTACCATTTATTCAATCTCTCTACTTTCAAGTCTTTGCCTAAGTGCAACCTAAGCTCTAGCTTAAGGTCATAATATTTGGTAAAGCATTGATGAGCTCACCTTGCAAAAGAGGTGTAGTAAAAAGAATCTACAGACAAAACTAGGTAGAGTACCTGTCGAACAAAAAATGTGTAGTGTTAACTATGAAGAGGAACCAAGATGAGTTCTAGAAGAACAAATAATATTAAGGCATTGTCAGAACAATTAGGATCTTTGCAGATCATAGAAGAAGCCTCAAACAATTACAAACAAATGGACACAAAGATGTTAGTAGCACCAGTACCAGCAGCAATCAGTGAGAACATATAGGCAGAAACGCCAAAGAATATAGTATCAAACCCAGGATGGTTTGATAGTGACTGAACAAAATTTGAAGACTGGTAGAAAGGAATGCAATTGTTTCTTAAAAGTAATAAAGTCATGAAGACTGATGACAGAATAATAGCAATCCTGGTTTACCTCAGAGAAGATGTAGTAGGTATATATACATAGAAGAAGCTTGATAAGCTAGATAAAAAACTCAGAACCCAAGACTAGAAGGATTTCGTTAAAGAAATCAAGATAACGTTCAGCAACAAGACAAAGGCAGCAGATGCCAAGTGGAGGATCAAATCCTTTAAGCAAGGGAAACAGAACACTATGGACTTCATGATTGAGTTTGAGACACTGGCCATGAAGATAGATATGGATATGCTGTATGTCATCTTTTTATTAAAGAAGAATATCCAATAGGACATAATCAAGACAATTTTGGGTTACCCACCCATAGCTATACCAGAGATACTCAAGGAGTGGAAAGTAGCAATAATATCAGTGGAACAAAGATACAAGTCTACAAAAGAACGATAAGATTACAAGACAAGTACAGGAATAACTTATGGAGGGCAAGAACAGCCTATGAACATTGGAAAGTCCAATGACAGTTTTAAGAATGGAAAGCCAAAGTGCTTCAATTGTAATAAATACAGACATATGGCAAAGGAATACAGATTCAAAAAAAAGAAATGAGAAACATAAACTTGTTTCAAATGTGACAAGGAGGGGCACATTGCCAAAGACTGTAAAAGAAAACAGGTGATGAAGAAGTGAAAGATCCAAGAAGAATCAGACAATAAAGACAAAAAGAAAGAGGAAGGTTTTGATGATGATCTTGAGTAGGCACAGTACAAGAGATCTCCCATGTAAATTCCCAAAATAAATATATTATTCCAAATTGTCAAAATAGTGAAGGAAAGAGGGAATTGAACATGCAAGTAGATGTAAAGACAAGAAATGGCAAGAACTTGAAAGTAAAGACACTGGTGAACTCTGGATGTACACATATGGGAATAAATAAACAGTTGGTCAAGAAAAAGAGAATACAAACAAAACTAATTAACTTCTCATTTGAAGTTTTTAATGCAGATAGAATGAAGAATGGAGAGATGACCAAGATAGCGCCTCTAGAAATTAAAATCAATGGCCACAAGAAATAGCTAAAAGCAGTTGTAACAGATGAAACCATAAATTTTATGAGATGTCTAGGAAGTTGCAAAATGAAACATCAAGACATCAAATTCAAAACTAGGAGAACACAGGCAATGGAAACCATAGAACAGAACAATGGAGAAATTGGAAAAGAACTGGATAAAACAAATCTAGAAGACCTACCAGAGTATATTTGACCCTTCACACACTTGTTCAACAAAAAGAAATTTGAGAAACTACCAGAGAAACATGAATGGGACTATGAAATTAACCTAACAGAAGAGGCACCAAAGGAACTAAATGCTAAGGTCTATATAATGATGCTAAAGGAAGAGAAAGCTCTGAACTAGTGGTTAAATAAACAACTTAAGACAGAGCTAATAGTGGAATCGAAATCACAATATATAGCATCTTGTTTCTATATTCCAAAGAAAGACTGGTCATTACAGCTAGTTTAAGACTATAGAAAATTAAACCAGGTCATGATAAAGGAAAAAATATCATTACTCTTAATAGGAAAAGTAATCAACAAATTGAAGGAAGCAAAATACTTTAACAAGCTTGATCTCATTTAGGGGTATAACAATGTTCAAACCAAAAAAGGAAACAAATAGAAAGCAGTGTTTCTAATAAACAAGGGGTTATTTGAACTACAAGTGATGTACTTTGGATTGTACAACTTGTCAAGAACAAAAGAAGTAAACTTAACTTTTTCTTATTTTCTTTTCTTATATTATTTTCTTTTCAATTTAGTTTCCTTTATTCTATTTTTAGAACTAGGGTTAATATTGGAGTAAAAAGATCATGCTATCACACAGCAGATTACATCAGATGATATGGTCACAAGTCACATGACACATGGAAGGATAATGTCATACAACGTATGATATACATAGTTATTTAGGGTAGGCTAGAAATAGCTCACATGGACCATTAGGTATTAGTATATAAGATAGACAATCTTGTACAGAGTTCTCTACTAAGTTCTCTTGTGTTAACCCAATACAAGGTTCTTTTCTTTGACTAACCCTAAGGTCTTAGATTTATAACATTAGAACTTGATTTCCTTCTTTTGGGACCATCCAACACAGGACCCTCCCACTCTTACTCTATCATCATCCTCGATAGGGAGTAACACAGCTCTTTCATCAAAGAAGAGCAGCTGTACCCTAGGCTTAAGAAGCATACCAACTAGGAGAGAAAATCCTAGTCGTTTTGTTGTACCAAAGCCCACTGGTACAGTGAAACATATTACCTTGTGTGGACATTGTTAGATAGTATTTTGAGTAGAAGCCTTGTGTTGCAATGCTCCCTTATAGCCTGTTCATGTAGAGGAATAGTAGGGTCTCCTACAAGTCCCATCTAGAGTAGGCATTCCCTTCTTAGAGATATTAGTCAGGTATTTTTTAGGGCAGTAGTTAGTAGGAAAGTAAATAAGTAGTTAGTAGATGGTGTAGGTGGGACAAGAAAAGAGCCCACTATCACCTACAGAGGAAAAACATCAGAGTCAGAATATGAGTCAGAGGCTGAGTCCAGCACAGGATTGGTTCTTTCAGCTCATCAGTCACCACCACCTACCCCACCACCTCTCATACTACCATCACCACTACCACTATACAATATGAGTCAACTCAACTACTCTGTCATCATTAGGCAGTTACAAGAGTAGATTGTAGCATTGACAGCACAGGTGGGAGGAGCAGCAGAAAGAGGAGTTGGAGGAGGCAAATCAGCAGCCACTGAAGTGGCAAAACCACAGACTTTTGATGGGACACTGTCAGAAGTTTCTGGGTTTGTAGGAGCATGCAAGTTATATATAAGGATGAAATTAAGGGAGTCGCCAGTAGAAGAACAAATCCAATGGGTCCTCTCCTATATGTAGGGAGGATCAGCAGATATTTGGAAGGAAAACATTATGAAAGAGCTAGAGACAAGGAGAGATAGAATTTGAGTTAGCAGGAGAGTTTTTGGCAGAGATAAAAAAAGAATTCAGAGGAGGAGATGAGAAATCAGTAAAGGTAGTGGAGCTAAAGAAGATTGAACAAGGAGGAAGAATGATGGAAGAGTTTGTACAAGATTTTAAGAGAACAACAAGAGAAAGTGGGTATGAAGGACACCTACTAATTGAAGAATTCAAACAGGGCATGAATGGGAGTATTAGAAGAAAGTTAATAGAAGTAGAGAACTAACCTAGCTCAATCAAGCAATGGTTCAAGAGGGCAATTGCCTTAGATTATAACTGGAGAGAAAGTAGGAGAGAAGAGGAGAGATTGAGGGGAAAGAAGGAGACCAATGGAGCACCAGCTCCAAGGTCAAATCAGCAAAGAGCACTAGGACAATCATTGCCATGGCCTCAGGTTTAGCCAAGGAGACAGAAGTTGCCTCAACAGTGGATTCTAGCAGAACCTGCTTTGATGGAAGGTGTGGAGAGAACAAATGTGGTGATGGCGAGACCCCAACAGCAAGGGGCAGGGTTTTCTCAAAGAAACCCATCTACTATGAATGTGAACAGAAAGGAAAACAGGAATTGTTATACATGTAGAGGATTTGGATATTTAGCAAGAAATTATAGGAACAGAGGAATAGGAATGAATAGGAGGATGGAGGTATATCAGAACAATAACAGTAATTTAAATAAGGAAGAAGGTCTAAAGAGTCCCAACTGTCAAGATTGCAGAAAGTAGACTTTGTTTTTTTTATTTTATTTTCTTTCTCATTTTTATTTTCTTTTTGAGTTATTTTTCATTTTTTCTATTTTTAGAACTCTAGGGTTAGGGATAGAAGTGATCAGTCACATCAGTCACATCTGATGGTGTGGTCACAACATTGATTACAGAACTTAAGAAAAGGAAGTAGAAGGTTCTAGAACAAAATGACATTATACAACATGGAAACCACATGTTGGCCTCATCTTTTACACATGGTCATTTAGAGTAGGGTGCACAGTAGTTAGCATGGACCATCAGTAGGAGTATATAAGGTAAACTACTTTGTAAAGAGCTTTTTATCGAGTTTTCTTGTGTTTCCCTAATACAAGAGTTATTCTTATATCCAACCCAAAGGATTAAGATCATAACACTAACTAGATCTCAGTAGTAATAACAGATTTGCAATGCTCACTAGAGTAACAAATAATACATCTATGTATAATCTGGACAAAGGAGACCTTTTGAGAGAAGTCACAGTGAAGATAGGATTGGAGAGGATTAATATGCAGAAAGGAATTACAGTGGAAGCATTATTGGATAGTGGTGCAACAGAATTAGTGATAAGTTCAGAATTTGCAAGAAAGCAGAGATTTAAGTTGAAAAAGTTGGACAGGCCCATGTATATAAGAAATATGGACAGTTTACTCAATAAGGAGGGACCAATCAAGCATACAGTAGAGGTAAATATCTACTACCAAGGGCATAGAGAAAGAACAGAGATAGATGTGATTGGAGGACAGAAGTGGACAGTAATCTTGGAAATGCCATGGCTAGCCCCCCATAACCCTGAGATCAATTGGAGAACAGAGGAAGTTAAGATGACAAGATGTCTAGAGGAGTGTGGAAAGCAGTGGAGACTAAAACAAGGAAAACTAGGATTGCAAAAACAAAAGAAGGAAGAGGCAAAAGAAAAAGCAGGAAAAAGAAGAGCAGAAAAAGCAGAAAAACAAAAGAAAAGAAAACAGAAGAGGAAAAGAACAATAGAAGTAAAGAGAGTAGTGGAAGAATGGGAAATTTGGGATGAGGAAGAAGAAGCAGCAAAGTTAGAAGTAGAGACTAAGAAGCTGGTTCCAGAAAGATTCCACAAGTGGATTAAGGTATTCAGCAAGAAACAGTTGGAAAGGATGCTCACAAGGAAAATCTGGGATCATGCTATCAATATGAAGAAAGTGTTCATACCAAGAAAAGAAAAGGTGTATCCATTGTCAAGGGAAGAGAGAGAGAAGGTATACGAGTTCATTCAAGAAAAATTGAGGAAAGGGTACATCAGACCCTCAAAATCACCTCAAATGGCCCTGGTATTCTTTGTAGGGAAGAAGAATGGTAAGAAGTAGATAGTTCAGGACTATAGATATTTGAATGAATGGACTATTAAAAATAACTATCCTTTACCATTAATATCAGATATAGTAGAGAACATAGGTACAAAGAAAGTATTTACAAAAATGGACTTGAGATGGGGTTACAATAATGTATGGATAAAGGAGGGAGATGAGTGGAAGGCAGCTTTCATGACACCCAAGGGGTCATTTAAACCCACAGTCATGTTCTTTGGACTGACAAATTCACTAGCAACTTTCCAAGCGATGATGAATGAGTTGCTCAGAGACTTGATTAATATAGGCAAGATAGTGGCTTTTATAGATGATATAATAGTGGGAACCAAAATGGAGGAGGGGCATAATGAAATAGTGGTAGAAATAATAAAAAGACTGGAGAAGAATGATTTGTATATGAAGCCAGAGAAGTGTAAGTGGAAGGTTAGAAAGGTAGGGTTTTTAGGAATTGTCATAGGACCAGATGGAATAAAGATGGAAGAAGAAAAGGTAAAAGGTGTTCTGGACTGGCCGATACCAAAGTGTGTCAAGGATGTGCAGAAGTTCTTAGGATTGGCAAATTATTACCACCAATTCATTGAGAGCTTTGCATCTATAGCTAGACCTTTACATGATATGGTTAAGAAGGATCAGAAGTGTTATGATCTTAATTCTTAGAGTTGGATATAAGAACAACTCTTGTATTAGAGAAGTACAAGAGAACTCAATAGAGAACTCTTCTATAAACTAGTCTACCTTATATAGTCCTACAGATGGTCTGTGCTAAGCACTGTGTACCCTACTCTAAACAACCATGTATAGTCCATGAGGCCAACATGTAGTGTCCATGTTGTATGATGTCATTTATTCTTGAATCTTCTACTAAATTCTCCCAAGTCTTGTGATCTATCTTGTGACTATACCATCAGGTGACTGATATAACAGTATGACTGATCAACCCTAACCCTAGTTGTTCTAAAAATAGAAAATGGAAAAATAAATCGAAAATAAAATAAAAAATGAAAAGAAAAATAAAATAAACCAAGTCCAACTTTCTCGATCTTGACATCACCCCCCCTTTAAGATTTCTCCTCTGGAAAAATGTTCTGTTCTCCAGTCTCTTCTTCTTATCTTTTCATTTTCTTCCTCCATTTTTTCTTCTATCTTCAAATGTTTACTTTTGTCAATCTGCCTATCTTCCTTCCACTTCTTCCAATTTTTTTCTAACTTCTTTAAGTATTTTTCCTCAAACTCCTTATTATCCCACCCATACAACAACTTAGCTATATACCTTCCCGGTAATTCCATTCTCTTGTATTCATCTTCTTCTTTCTTCTTCTCTATTTTCTCCTGTCATCTCACTTCTACTCCTCCTCGTTCAAATTCTTCTATCAGTTCTTTTGTATTCTTCAAGTTTTCCCTCCTTTCCCAAGTATCTCCTTCTGCTGTAAAACCTTTCCACCACACCAAATATTTTTCTACTCCTCTCATTCTTTTCTTGTTTAAAATCTTCTCTACTTTCCATTCTTCAACTCCCTCAACTTCCACTGGTTTCCCTTCTTCCTTCTTCTATCCCCTTACTTGCTCCTTGTATCAAACTATCCGGCTTATGTTTACTACTAGATGAATTCTCATCGAACTTGGTAATTGTAACTTTACTGCATTCACTGATACTACCTCTTCTATTGCATATGGCCCCACGTATTGTTCTATCAACTTTTTTGTTGGTCTTTCTTTGAATACTAAATCCTTAGTGCTCAACAACACCCTATCTCCCTTCTTTCAGTTTTCTATTTCTTTCCTACTTCGATCTGCATATCTTTTCATCTCCTCCTGTGTTTTCTTTAATGCTGCTTCTGCTTCTTCATGTACCTTTTTTATCCTTTCTACAAATCCTGCTGCACTCTCCACTTTTCCTTTCTTTCTGATATCTCCTCCCATCCTCAATTCTCTCCCATAGTTTGCCATAAATGGTGACACTTTAGTTGCAGTATGAGTTTTGTTATTTACTGCAAATTCTGCCAATACCAACCACTCTGGCCAATCCTTCTGCCTCTGTTCCACAAAGAATTGAAGATACTGTTCCAGTTCTTGATTCATTCATTCCGTTTGCCCATCTGTTTGTGGGTGAAATGCAGTCAACAACTTTGTCTTGATCTCCAACATTCTATTTAGCTCCTTGGTCAACTCTGCTGCAAACTGTAGTTCCCTATCCGACACTACGCTCTCCAGTAACCCATGTAATTTCCATACATTGTCCTGGAATAACCTTACTAATCCTTCCGCTGATGTTCCTTCTGTCGTGGCTACAAAGTGTGCTATCTTTGATAGCCAATCGCACACTACCAATATCACATCCTTCCCTGCCACTATTGGTAGCTTCGTTATAAAATCTACCATTAGATGCAACCATGGTTTCTTCGGCACCTCGCTTAACTTCAACTTCCCTGCCAGCTCTTCCATCCTATTCTTCATCCTCTGACACAAGTCACATCCCTCCACATATTTTCCTACATCTCTAGTTACCCCTGGCCACCAATAATTTCTTGTTACCAGTTTCACTATGTTATAAGATGAAAGTATGGACAGACTTTGGCTAGGGTTAGGGTTAGCCAGACATAGATAAGATAGTATTTTATTAGTCTACAACGGGTGGAGATAGGCACGTGACCTGGAAGTCATGTGACAGAGTCTAGAGCAGTCCTTCCAGACTGCTCTAGACTCTGTCACATGACTTCCAGGTCACGTGCCTATCTCCAC
>Ga0157359_1001280_pt1 | contig 10194 bp, 3 predicted proteins | sample AttcapACBM3_FD_111482 | JGI IMG/M metagenome (GOLD analysis project Ga0157359, IMG submission 111482) | Fungus gardens microbial communities from leaf cutter ant in Botucatu, State of São Paulo, Brazil - Atta capiguara ACBM3 | ecosystem: Host-associated > Fungi > Mycelium > Unclassified ...
CTCCTGAGACTTGGATAATTATAAATCTTGTGAGAATGGGAGTTAGTGAATATAACTGTTGGAAGAGACAAGACAGTAAGTTGTTATGACTTAAGTCCTTGAGTGAAGACAAAAGACAACTCTTGTATTGAGTAATACAAGAGAACTTAATAGAGTTCCATATTATTAGGTGTGGTTTGCACTTGAAGGTGAAAGTCCATGGAGTTGGCTCAGATATGCACAAAGTGTAGAAACTCCATGCAATGAGCTCAGTGATGCAGACTTGTTGGAATGACCTTGGCCTCAACTTATATGTTGTGTGTCAGACTTATGAAGTTTGGACCCAAGTTTCTTTTAATTTTCTTTTCATTTTATTTTTCCTTTCTTTTCTTAGTTTCTATTCTGGGAACTGGAGTTAGGGTTTAGCATGATATAATGGTCATACCATCACACAGGTCACATGTCACAGTAATGATCACATGTCATGTAGTAGTAATGGAAGGATATAGAAGATTCAGGAAAGATGATGTCATATAGCATGTTTAACACATGTTGGCCTTAATACAAATATATGGTTATTTAGGGTAGACTAAAGTAGTAGTAGCACAGACCATGGGATTTTAGTATATAAGGTAGACAATCCTGTACAGAGTTCTCTATTGAGTTCTCTTGTGTTAACCCTAATACAAGGTTCTATTTATTGATCAACTCTAAGGTCTTTGAGTCATAACATTGTGCCTCCTATGAGCTGTGTGGTCACAACTTTAGAGGATAGTCTTGTAAGGAGTTATAAGGAGAGAAGTAAAGTGCATCATTATTGACACTGGAGATTTAGTTCAATAAGTATTATCTTTGTTAATTATCAGACTAGCAAATTACAGTGTAACTACTAGTCTTATATACAAGTATATATCATAGAAGATACTTGGGGCTTCAGTGGTATAGCCCCTATTGCCCCAAGCAGAGGTTTCAGTGTTGAGACACTAACAGGAGTATAACTCTGCTATGAAAGACTGAGTCAGATAAGAGTATTTCTGTTATGGAAGACAGAATCTCTAGATTGTTTGTCACATGTGATATCATATCATACCCTTAGCCTAAGTCTCAAATAATAAAAAAGTGAAAATAAAAACCAAAATAAAATAAATGGAAAAATAAAAATAAAAATAAAAGAGAAAGAAAATAAAATAAATAAAGACCAAGTCCATTATTCACAACTCTGATATAAGTGTAGGAAACTCATTTCTCTACTAGTATCATAACAATCATACTGTTTGTGGACTTGGACACCTAATTAGTAAGCTAGTTGTAAGCAATCTTCTTCTCAATTTTTATTGACTCTGATAGTGTCTCTCTCTGTCTATAAGAAAGGTTTCTGTTTTCTAAGACAAAAATTATAGGCTACTTATTATAAATAATCTGCTCCATAAAGAATAAGAAGTATATCTTAGACATCTTGAGCTTTATTCCTAGAACTAGTTTAATAGCATGATCTCACTTGTGGTGGTTTGGAAGGGTATCAAAGTTCTCTTTAGCAAATACCAACTCAAACTGCTAAATATGTAGGAGAACAACAGGAGCACTATTCTTAATCTAATTATAACAGAAAAATTTTAAAAAATATTAGAAAGGAGTAGCTGCTACTTAAAGGTTAAAGAGTGAGAGCTCTGGGCACCACTAGGTCGGATAGAAGCAATCTTCTCACTTTTCTTGATACTCAGTAGAAATTTACAAGATTAAGGGCATATTTTCTTAATTGTTTAGCTAGGTAAGAAACAAACTAAATCTATATATATTAAGAGCTTAACCTTGGTATTTTCTGATCTTTTAAATATCTTGGTAGCTAGTATACCATATAGGACATTGTATCATAACTATCTCTCCTTTTTGCCTGTTTATCTTGAAGTTGTAATTTTTCAGCCATATGAGATTTAAAATAAGATCTTGCTTATCTGTACTTGAGACCGTAAACAAAGTCCACTTAAAGTACAACCAATAGCATAAGATTACATCTACTACTTTAGATATCTATCTATCTTTATTAGAAGTATCATCAATATTGTAAACTAGTATAGGCTTAGAGAGCTTGCAAGTGTTTATGTCAGTCTGGAAATCAACTAAGCTCTAGCTAAGACTTGACTAAGTACTTACTAAGAATCTATTAACACCTTCTTACTTCTTCTTAATATCTCATTATCTAAAATTATGACAGATAGTGGGCACAACATATAAGTTGAGGCTAAAGTCATTATCTGAGATTATGTCATATATTTATGAATAAGTCTTCAAGCTTAATCCATAATTCAGATATCTTGTCTAATCTCACAAATATCACATTTATTTCCAGATAAGTTTCTATACTTGATCTGACTCTTTTCTGCATGACTAATCATGAATATTCACTTGAAGCAAGATCTATTTTGTTCTAACTTCATCTTGACATTATTTTGACATTCTACAACAATATTCATAAAGAAGTAAGTATGGAAAAGCTTTTGAAAATCCAGCTATATAGTAACAGAGAAGATACTAGTAGTAGTAGACTCTTCTCTAAACAAGCTTTCTAATCATTTCATAGTTTAACTACTCTTGAAGAAGAAAAAGATCTAGAGAATCTTGTTTTGATTACAAGTAAACTGATCAGCAGACAAGTAGATAAATAAAGAACAGAAGCTTAAGAAGGCTCATCCAGTTTGTTAATTACTGCTAAAGTCTGATAGAGGTGGTATGTCAGAGTTGAGGATAGTGGACTTTTTCTTTTTATTTCTTCTCATTTTCATTTTTCTTTTCATTTATTTTTCTATTTTGAACTTGGAGTTAGGGTATAGCATTATGTCACACATCACAGTCACATGAAAGGTTCTAGAACAATAACATCATACAATATGTTTACTATATGTCAATCTTATGGACAATATATAGTCTTTAGGGTAGATTAGATATAGTATCATACAGACCACTAGCTTAGTATATACAAGATAGATACTTTGTACTTGAAACTCTATTGAGTTCTTTTATGTTAATCTAATACAAGGTTCATCTTTTACTCTTATACTTGAGTGTCAGAATCAAAGACATTGGACTTATTCCTTCTTATTTCTCTTCTTTTATTTAAAGCCTTTCTTATTTTTTACTTTGACTCTTTTATTTCTTTTCTTTTCTCTCCTTATTTTTAACTTAGTAAAAGAGAAACAAGGTAATGTTACATATGATTGTCACAATGATCATAGTAACATAACAGTGTATGATAACTGTCACAGGTTATTCACACATGTCACAATAATGGTCACAACATTATCTATCATAAAAAAAGATAATAACTTTATCTATACAAACTTATAATATTTAGGGTAAGCTAGATATAAGTGTGCACAGACCATATACCAGAGATATATAAAGTAGACATACTTGTATTAAGAGCTATACTGAGTTTTTTTGGGCTAAACAATATCAGTTTTTTTTTTGACTAAACACTTGGTTTTAAGTCATAATATTAAGCTTAAGTTATAACATAGTACATAGGGTCTGGAGCATTAAGTGAGGTTTTGAGATATAGAAGTATTTATAAATAAAGAAGCTCTAATTATAGAAAAAGAAAGTACATTTGTAGAAGCAAAGACAAAGTTGAATATAAGTATAAATCTCTGAGTTAGCTCATGAGACTAACTAAGATATTGTTAGTATTATACTCCAAGGCTCACTGGTACTTAGCTCCTTTCCTTAGATGGTGCTGAAAGAGCCCCAAGGCTTTGTTGGTATTAATAGAGAATATAAGATAGTCATTAGGAACAGATATATTATAAGACGAAAGTGTGGATAGACTTTAGAGTTAGAGTTAGGACAGTTAAGATATTATAGTAGTAATTATTAGTCTACGATAAGAGAGAGAAGGGCATGTGATTAGGAAGTCACATGACATTATGTCATAGGGCCTAGAGCAGTCTAGAGTAGTCTAGAAGAATCAGGAAGAGTCTAGAGGTGGAGTGACGTCAAGGAACATGGTTTCTCATAGTGTACACATGGTGTATGTATAGACAATGGAGATTAAGAGTAGGGTTGAGGGTATGATGTCAGGACACATGTATACAGCATACTGGCCTTGAGGTAGACACATGGTGGATAAGTAATAGGATATGAGGATAGGGCATGGACATTAGGGTAGGTATAGAGAAGTCATAGCATGGACCATGAGGACTTTATATAAATAGTTGGTAGAATACTATTGTGGTTTCCTGTCAAGTTCTCTTGTGAATTATACAACTCATGTTCCCTACTAGATATCCCTCCTGTGAGATTTATTGCTTGTGCTGCTATTGGACATTGGTCTAGTAGTTGCCACAACAAGATATTAGTTAAGAGATAAGAAAAAATAAGAGAGATTAAGACATGAGGGTAGGCAGTCCCAAACTGCTAGACCAGTTGATAAATTGAGATCCCAGAGGGGAAGATCTTTTTCTACTATTAGAGCAACTAAATGAAGTTCACAGTATTTTAGTAGAGTTTATGTCTTCAGAAAAATCTTAAGTTATATTGTCTAATATACACAACTCATCTTCAAGAAAATCCTAAGAGAACAGAATGGAGTTTTCCACAGATGGCAGCTACTCTAAGTACTCAGGAGTCTATTTTAATAAAGCAGAATATCAGACAAAACATTTGGTAACATAACTACAGAATGATAAAGCTATATAGTTAAGAATATTGGTGGAATATTACTGGATGGTAAGAGCTGATCAGTTAGTGGCTGAAAGAGGCAAGTCAATGATCATAAAAAAGCAAACAAGCATCTATAGTAGTACTACAAGAGTTGAGAGGGTTTGGCAGTGTTATAGTAGAGTATCAGTACAAGGTTTAAGAGATAAGAGGTTTGCAGTATTGGCTCAAGCTTTGGTAGGTGTTATAGACTTAAATTTAGACAAAGTAGAAGGTCTCTTTATACTCTTACTCAGCTCTCTACCATAATTTTCCATAAACAGTAATACTTTTGTTACTGAATGAATCTTGTTGTTCACTACAAACTCCACTGTTACTAACTACTCTGGCCAATCTCTGTCTATACTCTGTAAAGAATCTTAAGTACTGTTTCAACTCTTGGTTTATTTATTCCATTCATCTATTTATGGGTGAAATGTCATTAACAACCTTATCTCAATTCTTAACATACTACTCAACTTCTTAGTCAACTCTGTCACAAACTGTGGTCCTTCATCTGAAATTACACTCTCTAGTAACCCATGCAACTTTTATATATTATCTCTAAACAGCCTTACTAATCCTTTTGCTGATATCCCTTTAGTTGTTGCTACAAAATATGCCATCTTGGGCAATCTATCACATATAACTAGAATCACATTCTTTCCTACCACCAATAGCAATTTAGTGATAAAGTTTACCATTAAGTGTATTCATGGCTCTTCTGGTACCTTATTTATCATCAACTTCTCTACTGGTGTCTCTGTTCTATTTTTTATTCTCTAACACAAATCACATCTCTTTACATATTTTTCTATATCATTTGTTACTCCCAGCCACTAGTAATTCCTTGTTACTAACTCTGTCATCTTCCATCTATCTCTATATCTTGCTACTAATACATCATGGTATAACTAGATAACTTTGAACCTTAACTCCTTATTCTTCAGCACATATACCTTTACTTCTTTCAATACTAACTTGCTTTCTATTTACCACTCTTCTTCTATCAGCACTTTCACCTCAGTCTTTTTCATTTCTTCTACAAGTTTTTCTACTTTCTTATTTTTTCCTCTTGCTCTTATTTTTTCTACTAATATTGTTTCCAGTCCTTCTAATACTACTTCTATTATTCCTTACATTCATTCTTCTTTTATTAATTTTTGATTTTCATTATTGTTCTCTATTCTAATTTTTCAATCCAGTCTCCTACTTAGTTCATTTATCTTCTTTATTTTGTTTCTGGTACATATTTCAAGATAAAGTCAAATCTTAACAAATATAAAGTCTAATGAGCTTGTCTACAATTTAACTTTTGTATCTTCATGAAATATTCCAAATTCTTATGATCTATTCAAACCTTGAACTTGAGCTTGGCACTTTCTAATAAATGTCTCCAGTTTTCTAAATTTATAATAACCACCAACATTTCCTTATTATAAATTTCATAATTTCTTTCAGTCTCATTAAGAGATCTCAATATATGAATATACTCTTACCTTAACACTTAGACATAATATTATAATTTAAGTTCAAAAGTTAGAACAAGAAAAGAATCTTGTATTGGGTTAATACAAGATTATTACTAACCTACTCTAAAAACTATGTATACTACATCAAGTCAATATGCTATTAACATACTATATAATATCATTCTTCTAGAACTTTTTATGTCTTTTTATATATGACCAGATATGTGATACCTTGTCATGTAATATGTAATAGTTATAACATCACACTATAATCCTAGCTCTAAGTCCCAAATAAGAAAATAATTGAAAAAGAAAATGAGAAAATAAAATAAAATAAACAAAGTCTATTGTTCTTAACTCTGACAGCTATGTTATAGCAGTAGCCAGTTATAATACTATAGTTAGCTTATCCAGAGTACACCTCAGTAGCCTTATTAGCATACCATTACTTGTTAAAGTAATAGTGCTAGAATAAACACTTATTGTTATCAGCATTATGGTTATCTTTACAGTTCAAACACTTGAAAGTGTGAGGACAAGATGTACTAGCTGCAGTAGCCTCTTTAGAAGAGTTAGATTTGAGATTAGTAGCTAATTCTTACAATACCAAGCCAAGAATCTGTAGTTTTCTACTCTGTGAACTACCATACTTTTGATATTCAGTGCCTTGATTACAACAGGTATGTTGAGTATTTCCAGTACTAGTAATTGTAATACTGAACAACCACAGGATGTATAGCAGTCCTTTAGACTATAGCTATATATTATCCAAAGTTGAATGAGTAATTAATAAGAGTCTTGTCTTAAAGCCCTTCTGGAAGTCTCAGATATCAATCCAGATCACTGATATATTAGAGCTAGAAGGTGCCTTCATAATATGAGTCATAGATGCTAATATGATACTCTTAAAGAGAGAAGAGCTAAAAAGAGCTACTATTATTTAGGCAAAATTAATTGGCAAAGAAGTATTAGAATCACAGTAGAGAACATCTAAAACTTTTAAAAAAGATTTAGACTGAGGCAAGCAAGGCTCCATCTCAGTAGTCTTATTGGGACCAGACATCTTTTTCAACCACTGCTTAATCACTTCCAGCTCTGCTGTTAAGGCAACAGAGTTGGTAGATATTAGCACATTATTCCATGCCTTGAGAATAGACTCTACTCTAAGTTTAGAGCAAGCCTCAACCAAGTCTTTGTTACAGAATTCAGCTATAGAAGCAGCATTGGTTACAATAATCTTTGCAATAAGATAATCAAGTGGAAATAGGATCTGCTATCTGGTAGGTTCATAAGTCATTATTTTAAGCATTCTTGAGATGCTAAAATAACTGACACTTCTTTTAGAAGCACTTGCACTATCTAAGCTACCCTAGTATATAGAAATAATTTTAGCTTGAAGGAGGTTAGAAAATATCTCCTAAAGCTGTAACAAGCACAGAAAGTCTTCATAAAATAAGATAGAAGTAAACCTTAGAGCTTGTTGAGTAATGTTGGCTTTTACAGCCTGAGAAAATAATTTGATCTTGGGCTTAGGTTAGAAGTACAGTATAAAGTGTATATATAACAGTAGCCAGATGTCAAAGATTATACACTTTTAGTGTAACTAGTTTAGTAGCTAGTCTATTCCTAGCACTGGAGCTTGATAGTCTTAAAGTTTATCATAGATAGACTAGATGTTGCTAGTTTGGAGACTGGACAAGTTGTCACAGCTATAAAAAGAGGAGAAGCCCATGAAATAAACAATGTCTTGCTTCTAAAGTCAGAAGAAGATATAGAAGGAAAAGAAGAGACTTTACTATTTCTCTTATGCTTTTTGTTAGTGACCAGAGTGAAAGTGACTTCAGTCTCTGGTACATCAACAGCTATCTCAATATTAAGATAAGGTATTGAAGCAAGATCAAGACTATAGATAGTTCTTATAGCTTTCACAAGAGTAGGAGTATCAGGTTGAGACAAGACTTTAAAGCAATCTCACCCAGCTTTAGAAATTGCTTAGAGCTGGTCCCAGATATAAAAGCCAACTCCCAAAATAGTAGAGAATTGGTCAACAGAATGTTCTTCAAGAGAATATTTTTTATAAAGTGTATAAGATGCTTAAGGAATAAAGAAAGTATCTTAGCATCAGTCTTAAGGTGCCTAAAATAACCAAACAGTGACAGCACATGATGGTCACTATTACACAGCTCAGCATCATGAGCAGTGTTGTTATTTTCCAATTGGGAGGATGACTTATATTAGATAGTTTAAGTATAGAACTTGGAGTTCTTGGGTACTTTTTAGGGCAGTTTCTGCAGAAACCAAGGCTCTACTCTTCTTAGTAGATACTCTTTTTCTAGAAATTGAGATAGGAAGAGTGGTAGGAAGATTAAGAGAAGACACTCAGAGAAGAGTCTGTCTATATTCACTCTTGTCACAGTAGGTATCCTAGGGTCTGAATCCATGTTTCTTTCCTCACTTTCTCCTGGAAAAATAAAAACAAGTTCTTAGGAGAGATATTTCTGAAGACAGAAGAAGTAGAGATGCTCTTTGAGAAGTGCTTTGCAATATAACAAGTTTGAGGTCTCTCTCTTGAATGCACTTATTTGCTAGCTCTATAACTAACTCTGGAGAGCAAATCAGGTGACTCTGAGGACTCACCAACATATTGAAAACTGTCCTAGAGACCAGGAGAAAGTACAAGATTTATCATTGATTTATTTGGATTTTTCAAGTTAACTATGGTGGTGATTAGAGAAAGAGAATAATGTGTTCTTTTATACTCCTAAGCCCATCTTTGATCTCTCACACTGGACTTTGTAAACTCAGACAAACTCTATAGCACATATTGAACTTGGTGCTAATGTTCCAACTATCAGAAGTACAGTATGAAGTACATATATAGTACTAGCCAGATGTCAAAGCTAAGCTTGACATTGTGTACTTTTAGCATAACTGGTTCAGTGGCTGGTCTGTTTCTAACACCAACATTATTGTCAAACTCTGCTTATATATAAACTCCATGGTGAGAGTTTTGTTATCTACTTGTATATGTTTAATCTTTAAAACTTTGTATCTTTAGATATTTGTCCAATCTTTATTTTATGAGGTTTATGACTTAAGTATAAGTATAAGAGCAAAAAAGGAATCTTGTATTGAGTTAATACAAGAGAATTCAATAGAGTTTCTACTTTAATACTGTATAGTAATTGTTTGCATATCTTAACACTAACCTACTCTAAAGTATGACTAAAACCTTTCAGTAGTTCTATGATATTCTACTATTATATAATTATGTAACTGTAACTGTGACCCACATGATCTATAATGTAATATTATACTACATCTTTATTATGCTTTGTGATTTTTTGTTATACTTCCTTAGGTAAATCTATAAATAAACTAAAAAAACAAAAAGAAATTCAAAACTTAAAGTCTGTTAAGTCTATTTGTCCAAGTTGTCTTTGTCTCAGAATTAGAGTTTAGAAAGATAAACTCTAATAGAAGTATATTTTATTTCTGTCATATACTAAGACTGTTCTCTATAGTGGTAATATCTTATCCAATCCCTAACAAAAGCTTGTCTTTTCAATCAGATGACATGGTCTCAAGTCACATAACACATGGAAGAATATAGAAGGTTCTAAAAGGATGATGTCATACAACATGTGAAACACATGTTAACCTCAAGGCATATATATAGTTATTTAGAATAGGCTAGAAATAGTTTACACGGACCATTAGGTATTTGTATATAAGGTAGACAGTCCTATACAGAGTTCTCTTGTATTAATCCAATATAAGGTTCTTTTCATTGACCTACTCTAAGGTCTTTGATTTGTAACATTAGAACTCGATTCCTTTCTTTTGGGACTGTCCAACACAGGACCCTCCTACTCTCTTACTCCATCATCATCCTCGACGGCGAGCAACACCACTCTTTCATCAAGAAGAACAGCTAGACCCTAGGCTTAAGAGATATACTAACTAGAAGGGGGAATTCTAGTCGTTTTATTGTTACAATAGTCTTATTTTCACAACATATTTTCCACAGCAGTGTTGTAATCAATCCTGA